>Ga0335069_10000620_pt1 | contig 58591 bp, 85 predicted proteins | sample Lox_Sample_11_FD_206714 | JGI IMG/M metagenome (GOLD analysis project Ga0335069, IMG submission 206714) | Soil microbial communities from Loxahatchee National Wildlife Refuge, Florida, United States - Lox_Sample_1.1 | ecosystem: Environmental > Terrestrial > Soil > Wetlands | place: USA... | reverse complement strand
TCACGTCCGCGCTAGCCTCGTCGGCGCAAGTCTCGTCCGCGCAAGGCTCGACGGCGCAAGGCTCGACTACGCAAGGCTCGACGGCGCAAGGCTCGACGGCGCAAGGCTCGTCCGCGCAAGTCTCGACTACGCAAGGCTCGTCCGCGCAAGGCTCGACGGCGCAAGTCTCGACGGCGCAAGTCTCGACGGCGCAAGTCTCGACGGCGCAAGTCTCGACGGCGCAAGGCTCGACGGCGCAAGGCTCGACGGCGCAAGTCTCGTCCGCGCAAGGCTCGTCCGCGCAAGTCTCGACGGCGCAAGGGTACCGATCTGGTGCAAATGGAGCGTCACATACAGACTCGACGGGATCATCCACATTGGATGCAAGTCCAAATCGATTGCTGAATGGGATGAATGGTTTGCAAGTTCCGAGGTATTCGAGACCCCGCGCGAATCGGAAGACTTCAAACGCATTCGAGCAAACTATCTCGCTGTCAAGGCGTATATTGAGGCGATGGGAATTGGCGAGGCATCCAATGCCTGAGTCGCTTAGCCCACTGCTCGCGAACTGCCCCGATAAGCCGCACCTTGCGTCGGCATATCTCAAGGGCGTCTCAGTGGCGCTCGACATGCACGCTGAGCCGATCGACGTGCTGCGTCTCGAATACGACCGATTGAGCCGCCATGTCATGACGGTGATGAGGGATGCCCATGAATGACTCACCAACAACTCAACGAAGCGCCGGCAATCCGAACTACGCGGACCTTCTGCACAGAGTTGCGGTAGCCAATCGGTTCGCGCTGGCAGCAAAGCCCGTGGTTGACGAGCTGAGCAAGAACTTTCCGAGGCACCCGATGGTATTGGCATTTAACGAATACGCCGATGTCACGATTGACGCCGAGTTGCGGGAGCAACTGCGGGAGCTTGAGTCGTGTTCAAGATAGGCCTCAACGGCTGCTCATGCGGGCGCTGCTTCGCGATCGACACCATCGAAACTCTGGCGTTTTCGATCGTGCTCAGCCACCGATTTGGAGTGCGCAATCATCGGGCAACCCTTGACCGATTTGCCCACACGATCATCGACATTTCGCGGCATTTCCCGGGAATTATTCCGACAGCTTGAACGTACAGGATCACACAGATTTGGAGGCAACATGCCTAGTATACACATCGAAAACATTGGACCTATCACTGAGTTTGAATTCCAGATGACCGAGCCTGGCCTCTATGTTCTAGAGGGAAATCCAGGAGCCGGAAAATCTACCTGTATACGCACGATTCAACTGGTGGTCGATGGGCGCTGCGACGTCAAGCCCACGAAGCGCGACGGTGCAAACAGGGGACTAGCCGAGGTCGCCGGCAAGACTGTCAGAATTAGCAAGACGACTCGGTCAGAAGGAGACTTGTCAGTCGAGGGGCTTGGCGACTTGTCGATCGTCGATCTGCACTCGCCCAAATTCCAGGATGCCAAGACCCGTGACCGTCATCGCATTGTGACGCTGTGTCGTCTGGCTGGCGCCGATGCGCGCCCGGAACTGTTCTACCCGCTGCTTGGCGGCCGCGCGAATTTCCGCGAGATTGTGTCGGACAAACTCATGGAGACGACAGACTTGGTCGAGATGGCAACGCGGACTAAGAGCGAGATTGAGCGTGAGTGCCGGCGCATCGAGGATCAGAAGCGGACCGCAGAGTCCGACGCCAAGGCACAGCTGACCATAGCTGAAGGCGTTGGCGATGCAGAGCCGCCCGATGAGCAGACGTTGCAACGCAATCTCGAGGACGCGATCCGGGAGCATAGTACCATCAAGGAAAAGCGGGCGACATACCTCAGGACCGTCCAGGCCGCTGACGAGGCGCGCGCACGGCTCGCGAAGTTGCCGCCTGGGAAGTCGGTGTACGAGGCCAGCGAAGCATTCGAGCAGGCTGCCGGTGAACTTAGGCAAGCTAACCTTCAAGTAGCACGAATCTCGGAGATGCTCCGTGACGCCGAAGCGCAGCAGAAGCTGTCCGCCGAGAAGGAGCGCAACGCGAGGAGCGAACTCAATAGTGCGAATTCTCAGGTGTCACTTCGCGGCGAACTAGACTCTGCAATCGAAGCAGCCAGCGGGGCCACCGAAACAACCGACGACGAGGTGGACGACGCGGCTGAATCCGTGGGAACCGCGCGCAGAGCTGTCGAGCAGGCCATCGCGATACGGTCAGCGCTCAAGGCGCGCGACCGCGCCAAGGAACACTTGGCCAAGGCTGCGCAGCTTGCGGAGCATGCGGACAGGCTGCGCCAAGCTGCTGCCGATACGTTTGAGGTGCTCTCGAACTCGATCGCGTCGCTGGAAGACTGCCCACTGCGCGTGCGCATGTCAGAAGATGGTGACCCGCGCCTGGTTGTCGCTACTGATCGCAGCGACCATGAGTATTTCGACGAGCTCAGCGGTGGCGAGAAGTGGCACGAAATCATGCGTATTGCGACGCGCAAGAACCGGTTGATTGCATTTCCTCAGGAGGCGTTTGGCGAACTGGCACGAAGCCTACGCAATGAGCTACACTCGGCGGCAAAAGCGCACGGAGCATTCGTCATCACAGCAATGGCGACCGATGGCGAGCTGCGCGGCGTGCCATACGTCGAACAGAAAGTTGAGGCTGCGGAGTAACTATGAGCAAGAATCTTGGAATAAAGAAAGCGCCTCGTTCACATCACGGGCATTGCTTTGGCGGCTCCAACTTCACACCCGAATATCGAGCCTGGAAGGCGATGATCGAGCGATGCGAGAATCCGAACTGCAAGCACTATAGAAACTATGGTGGACGCGGAATCGCTGTTCACACAGGATTTCGATCAAGCTTCATGGCTTTTCTGAATGAAATAGGGAATCGTCCCTCGCCCGGACACTCCCTCGATCGAATCGACAACTCCAAGGGGTACGAGCCTGGAAATGTTCGATGGGCAACTCGCAAGGAGCAGAATCGCAATCTACGCAGGAACGTGTTCATTGAGTTCAACGGACAGAGGCGCTGCATATCTGCATGGGCCGAGGCTATCGGTATTACGACGAGTTGTCTCAATGGAAGACTGAAACGCGGATGGTCCATTGAGCGAGCCCTTGGCGAACCAATACAAAGGAAAGCTGCATGAACGCCCCGGTCGAAACACACGGAATCATCATATCTCTGCTCAGGGCAAGCACGTTGCCTCTGGCTTTCAAGTGTCCTGGTTCTATTCGCAACACGTCAACACGGATCAATATATCCAACGAAGCGGCCGACGCTGGCAGCGCAATGCACAAGTGTTGCGAATCGCTACCGCGAATCGGCTCAATTGACTGGGAGTTCGTGGACGAGGTAGCAGCTGAGCATGGCTGCGATTGCAATGAATTGCGTTTCCTGTGTGCGAAAGCCACGAGGCTGTGGGCGAAGCTCAGAGAGTCGTTCCCGGGATCCATCACAGAGGTAGCCATCGAATATCCGATCGAAGTTGCGGGCCTCAAGATCACAGGTACGATCGACGGAATCGCAATCAGCGGCGACGTTGCTAGACTGTACGATTGGAAGGGTGGCCGTCTAGACACCGACTATTACCACCAGATGATGGCCTATGGCTCGATGGTCCTGCTCGCATTTCCGCAGCTGCGCGAGGTAACAGTCACGATCTTGTGGGTACGCCACGAGCAATTCGAAAACTACACGATTACCCGGGAAAAGGCGCAAGAATGGATGCGCAAACTCGAGACCGAGGTTGTGCAGTGGGATGGCGTTTATCACCCTCATGAGAAGTGCGTGCACTGCCCGCGCTGGTATGAATGCGAAGCGGCAAACGGTCTCGCGCGAGCGTCGGTAGCGGCAATTCAAAACGTGGACGTTGACTCGATTGCGCAACAGGTTGAGCGCATGCCACCGGATGAGCTGATTCAGCTCCGACGCACGGCGAAAATGGTAACAACCATCGCCGAGAGAACCAATGATGCGATCCGAGCTTTGCTGCAAAAACGCGGCGAAATCGTTGGAAGTGAAGCGAAGTTGATGCTAGAGAATCAGCCCAAGCGGGAACTCGACACACGGCTGACGTGGCAGGTGCTTGAGCGGATTGGCTTCGACGAACAGGACTACGCCGAAGTGTCGAAGCTCAGCGTGACCAAGATTGAAAAGCTAGTCGCTGAGCGCGCCGGTCGCGGCAATGGCGCTGCAGCAAAGCGAAAACTCAAGGCAGATTTGGAGGCCGCGGGCGCGGTCGAGATGGTGGACACGTTCAGTATTTCAGAAAGAAGGTTGTGATGACTCAAGAAACGACAGAACAGAGGGAACAAACAAGCGCTGCCCTAGCGCGCATTGATCAGGTGTCGAACGCTCCAGCGGTTCTTGCTGCGATTGATGAGGTGCAATTGGTTGTTGCTTCGTGCGCAACTCAGGAAATGATCGCGCTGCCCGTGTTAGCCCGTTCAATTCGACGCTCGGTGGGTATCCAGCAACTTCGGAAGGTGCTTACCGACGACGTGATGAAGATTTTCATGAACCTCCAGAGCAGCTCACTTGGCTTCCGTACCGATAGAGATCGGCCACCACAGGAAGGCGCTGGAAAAGACTGGCGTCCAGGATATCCGATGCCCGTAGTTAGAGAATGCCTGATCGAAGCGCTCATGCGCGGGCTTCAGCCAAATGACAACGAGTTCAATATTTTGGCTCAAAACATGTACGTTGCGAAGAACGGGATCAAGCGCCTGGTGATGGAGTGGCCAGGGCTGACAGACTTTCGCAAATCACTTCTGGTGCCGGTGAAGGACGAAAAAACAAAGTCGGCATACGTTGGCGCTCACGCGTCATGGCTCCTGAATGGTAAGCTGCAGAAATTGGATCTCGACATCGAAAAGCTGGAGGATGGACAATTGCGCGATTCGCGCCTATCGATCAAACAGAACTTCGGAATGGGCGACGATGGAATACTTGGCAAGGCGGAACGCAAGCTCTACAAGGCCGTGTACGACATTCTCACAGGAGGGAATAGTGGACTCATGGACGGAGAGGTCCACGACATCACCGGATACGACACAACCGAAGGCCCGGCGCCGGCCCCTGCTCTGCCGGAGAACGACGGCAAAAGACTGCCCGCATCGCAAGCGCGCAAACAGCAATCCGCCGCTCCGCCACCGAAGACCGACTCGAAGCCTGGCCTGCTCCCCGCCGAAGTCAAGGACATCAAGCGCCACGCAAAAGAAGCCGGCGTCATCGCGATAGTTGAAGCGTGCGACAGAATTCTGCAAGCAGCTGAGGACTTCGAGGATGTTGGGGCGGTCATGGACTGGCGCGACCAACACATGCCGAAACTGCGCGAGATTGAATAGCAACTCTGCCGCGGCGGACTACCGCGGTCTGCAACACGGACGGCGCTCGATTCCATCCCGCTTCGGGCGCCGTCAAACTAAAGGTGATCAATGACTAAACAGAAACTACCAATTGGATGGGCATTCAACGCATGGGGAAGCGCGGTTTCTCCAGGAAGACTTGTCGGAATATCGCAACACGGAAGCTTGCAAATCCTTGATGAACGGCCCGGTTTAGCGTGCCCTGAGCGGATGGCTCCCCCAGAGATTGCGCTCGCCGTCATCCGTAATGCTGAACTTGATCCCGTTTTCGCTGCGGCCAAGAAGATGATCGCGTACTATCCGTCGATGAATCGCGAACTGAACGCTCTGCTTGAGCAACTCAAAGACGCGGTAGAGGCGACCGAGGAACAATGACCCGTCAATACACCGCCCACCACGCAACGGGCACGATGTGCGTCCCGGCAAGCAGCGAACTCGAGGCCAGATTCATCGCGCGTGAGACTCGACTGGCTGGTCCGTCTCATTGCCGATTGTGCCCGCTAGGATTGTGGAGGTTTGAGCGTGAACATCATAGAAAATCTTGATAGGTTCGACCTGTTTCCGAACAAGTTCGACTGGACTAAAAGCTACGGCGAGAACCGGAGGCAGTACACAGAATCGTTCGAGCGCCGGTACATCAGCGAACTGCTGAAGCGCCACCGGGGGAACATCAGCAAAGCGGCCCGCGAGGCTCGAATGGACCGCAAACATCTGCATGACCTGTGTCTAAAACACGGCATAACTTCCGACATTCGCCGGGTATGGAGCAATCATGGACGGTCCTGAAGACGAGCTAATCGACTCGGAATTGAGTCAATTGAAAAGCCAGAACGCAGAGCTGCAGAAGCAAGTCGCTGACCTGAAAGACCAACTCCGCTGGCGCAAGCAGAGCGAGGAACGGGCGCCACATGGCATCGAGGTGCTTGAGCGATTTGTTATGAACGGTAATACTTGGGTCCTCAACCCGCACGGTGAATTTGTTGCAGCTGACTCCGAATGGCTACCGGTGCCACCATGACTGAGCTCATCAAGCAGGCAGCTGCTTTCGGTGTGGCGTGTGCAGTGTTCTGCATTGTGACGGCAATCATAGTCGTTACATTAATTAAGTTGGTCGTGACGGCCATAGATTGGTACGACCAGTTGGAAGACTGGCGCCGAGGGCGCAAGCGGGCAAAGGAGAAGCACATGGCAGCTGTTTACGCGGCCGCCGACAAGTTTTCCGAGAGGATGAAATCGATTACCCATGACTGACGATTTGGGGATTGTATGACTGACAAGGTAACAACAGTTCGCTACTGCTGCGCCACCAATAGCACGCTGTTTTGTGACAACTGTGACTGTGCCGTGCGTGATGAGGAGACGCACTGCCCTGGGTGCGGGCGAGAAGTGTCACCCGCATCGCCTCGACAGCGCCACGATGCGGCTCTGCGTGATCAAATGGGACCAGTTAGGTACCGAGAACACGTGGCACGAGTTGAGCGCCTCATCGAACTTGATAGGAAAGGGATTTGCGATGGCAACTGACAAGCGACGATTGCCGATGTGGCAGAAACCAGACGTTCTCTACCTGATTCTACCGTTGGTTGCACATGGAGGTTTTTCTGTTACTCGAGAACGTCGGTATCCCGATCAGGCCGCCTACATCCCAGAGCCAACCAGGTGCCGGGATTGCTTGCATTGGCATCCACAACAAGAACGCCGGTGCACAATGCTAGTTCCTGCGATGCCGAAAGACGGCTCTGGATATTGCAGCTACGGCGAACCGAAGAAAGGCGAGTGAGATGGCAACGATCGAGCGAGAAATAGATGGGTTTCGGTGGCTAGTTGATGAGGGCGGCAACGTGCACCGCAATGAACGGACCGTTATTTATTCGGATGTCGTCACGAATGGCTACTCATGGACAATCGACGTCATCGAAACCGCCATCGCTCTGCGCCGCGAGTGGGAAGCGCTCAAGGCCAAGGAATTGGAGGACGCGCCGCCAACGATTGAACTGAGTGATGGGGATAAATTGTATCGCAACAATGCGCGCTGGTATTTGCGAACAGGTGAAACAACGTCGCTTGTTCCGCTGTGTGGCGATGATTGGTATCGACATCTCAAAATGCTCGTTGCCGCCGCCGATGAGCTCGCGGCGCGGAAGGCAAAATCATGAGTGACAAACGAATTATAAGTATCACGGCAGAAGTAGTCCTGACAATTCGCGTCAAATGCCACGATCATTGGGGGCTAGATTGCTCGATGGCACAGGTGCTGAAGCAGGCAGAACAATCGGCTAAGGATGCTCTAAATAACCAGGCATGGGACGCCAAAACGCAAAACGACTTGGAGTTCATCGGCGAACCAGTCATTACGGTCAAAACGGTGCAGCCGTGACTAGCATCGAGTGGGCAGCGAATCCTGACGGGACGCCGGGCGAGGTCTGGAATTGTGTCCGTGGATGCTCTCATGCATCGGATGGGTGCAAGCATTGCTATGCAGAGCGAATGGCAGGCAGGTTCTCCAAAGAAGGATTACCATACCATGGATTGGTGACTGAGATTGGTTCTCGGTCGAGAAACAAGTATGGGGCGCATTGGACAGGTGAAGTCAGGTGCCTACCCGAGATGCTCGACAGACCGCTCAGGTGGCGCAAGCCGCGCACGGTGTTTTGCAATTCGATGAGCGATTTGTTCCACGAAAAAGTACCGCTGGGCTTCATCATCAGGGTGTTTGCAATAATGGCCGCTTGTCCGCAGCATAAATTCATCGCACTCACAAAGCGCCCGCAGAGGATGTCAGAACTGTTGAGCGACAAGGAGTTTGAAGACCTCGTGTGTGATGAAGGCGAGGCGCTGGCTGAGCGTCACCAGTGGTGTCACGCCCACGAGGGAGAATACTGGCCGCTGCCAAATTTCATTCCCGGCGTCAGCTGCGAGAACCAAGAGCAGGCGGAGAAACGCATCTTGTGGCTGCTGGATACTCCGGCGGCAACGCGGATTGTGAGTGCTGAACCTCTGCTTTCCGAAATCAACTTCTGGGATGCTGCAGCATTCGGCGAATCACAAGATGCAGCGTTTGGCTCTAAGATTGACGGAATGCTCGTCGGCTGTGAAAGCGGCCCCGGTGCGCGCCCGTGCGAGGACGACTGGGTCCGCTCGATTCGTGACCAGTGCGCCCAGGCTGGCGTGGCGTTCTTCCTCAAATAGCTCATGCGCGATAGCAAACTCGTCTCAATGCCCGAACTCGATGGGCGGCAGCATACTGAATTGCCTTGGAGAAATGATGGCAAGTAACCCCATTCAGGACGTTCCGAAAGACTCACCATTTCGTTGCGAAAAATGCGGTGAATGCACCGAACTTCGGTTCAACGATGTGGCGCCCATTCGGTGGGGCGAGTGGCTATGCTATCCATGCACCCAGCAGATTATTTTGGATAGCCGAGCGCGCGGATTCTTTACATCATTCGGATAGGAGGAGTGATGGCAAGTAGAAAACTACCCGACATCCAAACACTGACTAGCAAGAATTCAAAGCTAGTCATTCACTTCGATCCGGCAAAAGTTCCCGGTCGCAACGCGAGTCTGGCTACGAAGCTTCAGTTTGCGGCAGACTACTTCGAGAGCTTTTTGAATGGTCGAGTCGGTACTCCGTCAGCGCTCAGACTATGCATCCGTTGGATTCGAGAGGCGCGGCGCTATGTTTAGAGATGAGCCTGACAAGTGGCATCCAATCGAAGCACTCGGCGGATTCGAGCGATTCGTAGTGTTGAGAAAGCCCGGAGAAACACCAGTGGTTGCACTGCATCGTCGCCACGGAATATGCACCACTGAGTACGGGGTCGATTGGGAACCTGAACAGTTTTGCGAACTGCCGGAGAATACGTGATGCCTGACAAATTCCTAACGGTCGACTTCTGCTGCAACGATGGCGGCAACGGAGCGTTTCGCGGGTGCTTCGACGGCATCCAAGTCGAGAACAGCAAGAGCGACATACTAGAAGGCGATTGTCTGATGTTCGATGCAGAGCTGGTGCCGTCACTGGAGTTCGAGGACAAGGCAATTGTTGTCGATGGCGTGCGGTATCCAAAGCGTGGACGCACATCCGGCGTCGGCAACTGGTGCTGGGATTCCGTGCAGATGACGGTCGGCGACATCAAGGCGCTACTCAGGCAACTCAGAGAGTCGGGTTGGTGGTTCGATGACTGCGAGGAGTTCGCGGAGCTGGAAGACGTGATCGGGGAGCTGTGTGAATGATCAGATCCGCGAGACACTGAGGCGAGCCAGTCAAGACAAAACGACCTAGCGCTTGACAACCGGCCGCCCGTGATGCACAATTGGCGCATGACTCGTTAGACTGCGGCTCCGGCCGCAAAGGAAAATGCCAATGCGACCCCAACAGAACCCCCAAAACCGCCCCGTAGACGCGCCGCAGCGCAGCCAGGACCCGGATGTCATCGAGCAGGAACTCGAGCGACGAGTCGCGGCGGAGCACGCCGCCACCATGGCATGGCAGGTCACGCTCATCCGTGACGAACTGGACCGCGAGGTGTGGGCAGCGTGACTGACGACATCCTGAAAGCACTTGAGGAGTTTCAAAACTCCGACGCTGGCCGCGAACTAGGAGCCTCCGTCGACGCGTGCGCTGGATCGATCGACGAGCCTAATCTACGGATCGACTGGCAGGGGGAACGCGGCTCTGTTTGTGTGAATTGCGGAGAGCCGTGCGCGAAATTCGGGTAGTGGTCGGTTTTGAAGTGTCGCTTACTTTGTCGAAGACCCTGGTGCCGCATGCGCATTGTCGGCCGACTTGCTTGCCCATTGGAATGTCTTCCAGCGAATGGATCAAAACCATTCGAGCTCAGCTATAGAGAGACGAATCGAGAAGATGTTTGGTCCGCGCTCAGGGATGGGCTGCAGCAACGGCATGGCAAGCTACTTGTAGCCGCGCCGAGATTGAGGCATGGGAGCGGGCTGCGTGAAATGACGAAAACCCCGCACCCACCATGGGCACGGGGAACGTCGCTTACCACTCGGCAGTGTTAGCGCTTCGCGGAAGCTGACGCAATGGGCGCTGGATTCGCGCGCAATGTGAACTCCTCGGCGAACTGTTTCGCTGCTGCGCGTCCCGCACGAATAGCAATCTGCTCCGTCGTTTCGCTCTGGCGGCGCAGCTCATCGACGGCCGCCCTTTGGCCACCGTCATACCCAGCCCGGTCGTTGCGGGTTTGCTGTGTCGCCCCCGCCCATCCGACGTAAATCCCGACAGCAGTGACGAGTACCGGGACCGCCCATTGCAGAATCGTCTGCCAGCGCGTGCGCCTATCAATGCGCCGTAGAATGTCGCCCTGCGCGTCGACTTGCTGATGTAGCGTGGCGAGTTGACCAATAGCCGCGCCGGAATTCTCGACGGCCTCGAGCGCCGCAGCTTTTGCCGCATGCGCCTCCCGCTGTGCATCGTGCGCAATCGGGCAGGTTTCTGGAGCGATGCAGAGCGTTTTCATTCGACTGCCGGAATGGCTATAGCTTTCGGCTTGACGGCGCTACCGATGCTAGATGCAACGGCTCATGTTCTGGGCAGGTACCCTTCGGAAGGCATGGCAACGATCGAACCAATGCCGTCAGTTCCCTCAAGGCCTCCGGATCGACTACAGGCTGTTGTTCCGCCAATCTCAACACGCGATCTGTTCGCTCGAGCATGCCATCCACCCGCTGAATCAAGTCCTGAATTTCCCCGGCCCTGATAGACTCTCGAGATTCGAGACCGTCTAACCTGAGCAGAATTGTCATCTGTTCAACGTCGCGCGAGTGATCTCCAGTCGGTTCGTCTCTATTCGATGGCGGCATGGTATCGTGGCTCTCATAGCTAGCGATGATTTGTCGGGCTTTAGCAAGCTCAGCCGATGTTTCGGCTAACTGACGGTTCTTTTCTGCGAGCTCGCTTTCCAATATGGCTTCTCGTTCCGTCATCTTCATCTGTCCAATTCTGCCCTAAGTCTGGCATTGTCAAATTGGCCCCGGAAATGGGCTTGGTTCTATTATCCATTTGCGAATTCCAGATGAGCCGTGCGTTGCTCCCTCGGCTCGAATTTCTCCGCAAAGCAGTCCCTTGGTATCAGCATAATACTTATAGGACCAAAGTCCTGCTGATACCAGCACATCGACGGGTAACACCTTGGAAAAATCTTCGCTGTCCATCGCTAGGTAAAGCTTTGCCGTTCCATCGAATAGATTGCCGTCCAGATCCTGAACTGGTTCGTTCGCCTTATTCGACAACACAACATCGGAATACTGCTTAAAGCTCATGCTTGCCTCGCTGTGAGTGACATTCGGAGTTTACCGAAAGCGTCGAGAGACAGCTGCATTTGCGCGGTCGCCTGAAGCGAAAACAACACATCCGTCATCATGGGCAAAGCATTGAGCCATATGCCGCTTTCCGTCGCGAATGCGCTTGATTCCTCGGAACAATCAGCAAATGTCATCTGCCAAGCTGAGGCCAACTCTGTTGCTAGATCTCGGGCACGCTCGTCACACGATGCGGTGGCTGCCAGGTTAGAGAGTGCCGTGGCAAATTCGGTTGCCATCTCGACGGCTTGCTCGATGCATTGCGCCGAAATGCTCTGCAGCGCTTGTCCGTGCTCAGTAGCATTGGCGCTTGACTGCGCGTCACAGTTAGCAAACGCCGACTGGCTGCCACTACTCGATTCCACTGAATTGGGGGCGCCCTGTTGTGAGCAATATGCAACCGTCGCATAGGTTCCGACGTTGACTGCGGTGGACAGCTCAGTAGCGCCGCCCGAGGAATCCTGATCGCAGTCAGCGGTCACCGACTGCGTCGACGTTGCTGATTCGGTAGCGATCGCGGAACTGGATTGCGCGCACGATGCCGCATTGTACCCGATACCGGTGCAACTCTCGATCGTAATGCCCGACGATTGCTGCATGCATGCGGCGGTAGTAGCTACCGGATTGGTCCCGGATGCGCTTTCGGTCGCAGCGGTCGCGGCCACCTCACTGCACTGCGCGATGGCTGATTGTGTTGCAGTGCCAGACTCGGCAGCAGCAGCACTCGACGATTGTGAGCATGTACCCTGATTCTGTTGGGTTGCCGCCGCCGATTCGGTGGAGTTAGCAGATCCCTGCTCAGAGCACGCGGCCGTTGTCGCGAACGTGCCTGCGTTGTCCCCAATAGCAGCCTCGGTTGCAATGCCGACCGACTGCTGTATGCACTGTGCGGTGAGCGTCTGAGATGCTATTGCTGCCTGCGTGGCCGCCGTGCTCGCCGTCTCAGCGCACGAGGCTGCCTGCGGCGCCTGCGTCAGTGTCGATGCTTCGGTTGCCGCTGCTGACGATGACTGCGCGCAAACTGCCGTGGTCGCAATGGGATTGTTCGCGGTGGCGGCCTCGATGGCTGCAGCTGACGCGATCTCGGAGCAATCGGCTGATTGTGACTGTGTACCGGTTGCGGCCTCGGTTGCCGCTGCGCTCGACGTGTCCGCACAATCGGCGGTGCCCGTCTGAGTTGCAGTTGCAGACTCAGTGGCAGCAGCGCTGGCGGTCTCGGAGCATGACGCGGACAGGCTCTGTGTTGCTGTGCTCGACTCAGCCGCAACTCCTGTTGACTGCTCAGAGCAATCTGTTGATTGAGTTTGCGTCGCGGTCGCAGCTTCAGTTGCCGCGGAGGTGGCCGTTTCTGAACAATCCGCGGTCCCAACCTGAGATCCAGTTGCTGACTCAGTCGCAGCCGTGCCGCCAACCTCGGAGCAATCTCCGCTCGTAGCATTGCCAGCAGATGTACCAGTCGCCGACTCAGTTGCGACCCCACTACTCACCTGCGCGCAAGTCGCGGAACTTGCAACACCGATATTCAGCGGAGCGATTGCAATCGTGTATGCGGTCGAGATGCATGATGAGTTGGTAAACGCGCTCGGATCTTCCGTCGTCGTGAGCGCCGTACGATAGCAGTAGCCACACGCTTGCCGGTTTGCGCTTGTGCTCGTTGTCGATCGCACTGAGCCGATCGTCGAATAGTTCGTCGGGCTTCCGGTGATTGTCGCGTTTCCGTTGCAACCAACCCAGCACAAAAACAGGTCGTTTCCGCTGCCCCACCCGGGCGTTACCGCTGAAGGATTGTTATTCGATGCCGCGCTCGTGACTTGATGTACCGCGATTGCTGGAGGTGAATACCGATCAAAAGTACCAGCCGCGATGCGCCAAGTCTTGGCCGCAAATGAGATCGCCGATGCAACCGTGAAACTGACTGTAGCCCCCTCGGTGCCGTCGCAATCTCGATAGTAGCAGCAGGTACTATCTGTGGTACCGTTAGCGCGCAACGAATCAACCGCGGTCCACCCGTCTGGAGTAGCCGTAAATGCGGCGGTGCCGCGCTTGACCAGACACAGCACAACGCGCTCACCATTTGTCGGGCTTCCAATGTTGACACTCAGCGTTGTGACGTCGGTGCTGCCACTTGCGTTACCGGCGGTGTTGCCCGAAATGGACGGCGCTGCACCGCTCCAAACCCAGTTAGTCGATCCGGTAGTGAGAGTAAGGGTTTTAGCGCTATCGGTCCAAACATAGGTTGCGTCTGCCGTCCACCATGCGGATGCGAAATAAGCCGAATATGGAGGGGAACCAGTATTATTCCCTACCGCAATCGCAATTCCTGTGTCACCCCAGCTCCTACCCGAGGTCCACAGCGCCAACTTTGCCGTTGTCCCACCCACAAGTGATTGTGAGGTCCAGCTAGCGCCATCCCAGCTACAGCAACGCACCGTCATCGCGCTATATTGACGCGGGCAACAAATCAGGATGACCTTTTCATCTGTCGTGACGTGCAGGCCCATCATGGGTTCCCAGCCGTCGATCGAGGTGCCAAAACTCAGCGCACCCGTGATGCTCTGTGTGATGGTTCCTGAGCTGTCAACCTTAGTAATGTAGAGACTGCCTACGCCGGGAAGCGCAGCATTGTACGACGTGGCAAAATACGCATTGCCATTAAGCGAGCATGACGTCCCCAAAAACGACTGAGTTGAACCGGTAACTACTGTTGATTCGCCACCCGCTGACCATGTCGCTCCGCTTGCCGTCCAGATCTGGGCTCGTACTGGAGCAACATAACTAGTCTGATCTCCCAGACCCTGCGCGCCCCACAACACAACCAAATTGCCAGCGGATCCGATTGGCTGGACCTGCGCATGATAGCCATATGAAGCAAATGTCCCATCCGTATGAGTCGTGCCGACTGACCACGTATTGGCTGTGCCGGCGAGCGACTTGAAACCGCTTGTCGCCGAAACCGTCAACGCTGCTGTGCAAATCGTATATCGCCAATTGCCTGTGTCGCTGCCATCGGTACCAACGAATACGAGTTGCCTCGTGCCATTGCCATCTGGCATGATAACGACTTGCCAAACGCGAGCATCGCTAAGCGAGCTTGGGACCGCTGGAAATGCGATGCCGTTTGCCTCGACGGTCCATCCAGTGACATGACCACCGGAACGCGTTAGCGCCAGACGGTAGTAAGCCATTGCTCCACCGTAGTAGGAGCACATGTGTATGCGGTCATTGACCGTGTCCTGGACCATACAAAATGGTCCGTCAGACGCAGTGATGTTAGAACTGGCTAACTTCGACGGCTGACTTGCTCCATCGGTGTTTGTCCATAAGTTAACTGCACTAGTGGATAGAAGTGGATAAAGGAAGTCACCCGTAACAGAGTCGCGAACGATGATCCCAGCGGGCGCACCGAACGGTATGTTCGTGTTCGCAAGCGCTGCGGTAATATTGGTGACATTGATGCCCATCGACTAGGACCAGGTTGGTGAAATCAGAGTTGCCGGGAAATCCCACAGGTTTGTTTGAGTGTCCTGCATCGTGATAGCGGAACCATAGTCAAGCCAACCAACTAGGTTGTTTGAATCGCCGACGCTTGAATTATAGATGATCGAGTATTGAAACGGACCTATTGTGCCTCCTGACGCAGTCAGAGTGTAGCTAACTATTACAAATCCACTCGCTGTCGCCGAAGTCGTGAGCGAGATCCCTGCCGATGGATAGCCGTGTTCAGCGGTAATCTCAGTCGCCTGTGAAATGGCCGTCCAAGCTGCTGACGGTGCGCCATTCGTCAGCAGTAGCTTGAACGTATTGGTGTTGAAATTGTGCTTGCCGAGCCACAACTGCAGCTTAAAGTCGGTGAAGTAATTTAGCGCTACCGCAGTCATTGGTTAGTTTTCCGTGTGGCTCCACGTTGACAAAGTGACGTTTGATGTCGTCGCGACAGTCGTGTTGTTCAACGTCATGTCTCCGCCGCCACCAGTTGCTGTCACTGTCCCTTGGCCGAGCGAAGTACCGCCTGAGGTGCAGACAGTATACGCAGCCATGACACCGTTGTTTCCTGGCGTTGCTACCGGTGGAGTTCCCGTCATCGCGTACGCATTGGACGTAGCCGTACACGCGGGAAGCGTCCACGTAGTCAGCAATGTACCGAGTCCAGTCGTGTAACCCTTGATCAGCCCACCACCGCTCGTGCCACCAAGAGCCCCAGCAAAACCACCATATGAGTTAGCGGTTACCTGCGTTAGACATGCAACCTGTCCAGCTGTAGTTTTTGCAAATGCCATGATTAGCCCTCCACCAGTTCTTCGCGCTTGAACCAAGCATGAATATAGCCATCACGCGTGTGGCTCGCGTGGATGAAAGCCAGCGCGCACTTTTTGATTTCTGCGTCGCTCATCTTGACGACGTCTTTTGCGTAGCCGAAACACGCTAGATGCGCATCAGCAGCAAGCGCGCGACCTTCCGCAATAGCGAGTGCCCCTTCGGGAGTAGTGTGATCGACAAGCGGTAACACACCCGATCGAACATGGTTAACTCCAGTCATCACTGGGTGATTCTTCCAAGCGTCGCCAGCGTGAGCAGCCGCGACAGCCTTGTCAGCCTTCTCGCGTGACGCTACGCGCCGCGGATGATTCTCATCAGGCTCGTGAAAGACGCAAAACACCGCGTCATCCGACGGTGCCTTGTCACCAAAGTCATCCTCGAGTTCAGGTGGGATGCTGCCCCGAAAATGGGCAATGTGTAGAGCATACTTCTGATGCGTGTTGGCGATCAGTTGCTCGCGTGTTGCGAAACCGCAAATGGTCATGTTGACCCGCGGATTCGCCTTGCTGTGTACGATGTCATGTAATTGCATGATGGTTCCTTTCAGAGTTGTGGGCATACCAGCGTCGCGCCGGCCGCCAAAAGTTTCTACGACGCACGTTCGCTCCGCCGTTGCCTAAGATTCAGCGGAGCAGATGACTTGTGTGATTGTGGTTAAGCGACTAGCGACAGATCGTTTAGTTGGCCCAAATGACGGCCTTTGTGGTCCATTGGATGGAACCGCCGGGTCCGGTAATCCCTATCCGCATAGTGTTGTTGTTCGGTGCCGAACCCGTCACGGTCACCGGCAAAGCAGCCAGCGAGTGGGTGTGTTAAGTTTCACGCCTGCCCCTCCAGACGTGTTTGAAGAAATGTTCGAACCCGATCCGAGACATTCGAAATCATTTTGGGACCATCGGGGATTGCCGACTCCCACGATGGCTCGACGTAGTGCTGCCGCTCGAATGTGGACCCAGGAAAGTCAGCTTGCAGACTGCGCGCATGTGAAGGTGTCCGCAATACGGCGAGTGTACCTTCCGCGTCGCTCAACACGTAGACCGGGACGTATTTGATTTTGATACGCATTAGGTGATCTCCGAGTGGAATTGCGTGATTTGCCCTGCCCAGCGTTCGGCCTCCGCAAGGTTGAGCACGAGTGATTGCCGCGTCTGAATCGAAGTAGTTACCATTTGCAAATACGACGCGCATGTGCAACGACCACGGCGAGAAGTTCGCAAGCAACTGTTGCAGAATGCCACCAGGATGGCCGTCGAGACGATGGATCTCGAGCCACTCTATCAGGCGCCGCGTAATCTGCGCTTCAGTTTCGTGCGGTCCGCGGATGATCGCACGTGCACGGCAAAGGTCTGGAAGTGCACTTGCGTTGAAGCCGGGAAATCTCGCCAAGACCGCTTGCTTCACCATCTCTTCCAGCGCATCCACCTGGATTGTGATCGCATAGAGTAGACGCGCGCCCCAGAAATTGCGAAGCCACGGCGGCAACACACTAAACAGCGCATCGCGATTGGTGGTGAATTCCGGATCGTAGGTCATTGTTAGTCCGCTTTTTTCCACATATCCAAAATGTTGACGGCAAATTGTGTTGCGACATCAAAAACATAAAAGGCGCATTGACTCCGTTGAGGCCCGTGGTGCCGCTGGTGATTTGCCACCCGTGATAGCCCGTGTCGAAATCCGCCGTACGTTTGCCACCACCCCACACGGTAGTCGATGTTTTGGCTGCCGTGTACACCGCCACAGTTCCGGCGGAACCTTGCGACGCCGCCCACGAAGATGCGCTTCCTCCGCCGCCGTCAACAATGTTGTCGGCGTCGAGGTACAACGCTGGCGCCCGGCGCGCCGCTGAATTGATGACAGTAGTGCCAACACCGTAGTCAAATAGCCAATACAGGTCACTGACACGCTCAATGACCGTGTTGTAGCTTAGGGGAGATAGGCACACGCACCAATGTTGATTACCACTGTTATGCCCGAGCGTTAGAGTATACAGCCACCCTCCCATGGTCTTAAATCCGCCACTGGTCGTGTTGCCGTCAACAACGACTTTGCAGTATCCGCTGGTTGTGTCAATGACGACGTCGCAGCCGCCTCTTGGTGTATCGGCGAACATCGTGTCGCGAATGCATTTTATAGGCGGGTCGGATACGTTAGCTGCGGGGCGCACCACAATCCCGGTACCGCAATTTTCGACCAGTCCACCCGACACGGTATCGGCGCCAAACCCGGAAAGCACAGCTCCCGTAGCGCACTGCTCCAAGGTCGCGCTGACTATCTCTGTGCGCGAATTGATAGCACTTCCGTCTCCGGTCGTGATCCCTATGTCGCAACCGCCAACCTCTACGTTTCGCAAGCGCGAGTTGATCGAATTGGTGAGATCAATGCCCGTGCCGAAGTTGTCAACGCGCACATTTTCAATGATTTCGTTGCCTTTGACCCCGCCCCCGGAGTAGCTTATTCCAGTCGATCCAGCAATGCCAGCGCCAAGCAATTCGAAATCCGACAGCTCGTGGCCCGTTGCGCTCGTCGCATCAGTATTCACCTTGATTGCAGGGATCGCTTCGGAGCTGGTTTGCTTGATAACCGACCCACCAACCACCCCGCTATACCCCCACGTTGGATAACCTCGGGGGGCAACAGTCACACGTGAGTGGCCGCTTCCGTGCAGGCGCGTGTGCCGCATACCAGTAAACGTGCGGCGACTGTCGTCCTGTACAACGGTGGCGGCCGGCAAGATAAGAGTCCCATTGATTTTGTACTGACTCTCCGGAAGCAGATCCCCAACACCCGCGGCGAGCGCTGCGTTGAGTGCCGTCGTCGAATCGGTCGCTCCCGTATGATCAGCCCCGAATTCCGTCACAGGCCCATTCCCGACAATGACGAATGTCGGGGTCACGGATCCGTTAGCGGCTATCTGGCGATAGGTCGGGCGAGCCGCAGACCCCAGGCACCTGATGGTAGCTCCCTCATAGCAGACGAAGTGCGGGTCTAGCGTTAGGGACGTCCCGCCCGAGTCGACCGAATAGACGCCGACGTTGTCTCCGCTCGGAATCAAGACACGCAGGTTCGCAAACTTGTCCACAGTTGCTCCGTCAAAGTCCGCGTACGTGCACGAAGCGGGGTCAACGGTGCTGGGCGACGACGCGACGTACTGGACGTCACGATAACGATTCAGCGTCGAGAATACGCTGCTGATCGGTTGTGTCATTGATAGTTCCTTCTAGAGAGCGATTTGCCAGCGGCTCTGATGGTCGACCATGTAGTTGCCGAATTCATCGGTCAGGACGCCGTCCGGCATCACGTCGGCGTCGGTGGCGCCGGGCTGCCCTCCCCAAGACTGCTTGATGCCCAAGTCCTTGTTGTTGCCGGCAAAAGCTGCCTGAGTGGCCCTGTATTCAGAGGTGTTCATTGCGCGTTGCCTTGCTTGCGGGTAGCGTTCCGGGGTGCAGTTCTTCTACGGCGTTTTGACTGGGGTCGGTGTCTGCGCCCTCGCCCTGAGCTTCACGTGGAACATGGTCCAGCTGCGATGGCGCGAGCGTTGGGTGCAGCGTGCCGTCGCGCTCGAGAACCTACGCCAGTCAGTTCAGCGCGAGATAGACGCCGCCCAAGTGGAGCGCGATACGATTCGTCGCGTTGCTCAGCTCAACTTGGAGCAGCGGACTGATGCATGACCGGTGCGCGACTGGGATGATCGGCTAGCCACCGCTTGCCGGCGGGCGTGATGCGCCATAGCCACTTGGAGTGCTCACCAGCATTGCTGGACGTGGTCCGGTGCACGCACGTGGCCGCGCAGAGTCCCTGCTGTTTGGCAATCAGAAGTTCGGACGCGTACCGGGGTAGGTCGGTTGCGAGCTTCGGGCCGGGCGCAAGAATCTGCAGAATCGCCCTGATTTTCTGGTCTTGCGCGACTAATCGCGCCGCTGCGCATTTGCCCACTATTGCAATCCTCTGTTCTGGACGTACCATTGAGCAGCCGGGTCCGCGTGGCTGGAACCACCGGACCCCGAGCAAGTCTGGACAGGAGACCTACTATGACCCGCTATACCACATTGATTTTCGCCACGCTGCTGATGGGGTGCTCGACTGCCGCTGCTTCCTACTCGGAAGATTGGGATCCCCAGTCTGAATCGAAAAGCTCTCAGGCGTGGTGCAAGGATGGCGAATGGGGCTGCCAGTGCCGACAGGTTTACCCGTTCTGCAACCCGACCACGGTCATCAGTGGCGAGCCTCTCAATTGCATGATGGGCGACGACTACCAGATTTGCGGTCTGACGATTGACCCATGCGAAAGTCGCGTCCGCATCATCGCTCCAGACGCGGGCAACGGGGATTGCGCGGCCAGCTGCGGCGTTCTGTCCGACTGCGCGCTAGAGCAGCTTGAACCAGTCGAAAATCTGCCAATTTGATCCATCCCAATAGACATCGGCTCGAGGCGGCGGATGATCGGCGTCCATGACGGTTGCATCCTGCAGCTGGCAGATTGTACCGCCGCCGGGGTAATGCACCGCAACTGACAGAGTCGAGATGTTCTTGATCGTAATCATCGAGTTGATGGGCTGACCTGACGGCAGCGTGATGTAGCCGCCTGCCGCAATATTGCAAATCACCCATCGGGTACCAGTCGTTACTACGGTCGTGGATGCCGTGATGGTCTGGACGGGCTGACGAATTCCGCCATTGGCGCGAAGTTCGGGATCGATTAGAACAGCTTCGCCGGCAGGTACGCTAAGCTGAATAATTGTCGTTGCTCCCTGCAATAGAGCGTTGCCAGTGTGTGTCCATACGCCGTGCGAATTCACGTCAACGTATTGGCCAATCGTGATTGCCTTGTGAGATCCTGACGAGCCGCCGTTGACTGTGAAGTTGTCGGTACACGACACCGCTGCGCTGAACGATGTGCCTGCATTTACCGCTAACGTATCAGCGGGGCTATCCCCCAACGTGATATTGTCGCCGACTGCGGTGAAGTTACCAAGAACGGTTACATTGCCGCTCGCGTTGAATTGGGCTCCGGCGTCGAATGTGGCCACGCCACGCAGCCACGTGGTTCCGTTGCTGGTTAGTTGATCACTTCCGCCGTAGGTGCCAATGGTTGCGCTGTGAGCTACCAAAAAAGCCGACGACGAAGAAATCTGCAGCCCAGAACCTCCGATGATGATCGCTGCCCCAGGCGCCCACGTGCCGCCGTCGTCGCCATTGATGGACTTGAACGCACACGCAGCGAACCAGGCGAAGTCCTCGGAATAGACTTGGCCTTGATCGGGCCACTGCGTCGTCGTTCCGCCGCGGGCAGCCGGTGATGTGAGGTATGCGAAATGTGCCAATTTGACCTCTAGGAGAACGAAACGGTGCCGATTACGTTGTGGCCGGTTAGAGACGAGCCGATTTTGTACGGTCCTGCGCTCAGCGAAGACGTTGGGGCCTGCACGAACGCATAGGACGACGTGCCCCGCATAGCGTAGTCGAGGAAGTTGTTTGCCTTCCTGAGCATGCCTGCATTTGCACAAGCGGTCGCGCTCAGAAGGATTAGCAGGTGCCGCTTGTAGCCGATCCAAGCTGGCCACTGCGCGGTCGAGCAGATGGCGCCGGAATCGTGCCCATTCGCGAACGTCGCCGTGAATGAGCCCGCATCAGCGGCCGTTACGGTAACGACCTCGGTGCGGCCGTTGCAGTTGATGTCTACGACCAACTTGTCACCAGCGGCCACGGCGGTCGTGTGCGAGCCCACCTGCTGGTACGTGACCGTCTTCGAGCCGACGACGCTAACGTTTGAGGTCGTCTGAACCAGCTTGGTCTCGATACCAGGCCGGCGCGCATCGAATGATTTCAGCGTCGTTTGCCCGATCAGAAATGGCGGAACATCTGTCGTTGACAGTGTCTTGATCCCCATGAAGCCAGCTCCAAAGATGCTCGTCAGTCCAGCGCGGATGGCTGTCTCGACGTTGCCCTCTCGAAGCGCCATCGCTGACGCCAGAGCATTGCGGCGGTCAACAATCGTGTCGGTCGCAAGTGGGATTAGCTGGTAGTCCGCCTCAAGTTCTTCGAGCTTTTCGGTCACGTACCGCGGATCGCGCTGAGCCGCTGCGTGGTCGAGCTGCAGCTGAACGGTCTGCATCGCCATCGCGATCGCGTAATTGCGACATGAGTTGTACGTGTTCCACGACGAGTCAAATGCTCCGTCGCCGCCCTTGTACTGCTCGGCCGCCGTCAGTTCACGGTAGAATTTCTCGGCATAGGTGGTCCGCGAAGACAGCCGAAACGCCCCGCAACAGGCGAATGCATTCAGGGCAGATCCAGCCATCACGAGCCCCAAATCGCAACCGTGAACGAACCGTCGATGAAACCAGAACTGTTGACCATGGTCACGTTAGCGCCGTTCGAAATGTAGAGCCCCGCTGCAGTAGCTCCGGTCCTGTGAGACCATGCCATGGGCAGCATTCCGCCATGTGACGGAAGTTTTCCCGCCGTGACTGTGACGGACATTGATCCGGTCGCCCATGGGATAATCGTGATGTCGCCAGCGGCGATGTTCGGATTGGTTGCCCTAAATCCGCCAAGTGTGTAGCTCGAGCCGTAGACGACTGACACGATCAGGGGTGGGCACATCAAGGCCGCAACAGCCGAGCAAAAGTCGTGCAGGTTGATCTGCTGCGCGGTTGGTTGTTCTGTAGGAATTGGAGGATATTCGGGATCGTCAACGAGTAGACCGAGACCGATGTCCGCTAAGGTCGGGACCGTTGGGGGCGAGGTGCCAAATGGGTTGGTGGTCATGGTTACCCTGGGTAAAAGGCAATGTCGTCGAGGGTCAGGCGATACACGCTCACCGTCTGAGTCCCGACGTTGGTCTTGGTGGTCGTGGTCGAGTAGCTGCCCGTGCCCAAATCCGTCACATAGGTTGCATACGAGACCGATGCTACTTCGTTGAGCACGTTAGCGACGCGCGCATCAAGGATTGTGGGCCACTCGCCAACGTCCTGCAGAGGATGGCGCCAGCAACGGTCGCTAGTCGTGGGCGAGAATCCATCGGGCGCATTTTCTCCGGGTCCGAATGCTGCGAAGTAGGCAAGCATGACGGGCACCAGGTCGTTGATGTTGTCGGACCACGGCATCACGAATTGACCCGTAGCCGGCGTGTACGTGATGTCGGAGGCGTTACCGGTCACGTCCACGGTGATCGTCCATGGCCCGGTACCTGAGAAACTTGCGATGGTCTTGCGGACGAACTGCCCCGTGCTCTGGTTCCAAATGGCCAGCCGTTGACCATTCACGGGCTGGGCATAGCCGGTGAACGTACTGATCACAAACGAGGTTGGGGACGTCGCGGACGTGATTTTTGCCACCGCGCTGGGGGTCGCGGCGATGGTCGGCCACGGGGCGACGTCTGCCCAGCCCGAGCTACTGCGCGTCCACTGAATCTTCAGGATCGGGTCAACGTTCCGGGCAAGCATCTCAAGCATGAAGATGCCGTCGTCGATCGATTCCTGCGCGTCGATGAATGCGCCGACCGAATTGAGCTGCCCGCTGCTGGGAAACACTGAGCCTGTTGCGCTAGCGGGCGTCAGCATGATCGCGACCGCGCACGTTCCAGGCCCCATGATTTGCGGGTAGGCAAATGCCTTCTGGACTGGCACACCGTGCCCGGCCGAATTCTCGGCGGCAGCAACGATCTGGTCGACGTTGCCCATCGCGGCTGGGTGCGCAATAGCATTGCTCAGTCGCTGCCGATAGGTGCCTTCCTGCTCGGCTTCGCGCCCACCCGCAAGCCCTAGTCCGTTCGGCTGTGCGACAACGGGCGCGGTCGGATAACATCCCGGAGCGGTCGTAACCGCCGTCAGGATGACGCCCGGGTCGACGTTTGTGGCGATGCCGCCGGTCGTGCACTGCACTGGAACCGTCGCCTGGTTCGCGTACGTGCCAGCCGTAACGACCTGATAAACCAGATTTGTGGCAGCATTCTTCCACTGCCGGGTCGTGTCCAGCGACGTGCCGCCGGTCGCGGTCGTGATTTGGATGTACCCGAATGCCCCAACGGCCGCGAGTGGCGGTGTGTCGATGCCCGGCGTGTTCCCGAACGCGGTCAGCTGCGTCATGTCCATGTCCTGCAGGGACACGCCACGCGCGACCACGACTGCATTGTTGGACATCAGAGCCAGGTTGTCGCCGATCGCCTGAAATAGCTTTGACTCATACGAGTCTGGTCCAATGTCGGGAGACGTTGACAGGCCCGCGTCAATGACCCGCGCCTTGAAGTTGGCGCACATGCGGTCATGCAGCTGCGTCCGAGTTGATACTACGAGCTCTGCCATGCTACACCGTGTGAATGCTGCCAGTGACTAGATTCTGATACCGGACCAAGACTTTCAATCCGCGCTCCTGCTCCTCGTAATCGACCGACATGATCTTGGCTTTGCCTTCGGCTACAAGACGTTTTGCTGGCTGCGCGTTTGCGACGATGTCCTCGAGCCGCTTTTGCGTGTCGGGCAGGCCCAGATACTCAATCGAAAACAGGTCGTTGTTGAGCGGGTCGCAGAAGCTCAGCGCCATCCCGACATCGGTCGGATCTGCCGGCACCGGGACACCGTTGGCGTCTAGTAGCCAATCGCGAAGGGTCCCGTCGTAATGGAGTGCCGCCGCAGTAGCGGTGCGCTGCACAGGCGCTTCGACTTCGGTGGGGTCTTGCCCAAACGGTCCGGTCGCGTAAGCGGCTGAGTAAAATGACATTGATGGCTCCGGAGCAATCCGGTGGAAAGGGCGGACCCGAGACAGGGGGCGAGGGACACTCGGGTCCTGGTGAGTCTTACGTGTACTGCTGGTCCAGCGGGCAGATGGCCAGCTCGGGAAGCGGCATGTCCGGGATTGATAGGTCCGGGACGGCGGGCGGCACTGGGATCGGGATTTCTGGCTCCGGGACTCCTGGCAGCGGCACCGCTGGAGGCTCCGGCACTGGAGGCATCGGCGGCAGGTCTAGGACGGGCACTACGGGCGCTTCGATGACTGGAGGCACAATCGTCGGCAGTCCTGCCAAGGTGAGCCCAGGAAGCCCAGGCGGGTCAGGAATAGGCGGTACGGGAGGAAGCTCTGGAATCGGAAGCTGTGGCGGTAGCGCTGGCTCCGGCGGAATCGTGAGAGCAAAATTGCAGGCCGAGGCCATTGACCTAAAGGCCTCTCAAGAACTGGGTGAACGTAGACTCGAGCGCGGCTCCGAGACCCTGAAGGACGGCACCCAGGGTCGCTCCGGTCAGTGGCGTGGTACCCTGAGCCGATACCGCTGACGATACGGCTTCCCACCACGTAGCGAACAGGGTGGCATTCAGGGTCGGTTGAGCCTCCGTGCCGCCTACCGCAAATGAGCCTAGAACTTTGCCGGAGCCATTGATGTTGACCGATTTGTCAAGAACTTCTAGGTAAGCATTGCCAGGTCCGCGTAGCTGAGCACGTTCGGAATCCAGCTGCAGGAATGGCTTGTCCGCGTGCTGCAGGCAGATTACGGATTTTCCCGTGGAAGTCTTTCCGATCGTGACCGCGTGAGCCTTGCTGGTTCCCTGCGGAACGTAGTGGAGCTCCACTTCGTTGTCGGTATCAAGCAGGATGAATGCGCCTGCTGAATTGTAGAGTGCCGCGCTGCCCTTCGTCAGAGGTGGCAGTTTTGATGCGATCCTGACGTCATGCAGGCACCAACTGAACTGCTCAGACGCGCCTTCGGTGTCAGTCGCTACAATGCCGCCGCGGTAATTGCCGTTGTCGTTGTCGGCGTCGACCGGACGGGAAACGAAACCGTATGGGGCAACGAGCAGCTGGAAGCCCTCGCCTGGATTGTCACCATGAGCGTCGCACTGCACGGCCAGAAACTTCTCTGCCGTGTAGCCCGTCGTGATTGCGGTTCTGAATTCGCGCGACACTAGTGACCTCTCCTAGGAAGCGGTGACCCGCCCGACAACACTTTCTTGTCCTTCTTGCGCAGTTCGCTCAGGTCTTCGGCGAGCCACTGCATGTCTTGCAGGCGCATCAGCTCGACCCTGGTCGTCGTCCCTTCCATGCTGCGCGCGAACGTGACCGCTTCGATGTACATGTTCTCGTAGATGCCACGGTCGTCGTCGTAAACTTCAGCGATGAGGTCAGGTCCCCAATTGGTAAGGTCTGACTTCTGGAACTTGGCCGGGACCACGTGACCCGCTAGCGTGTAGTGCAGGTTCCACCCAGCCCGGCGATGCTCTGCGCATTCACGGCGTGCTCGATATTCCGCTTGCTTGTTGCTCTTGACGTCGTTGTCGTAGATGACCCAGGCCTCGGTCTCGGGAAAACCGAGACCGATCATCTCGTCGTCAGGGAAGCGCCCCGTGTACTTCGATCGCCCCGCTTGCCCGGCGCCGTAGCGACCGTGGCAGACGTAGAGCGAGTACCGGTTCGTGGTGTCGTTCGTGAGCTGCCCGGACAGCACGGTGGTATCGAGCTTCGTTTGGTCCCGCTTGACCCGAATGATGTAGGATGTGCCTTGATTGGGGTCTGGGCTGCTGATCACGAATGAGCCATCGGCGGCGCACCACAGGTAGATTCCAGCCAGCTTGTATTGGCGTTGCAACCACTGCCACCAGGTCTCACCCACCTTGGCGACCAGGGTTTGGACGGTCACGGACTGGATGGTGCCGATTTCGGTAAGGCCCGTTTCCTGATTCGCAACCTGGTCTGACGCGTTCGGGGTCGAGACGATCCGGGTGACGGCGTGCGTCTGCATCTCGCGCAAGGCGTCATTGTTGCCGAAAATCGGGTGGTCCTCGAGCCCGCAAATCTTCAGCACCCGCTTCGTGACATCGAGGAAGGTGCGCTCACTGAACGAGACCTCGTCAACAATCGCGCTCTTGAACAACACCGAAGTCCAGTCGCGCCCCTTGATTTCGATTTGAGCCGTCTTGCCATCGGGCGCGTTCACGGCGTCGATTCTTCCCGACTGCACCCGAGCACCGCCCACGTACAGCTGGAATTTCTGCCCCGGTCCGAACTGTTCGCGAAGATCTGCGACGGTGCCACCCCAGCCCATCCGGAGCGTGAATGCGGCGGGCTGCTGCAGCACCCGAATGGATACCTCGTAGCTCTCGGCAATCTTGATTTCCTTGCCGTCAATGACCAGCTGGACCGAATCATTGATGTCGCCGGGTTCAAAGTCAGCCATTGGCTCAAGCGTAGTAGTTGACTGAAGTGCCAGCGCGGACACTGAATGGGTCGGGGATCAGATTGATGCCCAATAGGTCGCCCGCTTCAATGGTGTGGCCGGCAATGTCCGATATCGAAATAGCCACTTCGCTCAGGGTCGAATCGCGCACGACCGTGTATTTCTGCATGTCGTTGTTCATCAACAACCGGTTGTTGACCAAGTCAGCAAGCGCAGACCACGCTGCTATCAGATCTTGGAACACCTGATTGTTGAGCGGATCTTCGAGTTCTGCAAGCGTAGAGTCAGCCGTCTTGATGAGGTCGATCGCGTAGAGAATCTTTGACTCATATAGGCCCGCGTAGAGTTGAGCCTGGTCTTTGATAGCCAACACGTCACTGACGGCGTTGTTGATTTGGCTCCAGAGGCTCAGGGATGGCGCTGAGAATCGACTCGCGAGGTCATTGGCGACCATGTTGTCGTAGGATGTCTGCAGGGCGTTCTGAGCGGTCTGGAAGATGTACGCGTCCAGGAACTGATCGGTCATGTCCTCGATCAGCATGAAGCTCACCGCCTCGGGACCTGACGTCCTGCGCGCGTCAATGTCGATCTTGAGATTTTCGATCTTGGCCCGGATGGTGCCGATTAGCGGCACCTCGGCGTTATCGGTCTGCTCATCCTCGGCCATGCGCCGCAGCGTCGCTAGCGCGATCGTCCAGTTCGCTGGCAGGACTTCAGGCGTCAGGCAGTCGTCATAGACGCCGGTGATCGAGAACACGTAAGGCTCGCGCCCCATTTTCTCGAGCGCGGCCCCGGGCGTGTGAGGATAGCGGTGCTGGTGCGACGGCGTCTTCAGCTCGATCGAGAATTTGCTGTAAGGTATCCGGATTCCGCCGAAAGCCAGCTTGTGGGTCGCGTCGAGGGAAGCCATGTGCTACAGGGTAGGAGCGAGGTACGGAACTTGGACGTGTAAGTCGGCAACGTCGTTCGGATTATCAATCACGAAAACCTGATCGATGGAAACTACGTCGTGACCCGTGTGATTCGAGACGATGGGGAAGTCAGCGAATTTGAAGTTAGAAATGCTACCTCTGCCCCGGAGGAGGCTCGCGACCTTTCGGATCGACCTTAGATGGGTTTCCAGCAGCAGCCGGAGGGTTCATGACCTGGACCTTCAGTGTCCTGCCGCTAATGGCATCAGCTAGCATGGCAGCCTCGCCCGCTTCGAGCTTCGAGACTCGCTGTGCCCTGCCAGTTGCGTTGTAGCGTGACAGTTCCTGTTCCTTGAGTCGGATCATGTTCTCGGTCGAGGCCAGGTCTTGACCTTGGCTACGACCACCGCCAACGCGTTCGAGCCAGTCACTCAGGCCAACGTCAAGCCCACCGCGCTTGGCGCGCTGCGCCTTGATTTTGCCGACCTTCTCTTTCGCGGCGGCGATCGACTTGGCCAAGTCTGCGCCGTGTGCGAGCGACAGATTATCTACTACGTTTCCGGTCTCTCCGGCTTCAGCGGCGCTTCGCTTAGCGATTGACTCTGCGCCCTGCTTGCCGAGTTCATAGGCGGCCACCGCCGCAGCAATTACCGTGATGGCATTGCTGGCAACCGTGGCAAATTTCATCATGCTGCTTCCGGCCTGCATGGCGCCGGTCTGAAATGGTGTCCCCACCCCAAGTGCCTGCTCGATCGAACGCCGGAACCCAGACTCCAACCCAGCCCTAGCAATGCTGAGCGTTATCGCTCCTACAATTGCTTCACCGGGATTGGTCGCGGCCCACTTGACGACTCCGCTGAACGCCTCGGCTACCTTGAGAGCGTCGGGGGCAAGTTGCTCAAGTACGGGCAGCAGTCGCTCGGCAAGCGACTCGGTGATGCGGTCAAGCTTGTCCTGGAACTTCTGGGCCTTGTTCGCCATCGTCTCGGACTGGCGCTTCGCCATGTCCTCGACGACTTCGTTCGACATGCCGACGCCCGAACCGGACATCAGCATCTTGATTTCTTTCTGAACGTTAGCTATGCCACCGCCGCCGCGGCCCCCGCCCTGTCGATAGAGGTCGATCATGCGCTCAATGGGACGTGCTCCCATCGTGGACCTGAACGCTGACATCATCTTTGCAGGGTCGCCGCCGGTAAGTTCCAGCGCCCGCATGATGATTGAAAACGGATCTCTTACTTGTCGAGCTCCACCAGCGCCTTTGACGAACAAATCCGACTCAGTTAGGCCGATTCCTTTCATGTTCTTGATGGCCGTTTTCTTGACGAACATGTCAGCCATGCGGGCGACGCCAGTGGCGGCTTCTCGCGCTGAACTCGCTGGACCACCGCGGGCCATCTGAGCCAATGCACCCAGCTTGGCTATGTTGATTCCGGTGTCGCCAGCAAATCGCGTGACGCCCGAGAGCAGACGCGGCATACTGGACGCAAGGTCGCTGATCTCAACCGCGCCTAGCTTGCCCTGCCAGGCAAATCCGCGCATTAGTTCGTAGATTTTTTTCTGCTTGTCCGGTATTTCTCCGAGTTTCTTGGACAACACCGCTGCCGCGCCCATGACGTCTTCGAAGTTGGCTCCCGTTGCCGCCGAGAGCTTGACCATGTCGGCAGTGATGTCACGTCCCTGGCGGAGGTCACCCGTCAACTTGTTGAACTTCGTTAGGCCGCCGATAATGGTCTCGGCACCACCCTCGATGCCGTACGCTTCGGCATGCTTGTGGGCTTCGTCGGTAAGTTCCTTCGCGGAAACGCGAATACCAGCAGCACCAGCTTGTCCGGGCTGATACGCGTTGTTGGCAAGTATCTGGGCCTGACGCTGCAGTTCTACTGCCCGCCGAACCCCGCCGCCAAAGCTTGTGTCTACGCCGACGCCGCGCAACAGGTCAGTTCCAACGCGGCCCGCATAACCCAGCATCCCTTCGGGGCGCGGGAACAGAAACCGAGTCGCCCGATAGCTGGTCCGTGAGGCGAAGCGCTCTAGCTCGCGCTGTGACTGCCGCTGTGCATTGACCTCATCGCGCAGTGCCTGCTTCTTTGCATCAATCTGACGTCTCAGCTCGATCGCCTTGCTGCTCGTCAGGTGCTTGTCTAGTCGCTCAATCTCTCGCGCAAGCTTCTCCTCCTCGGTCAGCTGCTGGCGCGTGCTGTTCTTGACCGCCTCGACCTTGAGCCGCTCCGCCGCCTGCGACATCTTGGCCATCTCGCGCGTGGCCCGGTCGACACGCTTGGCGAAGTCGCCTAATACGGTGTCTAGGGACTTATCCAGTGAGCATCCTATACGCAATTTCACATCAGCGGCCATTCGATTTCACCTTGTCTTTAGCGGCTGATGATTCAAACTAATTGGCCTCGTAACGCTGACACGTCCGAGGCCCAACCCAAAGGAGAAGTGATCCAATGAGTGGTAAAATATTACGACCTTGCGAATTCTGTGGCAATGAATTTCTTGCTAAGAATTCACCTAGCACAATACTCCGCGGATGGGGTAGGTTCTGTTCTCCGGAATGTTCCAGTTCTAAACCTAAGAACGATCATTGGGAAATTGCTCCAGGTATCACATGCATCGTACTGACTCAGCAAAAGTACGCCCTGGTTGACACTTGCCATTACCCACTTATTAGCAAGCTCCGCTGGTTCGCAATTCGTGGAAACACGACCTACTATGCAGCCTCAAATGTCAAATTTTCCGAGCGGTCCCATCAAAAGACGATTCGCATGCACAGGATGATTCTTGATTGCCCTGATCATCTAGAAATAGATCATATTGACGGGAACGGACTGAACAACTCTAGTATTTTTGGTGTACTGAACATACGAGTTGCCACGGATAGACTCAACTCTACTAATAAGATTAAACATCGTTCTGGAATTCCCGTTGGAGCAGTCAGACACCGCAATAAGTGGACTTCAAAAATAAACTTTGCTGGAAAAAGTGTATACCTTGGAATATTTGAAACGCCTGAACTAGCACACTCTGCCTACATGAAGGCTTTCAATGACATAGCAAAAGGCACGTTCATTCTCCCGTCTAGGGTTCGGCTATCGGGTTAGTGGTTGCGCTCAGGATGGCTGACGGGTCAAAGTAATCGGGCCAGCGACGCTGCGACACGTCCTGGCCCTGGCAGGAGCACTTGGAAACACCTGCACGGAAAGCATGAACGGATTTTTCGCTGTCGCAAGAGGAAATTTCGGATGAATCTGATGAGCTATGCTGAAAGCTTGCTGCCTGGATGCGCACCGAAAGAATACTTTGATCCTCTCAGAGGACCGAGTGGATCTTTAGTTCTATTGCTAGAATTCAACGGCAGACAAGCAAAAAGGATCATTGGACAAGATCAAGATCCTCAGTTAATCGTACGCGAAATGGTCACAGAACTCTGTCCGCGATTAGTACCGCATGAAGTCGTCGATACGGCATACCGCATCGGCAATAGCTTCAAGTATTCATCCAAGAAACAACGGAGAAATTGGAGATTCAGACAATGAAATTCTATCCAATCAGTCGCACATGGCTACACGATGACGGGACGCAGGTCGATCCGCAACCTGATCCGCCCTCCGATGAAACTAAGCAGTTTGAACAACCCGATCCGCCTCCCGACGAACCGAAGCCGTTTCAACCCGGAGACGTGGTCCAGCTCAAGTCTGGAGGGCCGCTGATGACGGTGATTGAACTAGTCCAGTTCAAGGACATTTCGCTGGTAAATTGCGGATGGTTCATTGGATCAGGCGAGTTCAAGGCTGGTCAATTCCGACTCGCGACTATCAAGGCAGCCGAGTCAAAGGCAAAGCTTACTCATTGGACGGAGATGAGATGAAACTACTGAACCGCGAGCTTCTGTCGTCAAACTTTACGTGCTCGGAATGCAATCGAGATGTTGCTCGAGTAATGCAATTCGAGGATACCGGGGACTACGTCGAGCTCTGCCCCGCTTGCCTGTTCAAGGCCCTGGCGATGTTCGAGTCATGCGCGCAGTGCGAACATCTGGACATAAACCGCGGAACCAATGGGCAGTGCATCACGCAGGACGAGAAAGGACCCGCATTCGTGACAATCTGCAGCGGTTACAATCACGCCGAGATGCAATGCTTCTACAAGCCGAGTCGGTTCAAACTGAAGGTGGTGAAGGATGCATAGAATCGAGAAGCTGCCACCGGGGGCCGTAATCATCACTCCACCGTCCGATGAAGTTCGCCTGATTGACGCAATCGGTCAACCACTGCACCCCGTTCCTCCGCTGTCCACGTTCGCTGCCGCCTCGCCGTGGCCCGTTAGATCGGACCCAATCGATGACATCAAGGCAGCTGTAGCCGAGATGCAGAATCAGCCGTACCAACCCGATACGCTCATCTGCAAAGTCGTCGATCGGTTACCGAAGACGCTTGACGACGGCGCCGTGCAGCACTGGGAGATTCGCGGCGCAACGCTCCTGTTATCGAGTTGGGCCTATGACGAGTGCAAGAAGCTTCCCGAGGGGACAGACTGGTATCACGTGATCGGGAGGCTTCGCGGAAGATGCAATGGGGTTGACATCAAAGGAGAGTAGCACGTGGAACGAATCAAAGATTGCCAATGCAGCGAATGTGACTTCAAACCGCTCCTAATAGGGACATGTGGGGCACATGAGTGTGACCCCGCGTCGTACAAGATTTGCCTCGACTGCCTCAAGAAAGCGGTTCAGATGCTGGAGCCATCTACCTACTTTCCTGAATCGGTTCGTTCACAATGCGAACTCGACTTGGCTCTATTCGGCGTTGCTGGGTTCGAGGAAATTACCGATCCAGACGTGAGCAAACGAAACGTTAGGGTCGACCCGTCGCGCATCCAACTGGACAGGCAAACTGGCGAATTCTGCGTTGACGGCAGGCCGCTGAAGGGAGTTGCTAAGCTATGATCGGAAACTTTGATCCGCCAGAACAAGAGCAGGTTGTTCTGATTGACCTGAACCCGACGCGTCTTCCTCCGGGAGCAGTAGGAATCGCTCTGGAGGACAGCCATGACCGCTACATGTGGGACCCCGAAACCTGTGATGTTATTGACACGACACAAGTAAAGATAGACAGATGATTGACATCGACACCAGCGGACTAGACCCAGAAGACGCGCGCCTGCTCGTGAGCGGACCCGAAACGTTCGACGACATCGCGCGGTGGGACCAGTTGTATTGCCATGCCGTGCAGATGACACTCATGGAAGACGACCGGGAAACCTTAGACATGTGGCTCGGTCGCATGCTTCGACTACTCGAATACGTTTGGACCAGAAGACGCATTATCGCGTACGAGAGCAAGCGGAAGATATCCGAATGCCCGACCATGACTATACCTGTCGCGGAAGTTCTTTCGAATGTTCTTGAATATCAAAAAGCGCAAGGCTGGATAACTGGGTTTGATAGCCTTGGTGATCCCATCGTTGAATGGGTCAAAGACGTGAAGGAGAAACGATGAAAGTCAAACTACTCACGCTAGGACTCGTGGTGAACGACGGAACCCGGATAACTACCGAGTATATCCGATCAGCTCACGACAATTTCAGTGCTCCGGTTGCGGTGACGCTTGGGCCTTACGAATTCTACCGGAAGAACCCGACGTTCATTGGTGATGTTGTCAGTGTAGAAGTGAGCCCTGACGGGAGCTTGGTCGGGACCATCTATCTAGATTCGAATGGGCAACGAGCCGTCGATGGCGGAGAAGTCCCGTGCGCCGTCATTACAGAGCATGATCACGAATCGCCCAGACTAACCGGAGCGTTCCTGAGTTCTACGCCGATGATTCAGAACGCTGTGGTTGAGCGATGAGTGGAATCGCAACATGAACAAAAGCCCCCGGTGCTAACACCAGGGGCTTCACTGAATCTGATCCAGCAGGAACCGACACAGCTTCCGGAACCTAACCTCGCGCGCCGACGTGAGCTCGTCTAGGCAATTCGCCGTGCAGATGAGATGGCCCAGTTCCGCCAGTTCCTGGTCTGTAGCTTCGGGGAATACCGGGCTCTGCTCGATTCTGAGCCGCTCAACATAGTCGAAAATTCTGTCGAGACAGCTACTCGTAAGCACGAGTGGTAGCTGCTGATCGGGCATCGTAAAGTCTGGATGGCACTTGGAGATATCGTTAGGATCGCATATGGCTCTCGCGCAGTGCAGGATGACTAGCTGTCGGTTGTATTCTCGGATCGAGTCGCCGCCTTTATCTTCGGCTGCTTTGCGTGATTGATGATCGTCTGCTTCCGTGGGTATTCGAATGCCAACAATCAGGTCGCCTTTTGGGCGCGGCTCGCCCGTGATGGTCTTGTAGTCGCCGCAAATCTCGGCGTTGTTGATCTTTAGCTGCGCAGGAGGTGCGGCTACCTCATTGCGCTTTGCCGTCAGTTGCCTGTAGGTCCCCATTGCGCGCCTTCACTGCAGCAGGGAGCTTTCCGGTTTCGGACCACTCAGTGTAGATGTGGTTGAGCCACCACCAGATTCCGAGCTGAGCATCGACAAGCTCCACAGCTGGACGGCCATAAAATGCGCTAAGCTGCGTTGCACACCCGGCCGCAATGATAAAAAAATGTCTGGCGTCTCCACCATGCGACCGATGAAGGCCAGCCTCTCGTGGTCTGACAGGTTCTTGATTTGCGGATTGACGCGGTCGTTCCACCACTCCCACTCGTCGCACAGGTACGTGAGCGAATCGCGGGTCAGGTGCTCGTTATCCAGCAGGTCTTTGACGGCTGACTCGATGGTCTTGCCGTCGCCGAAGAATAGGTCTGGATCCGACGGATTACTGTCGGGGTCCACGCACGCACGGGCTAGCGTGTTGACCTGCGTGCCGAGGTTGTAGTTCGGGTCATCCTCGGTCGGGTTCGGGTTTCCGCGCTCGACTGCCAGCGCCCTAGCGGCAGTCTGGACGTCAAGCCACTGCCTCGGCAGCAGCACCCGCAGACCCACGCGGGCCTTGACGGGTAGCTGCTCGACGGTTGTGCCCAGTGCCTCGGCGTCGCGCTTGCGCGCTTCGTCGAGCTCTGGCGACGGTTCCGCTCCCGCGTTGGGGACGTTGACGAGCGGAAGCTCTACGACATGTATTGCGCGCGTCCCTCGCATTAGATCGCGCATCTTACTCATGGCGGATTGCTCCTATGTTACAGGCTGATTCGTTTCGGAATTTTGCCGCGTAACGTGATTGAACCTTTGGTGAGCTGCTTGGCCATGTCCGACGTGAACGTCGAGTCAACGACCTTGAACTTGCTCTGTAGAATTTCGCCGCCGAGAATTCCTATCGATATGTTCTGGTCTTGCTTGTTCGCAAGCATGTCCAGGAGCATGATGTGGGCCTGGTCTCCCTCAGCGGGAACCGCCTTGTCGAGGGTGATCTCGCAGGTCTGGTGGGCTTCGGTTTCGCCCTGGTACCCCTCATCGGTGATGACCGATTCCGAGTTCGACATCCATTTCAGTGATGCATTCTCGGCCTGGACGACCCGGGTTCCGTTCAAGTATACAGAGTAGCCACGATATGCCATTTTGATGCTCCTTTAAGCGGCCGTCTGCATGACGAGAACGCCTAGCTGCCAGGTTTGACTCCGGACCACGACGGGTGCGCCGGTCATGATGCACTTGCGAGACGTATCGAACTCGCTGTGCGGCAGGTTCGTGTCGACGTCCTGAATCCAGTTGAGTTTCTCTTCGCGCTTGAGTTCCTCAAGGACGATGGCGTTCCACTGGTTGGGGGTGATGACGCCTTCGTTTGCAAGGGTTCCGGGAGGCGGATCTGCTCCGTTCCACGGATTGCTCTGCGCGACCCCGACCCAAAGTGCCGACAGTTCCTTGCGGGTGCGATCCGGCGTGTCCGAGTCGCCCCACGTGAACGTTCGGTAATCGGGCGATGTGCCGTTGAGACAGTGGGTCCCGATGCCGCCGACGATCCGGACATTCGAGCCGTCCGTCTTGAGCGGGGTCACGCCACTGTTCAGCAGCGTCTTCATGGTCCCGTGCGACGGAACGTCCGATGGGAAGGACTGCGGGGCGATGCCTGATAGCACCATCTTGTCGTAGTTGGTGTTGGGGTTCTGCGGGCTCAGGGTGGCCCTGATGGCGGCCGCGGTCGCTACCATGGCAGCAGGGTGGCTCTCGCCGTTCTGCAGCCACACGAGGGCACCGCGCTGGCTATTGAGGGTCGTGCCAGCCAGCGAGATAGCGCCAGCCGACGTGCCGTTGAGCGCAAACATGACATGCTCGAGGTGACCTATGGTCGCTGAGCACTCGGACTCAACATGGGTCTTCCAGGCGGCCGCATTCGTGGAATCGTTCTGGGCCGACGCGATGAAGTCGTAAACGTCCGCCTGCAGGAGAGCCACAACGTTCGTGACCGAGTCCGTACCGGCGCCACTCGCAAACGGCGTGAGTGACCGCGCTCCCGTGTGAGACGCTGTCCCGCCCGTAATCGTGACCGTAAGACCCGTTGGAACTCGAGACTTGTCGCAGTAAAGGTTGTACTGATTGGCCCGAATGCCTTTGCTCTTTGTCGTGAGCGTGGTCGTCTGGGTGTCGAAGGTTGCTGTAACGGGGCTGCGTGCGTTCGAGTTGAAGATGTCCCGAATCTTCCCGCCCACGTCTGCGACCAAGTCGGTGGCTGCAATCCCGACCGAGTACTGGCGCCCATGTAGCTTGAAATCAATCTGGCCAGTCGTGGACCAAGTGCCGCCAATCAGGATGGTGATCGCTCCAGCGGCGCCGCCAGTAGCTTCCGCGACCGGTGCCGCGTACAGGGTCACTCCGTCGATTGCCAAGGCCGCGTAGGCCTGGATTGCCGCCTCAGATCCGGCGCCTAGCTTGGCATCGGCGTCATCCGCGCTGATGATTTGCGAAATGTCCGAGTCGGCAGTCATGGACCCAGCGCTGGTCTTGTTGCCAGTGATGAGCAACTTGACCGGAAATTCGCCGACGCTAATGCGACCAGACCCGTATGAGGTCTGCCCATAAACGCCCGGTACCTTGTCGTCGCTCGTGAAGCCAACGATCGAGATAGTCATTATTTGTCCGCCTTTGCAGGTTCGGGTGGGTTGACCGAGTCAAACGTGCCGGCGCCGTGCATGGCGTCGAATTCAGCCTTGGCGGCGGCTCGCGCGGCCTTCAGGTATCCGGCGCGGCTCAGGAGCTTGAGTCCAGCCTGTTGCGCGGTCTGCTCATTGGCAGGAAACAGTGTCCCGTCCTTGATGGCGCGCATGTAGTAGGGCGAGTTCGGCACCGTTACTGCTTGGTCGCTGAAGTCCCATGTGCGGTCATGTTGAGCATGATTTAGAATCTCAGTCATGGTGCCGATTGTTCGGGTGACCTGTGGCTGCGTTTCGATCGCCTGCATGGTCGCGCTGACGTAGCGCCCTGCCATTCCTGGCAAGGAAACGTCGTGTGGAAACGCCCCAGACGGGCGCCCCTCATGGTCCGTGGCCGCCCACGGATTCGAGTAAACCGATAGTGTCTTGACAGGTAATGCCATTGAGAATCCCTTGTGGATAACTAATTCAGGACCGCTTGCAGACCCGCGAATCCGTTTTGGATGCGTGCACGAAGCCAGATTTCTGCCGTGTGGGCGCCGTCTGCCATGAAGTGGCGCCCCTGCGTACCGGGGTGGTGGACCATTCTAGCGAAGTGCTCTTCACCAGCATCGACCCAGCGCAGGGCTTGCCCACGGCCGACGATGTGCTCATGGGGACCGCGGCCGCTTGCGCGTCTCGTTTGGCCACTGCGGAGCGGACCCGTAAACCCGTGAGCAGCCTTTGGCCAGATGTCGTGGGCCTTGGTGTCTTCCTCGACAAACAACGCGTAGTATCCGTTGACGCCCCTTGCCGGGGCATGTATGAGCGCCCAGAAGGTCTCGCCCGACCACCCCAGCGGCTTCGTGTAGATGGTTCGGCGCAGCTCGCCGGTCCTGTCCTTGAAGTTGCCCTGTCTTGCGACGTCCCGGGCAATCTCTCCCGCTTCCGTGACAGACGTCTCGACTAGATGCTTGAGTCCTCGCGTAATTGCCTCGCCGGCTTCGCGCAGGCCCGTCTTGTCTAGTTCGAAGGTAGTGTGGAACATTGCTGCTGGTAAGCGGCGCCCAGAATCTGCAGGCCCAGGTTCCCGACCACCGTGTGAATCGTGACCTGCTTGGTAAGACCTGGAATGCGCTGCACGGCGAGCTTGCGAAACACCGTTGATTGCCGTCGCCCAATGCCGGAAGCGTCGGGGTCATCGATGGTGAGTTGCAGCTCGGGAACTTGCTTTTCCCAGTTCATGTCGGTATTCCAGCGGTCTCGCTCACGTATCCGAACTGCTCGACAGTCCGGTCCGGGTTCTCGGTGATGGTCGCGTCAAGCTTCGGTGGCGCATACGCGTTACGACGCGTCATCGAAACGTCCAAGTCCTCGTAGATGCGCAGATTGAACCGCGCTCCTTCCCAGGTCCCATCTTTGGAACCGGGCACCTTGGGCATGTCGATTTTGACGTCCACGACATTGAATTCGATATCGTCATCGGCGGCCACTTCTTTCGAGAGCCCAGCATTGATCATCAGGGATGAACCCCACGTGGCCGCGTAGGGGTCGGTGTCGCCCTCGATGACATATCCAGGGAATCGGTCCAAGCACAGAGCGCCGCGAACTGCTGAAGAAACCGCGTTGAAGAATGGGCTGCGGTCTGCGCGTTGCACTTGGTCGCGCTGCGGCGGTATCCACAGGACCGTCACGTACCGGATGCGCCAGAACTGACAGTCAGCGTAGCGTTCGTGCTTGTCCGGCTTGTCCCGTGGCATGAACACGTAGAGGCCCGGCAAGTCCTTGCTGTTGAACGTATTGTCTTCGGGGTTGTTGTAGCTGATCGTCTTGACAACAGGAGTTCCACCGCCGATGGACGGCTTGTTGATGTCCGACCATGCATCGCTCAGGCGTGCCACCATGACGGCGCGGATGAACTCGCCGATCACGACCAGGCTCGGGTCTCCGATCGCCTGCTCGTCAGGATTGATCCCGTCCTGGTATTTCGGGACCGGATCTAGGACGAGCTTGCCGAAGACGTCGACGTCGCCCGCATACGGAGCATGGTCCATGGTCATGCCTAGAAGTCGCCAGAGTTGCGCTCGCCGTTTGGCCCGTCTAGGAATACTCGCTGGACGCGCCGACGAATGATGCCGCCTACATTGCGCGGCTGGGGTTCGGGTGGTGCATCAACTATCTGCATTAGGTCGGCTCGGATTTCATCCAGGATCCGCTTGGCCCTGGACTCCGCCTTACTCTTCTCGCCACCATACCCGTATTCGTGCTCGAACTCAGGGCGCCGCTCAAACGCGAACGCTCGAGCCCACTGCTTTTCGGCTGCCTTGAGAAGGATTGAAACCTTCGCGTCGGAACTTGTTGGCAGCCTAGCGTACAGGGGACCAAGAGACGAGATTGTCAGCGCGTGCGCGTCATTGAGTACTTCCAAGACCCCGTCAGAAACGTCCACGCTATCAATGTCACCAGTCCGATCATCGTCGAAGATGGCCAGATAGACCTCTGGCGTAAGAGACGCCCGCAATTGCGCGGCCGTAATCAGGGGCGTCTCTAATCCCATTGTGTTAGCTCACAATCTCGATGGGACAATCCGGATGGGATGCAATCAGCTCGTTGCCTTGCCAGACGACATTCGACGCCGTCCACGTGTCCTCGGTCTGGACTGGGTGTGGTAGCTCGTTGCCCTGCTTGTCGTGGGTCAAGAGCTTGCCTTCGATCTTGCGCATCCTATAGCCTTCGACGGAACGAGCAGGTTTGCCGTCTTTGCCAAGCAGTGCGGCAATTTGCTCCAGTGTTACCTCGGCAACCTGTCCTTGCTCCAAATATTCGTCCACCACGTCTGCAATGTCGTCCCGCGTCTTTGGGCGCCGAGCAACGATAGTGTCGTCAATGAGCTTGTATTTGCGCCCGATCAGCATGCGGCCACATCCGGGCTTCATGCGAATCTTGAGCGTTTGAGCCCGAGGGCTTTGCGATTGAGATTGTTGCTGTTGATTAGGTTGTGACATGTTCGCCTCCTTGGATGAGGGGCGACACTACGCCGCCCCTATCATGACCACGTCTACTGATGAGCGTTGATCAGCAGGTTGCCGATATACTTGCTCGTCTGGACTTCCGCGTCAGCCAGGCACAGAATCATCTGGATTCCGCCGAGACCACCGCGAATTTGATTGAAGAACTGCCGCATGACCCAGCCGCGACCGTCCGTCATCTCGGGCGAGAACGTTTGCCCGTCGGGGATCTTGATGTTCTGCATCGCCCACCGGAACGTCACGGACGTGCATACGTCGCGTTGATTCACGGGCGGCATCGCAAGCGGGCGCCTGAACACGGTGATGTCGTCACCCCATACGTACTTTAGGGCACCCGAAGTGTTGATGTACTTCATCCGCGCCACGTAAATCTCAGGCAGACGAAGCAGCGCGGCCATTTGCTGGTCCGTGAGGATTCCAGGGGTCGACCCGCCGTATGTGTAGTACGAGCGAACCGCGGGGTTCCGGACCATATCGTGCCAGATGTGACCCGGGATGATCATCGCATTGGGCTCACCATAGCTGGACTCGATGATGGTCTGGATGTCCTTGACCGGATCACTGTTGGCGCCGCCGTTCCACTGATAGGTGGTGGCCAGCGTGGTTGCGCTGTTCCAGTTTCCGGACGTGCGAGCCAGCGCCTGGGTGCGGATTTCTCGTTCCAGAATTGCCGCATCCAGCATACGGTTCTCATGTCCGAGCTTGATTTGCAGCGGAGCGTCTTGGTTGGCCTCGACCTCCGTGGGCACGAATGCCGCGACGGCACGCTGAATCGCCGTGAACTCCGTGTTTCCGAATCGTGGGAAGATCTCGGACGGGGCACCGCCGGCTGCGCCAAGCTGCGGAAGAGCACGCTGGAACGCGTCTTCCTTCTTGTATTGCCAGTAGTAATCGGACTTGTGTTGCACAACCAACGGAGGCGAATATACGTCCGCTACGGGACCCTCGTTGTGGTATCCGGTGATGAAGTTCGGCAGCGCTTGCGCGACGTGAACGTCAGCAACCCCAACGTCAAGAGCCTGGGACGCAGCCGCAACAAGCAGCTTCATTTGCTCTGGCGTCGCTGCTGAAAGCAACTGAGTCTGCTCGGTCTGATTAGCGTTACGCCAATCAGTCAGGAACTTGGCAGCCTTGGGATCGATCCGAGTTTTTGCGGCCGTTTCCTTGTAGGTACCGGTTTCCAGATACTGGGCGCGCTGCTCCGAGTTTGCAATCGAAAGAGCTTGGTAGCTTCTCGCGACGCTCTGGACATATTCGTGACCATGCGGGCTCACGCATGATCCGGCAATACCGAGGGCGGATTGGTGCGCGGATTCGCGATGTGCGGAACGCGAAAGGGCCGTGTTCTGATCTTGGATCCTGGTCTCTTCCATGGGAGACCAACGGCCAGCGTCGTTGCCGAATCTGTCGAATAGATGACCGGTCACAACGTCGATACGAACAGGGCGACCGTCAACTTGAACCGAAAGCACCTGAGCATCAGACTCATTTGCGTACGAGAGAGGGACAATGTGTTCATCAGACATTTTTGTAGTCCTTGTGTGAAGAGTGATAGGATTGACCCTTATGAATGCGCGTACGCGATGTAGGTGAGTACATAGGGGATGGTCTCTCCGGATGCTCCGGAAGCCAGCGCGATGCCAAACGCGGCACTGCCTCCGGCTGCCATCGTCAGGGCCGTGTAGGGGCTGGTTGTGCCAGCAGCGACTTGAGCACCAGCGGTCACACCGGCGACGTCACAGACGCCCGTAACGACGGGGCCAATCGGGACCATGCGGCCTTCGCTGGTTGCTGGAATGTCTTGTCGAGCGATTCCAACGATGAGCGCCGATGCGGCCGCAACGGGCGTCGCGACGGCAATTTGATTGTTTGTCCCTGCGCTATTCATGGGATTCGCAGAGTCAACGACAAGCGGAGAGCCAGCGTAGATTGTGGTCTGGCCTGCGTTGTAGACGGGCACTGAAGTGTAGTCAGGCCCTTCGCCGATTTGAACATACGGAAGAGTAGTCATGTGATTATCCTTGTCGGGTTGCTTCTAGGGCCTGGCGGGCCTCGCGGATTTTCTGGTCCGCCTTGATTTGTGCGATGGAGAACGGGATCCCCGCTTCCACGAGTTGATCGGTTAGACCGTTGAGACCGAGCGCCAGAATGGCTTGATGCTCGTTCAACCGAGTCGGTGGATTGATGTCCAGGGCCGTATCGGCGGGAACGCGTGCACCGGGTGCGTTCGGATTCGACGCCCCGCCACCCGTGAGATTGAGCAGCAAGTGCTCCTGGTCTGGCGCAACCGGCGGATACGCGGCCCGGAATGCGTCGGGCTTCGCTTTGAGGAGCTGCAACAGATGAGGCTTCAGCTCAGGCTTGAGACCCTTGCTCTGACCGTAGACGCGGATTACTGAATCAACTTCAGCACTGAGCCGCTGTTCCTCGGTCTCAGCAGAAGCTGATAGACTTTGCATCTGCGTCTTGAGCTGCGTGTTCTCGGCCTCCAGGGCCGCGACGCGCAGAATCAATTCAGACTGCTCAAGCGTTGGGGTTTCGGTGGATGCAACGCTAGCCGCGGTCTCGGTGGCAGGCGTTACGGGCGGAGTTGCCGTGCCGGCAGGCGTCACGGTTGCCGGATCGGTTGCGACGACCGGCGGTGTTTGAGGGTCAGCCACGATGGCTCCTTCCGTTGAGGCCGCCGTGGCGACCGTTGATGGTTCGACTGCGGCCGCGGGCGCGTCAATCTGCGGGGCAGCAGCGCTCAGCGACAAGTCTTCGTCCGGATCGGCAATGCCGTTTTCCTTCATGTAGGCGTCGAGAATTCCATCCAGAAACTGCAGGACTTCGGTGGCGCTCATCCCTTTGGCGCCACTGATCAGATCGCGCATTTTCGCGATGTAGGTGCCGAGATCCACGCCCTCGTGGTGCGCCGAACCGTCGCCGTCTACAGCATCGAGATGATCAGTCAGATTCGATAGCGCGGCTTTGCATTGCTGCGCGGTCGCTAGCTCGTGCAGTCCAAAAACCTGCTTAAGCTGCGACATCAAATCCGCATCGGAGTAATAGCAATAGGGCTCGCCCGTATCGAGCAGCTGAGCACCCGCGTCAATTTCGGTGAGTGGAACAGGCATTGGTCCTCGTTGATTGCGAGCGATACCGTGGAGGCTGGCCGCGATGGGGCGGTCCATGCCGGTGATGAAAGGCAGATTCGTGAGAGCGACCGATGTGATCGTTGGACCCACTTCTTTGCCAGTGGCCCGATCCGCGAAGTGCCAATTGATGACTGGGCTTACGCCTGTATACTGGTCATTCTTGATGTACTGCTTGGCAAGCGGCAGCCATTCGGTCAGTGCAAACAACCTGTCGCCCTCGCGTCTAAGCGCGTAGATCCATCCCTGCGCGGGCTTGCCGATTTGAGGCAACGTGCCCGAGTTCGCAGGCATCGCCGAAGCGTGGTCGAAGTCCCACTGGATGCGGCCGAAGTCCTGCGCGTAGAAGTTCTGGACCATCTGGTCCAGGGTCGAGGGAGTGATCGCAAACGCACCCTGGGGATGTCCCGCCCATGCACCCGTGCGGGCAATCTGGACCCAGATGCGCTTGTTGCCAGACTCGTCAGCTTGTGGCTCGGCAAGCGCTTCGGTCTTGTCGATCGGAATGTAGGTCAGTAGCTGACCCGGATCTGGTAGCCACATGGCCGTCAGGGCCTGCTCACCTGATAGAGCACTCATGCGGTGCTGGATGACCGTGCTGCCACCGCCGGGATGCCGCAGGCTAATGCGATAGCCTGAAGGACTTACGATCGACGACTTGGTTCCTGGCTTTTCGCCAAAACGACGCTGGGCGGCCTTGATGCGCCGTTTGATTGCGGCGTACTTACCTGGAGACATCGAGCCCTTTTGCTGCTCAAGGCGAGCCGCAGCGTTGTCGGCGTGCGCTTTATCGTGGATTGGGTAGGACTTATTCGCCGGATCACCAAACTGGGACGCGGGCATCTTGTCGCGCTGCTTCGCACTCACGTATAGCTTCTGTGGCTTTGCTTTGACGGTTCCTGGCACATGCACGGCGCCCACGCCGACGTCGAATAGAGTCTGTTGCTCAGGCTGCAGGGACATCGGGCTCGGATCCTCGATTTGTTTGGAGTGCATGTCCGTCCACGGACCATGCTTGCTGGGTACCTGACCGACGTACGCGACTGGATCGCGGCCAAGATCGAGATAGGCAAGCGCATGGTGATGCCCGTCAACGACCGTGTACTTGTCGGAGTCGGGAGACTGCACCGCGATGATCGGCTTGAGCTTCCCCTTCTGGATCTTTTTGGCGATCTTTTCGACCTTCTTGGGCTCCGAGGCAGCTCGCCACTGCTGTTCTTGCGAGAGGTCGACGCTGCTCATCGAAATCGTCCGAGGCCCAGACCAAGTCGCCTGCTTGACCCATGCGGTTGCCTCGGGGGGGTAGTCCTTGGAGAGCTGGGACAGAACATTGTCAGATAGGTCGGTGGGCGCTTTTGCGATCGACAGCAGGATGGCGTCGGTGGTCTCGATCGAAAACGTGCTGGGGCCGTGCGTCTGACTGGAGTGCATCTCCATCCAGGGACCCTTGTTGCTCGGCACCGTCGCCACGTAGGCGAGCCCGGGGCGCCCAAGAGCACGATTGGCCAACGCGCGGTGATGTCCGTCTAGAACGACGAGCTTCTCGTTCCCGGGCACCTTGGCGAGTACCATCGGCTTGAGCTTGCCTTTTTGGATCTTCTTGGCGAACTTGAGAATTTTCTCGGGCTCAGCCGACGCACGCCATTTCTGCTCGTTGGCGAAATCGATATCGACCAGCGAGACAGACTTCGGGCCATCCCACTGCACGGACTCGACCCACTGGGTAGACTCCGGTGGATAGTCGTCCGACAGCTGCTCGCGGACGTCGTCTGCGACTGTTTGCTTGGTGGACAAGGATTGCTCCGTTGCAACGGGGGATAGATCTGAGGGCACGCTAGCCTTGGTGGACTTGGCGGCTTCAACGTTGGCGCGCTTGCCGTGCTGCTTCAGCCAGGCTCTGGCCTTCGATGGCGACCAAACCTTCTTGTCGAATCTGAACGACTGAATCTCGGTCTTGCCGTCGCTCTTGCGGACGCCGTAAATGGCGTCAATTCCCTTGATGCCGGGCAAAGCCTTGCGGGCAAAGCTCTTGTATTCACCGGGCTGATGTTGCCGGGCGGCGTGCTCCTGCAAGTACGGCATTGTTAGAACAGTTCTGCGGGAACGAGTTGGACAAAGCAGTCTGGGCAGTTGACGGGACCCGCGAATGCCTTGTCTTTATCGACGTCGTGAGTCTTGTTGCAGGACCGGCACGCCATCTTGATCGTTGGAGGGCTGACCAGCTTGAGATTGCGCGCTCGAGGGGCAGCCTTGCGGACCGGCTGCTTCTTGGCCGCAGACGCCTTAGCCACGTGACAGACCTGTCGGGATTCGGACCTTGCCGGGGAACACAAGAATCTTCCAGGCGGTCGTGTTGGTGGCGTTTGCGACCGCAGTGACGCGGAAGAACACGTTGCGGCTACCGAAGACCTTGATCTCGGCGAAGTTGACGTTGCTGGCAAGGGCGCCGGTAGTCAGGTTCGCGGCTGACGCTGGTGTTACGCCATCAGTCGCTCCGCACACAACCCGGAACCAGCGCGCGCCGTCGGCTGCATCCGTTGAGTCGCGAAACAGCGGCTCAATCGTCATGGTCGGGCTTGAACCACCTGTGATTTCGACGCCGATAAATACGGTGTCGTACAGGTAGCAATCAACTCCCGATGCGGGCGGTATGTTGGCGTCGCTCAGGGTCGTGTTGTCGGCGGCAATGGCGCCCGTGCCCGAGCGGGCCACGGACACAACGCCGCTCGCAAACGAGTTGAGTCTTGAGGTAATCGTTAGTCCCACGGTAGAGTCTTTCTAGGCTGCCAGTCGGGTTAGCTTGTCGTGCTTCTCGCGTTCGTCTTTGAGGGACAGGAACTTCACGTAGGCGACGGTCTCCCGCTCAAGGTTGCCCAGCTCGTGATAAGCCCACCTGAGACAATCAAAAGGCCCTTCCCACCAGGCGTACCGGTTCGCGAAGCCAACCCGTTCGGTCTTGCGTTGCACGGCGGCCAAATCAGCAGCCTTGTTGGCCATCTCGATTTCGAGGTCGTATCGTTTCAGCGAATGGTATCCGAGCGCTGCCAACCAGGGCAGCTCAGGGATTCGCATCGTGGAGTCGAGGCAGATGCCGATCGATTCCTCGTAGTGGGCCTGGCAATACCGGGTCTGGGCGGCTCGGTAGTGGCTCCAGTCGATTTCCTCGTCCCACCGACTCAGCTTGGCCGCCTGCAGGAATTCCTCGACGGCTTCGTCGAATCTATCCAGCGCCGCCAGTGAGTCGCCACGGTAGTAGTGATAGCGGGCGTTGTTGGGGTCTTGCTCAAGAGCCTTGCGGGTCTGGTACTCGACCGTGGCGATCAGGCAGATTTGCTCGACCGGGCACTTGGGCACTTCTGAGAACGTGATGCCAATCGCGACCGCACGCGGCGCCATGCTGACGTATGCCTCGTGAACGACCCCATCCCAGTAACCGCTACGTGGTACCCGGATGAACTTTGGTTTCTTGTAGAGGCCCGAAGCGTCGTCGATCAGGATGTGGTCAATGTGCTTCAGTTCGTCCAGCATTCGACGAACCGTTGCGGGATCGCCGTGCATGCGCTCATCGGTGTCGAGCGGTAGAGCCCAGTCGAAGCCGAGCTCGTGCGCGCGATCAAGGCAGAAGTTCCGCCCCGTCGCGCAGTCGAACGGCTCCGGCATCTCAAAGACTGTGCACCGGTCTCCCAACAGCTCGCGGCCAACCTGAATGGCTGCCTTTGCAGACGAACCGGTGTCGATCAGCACAACGTGGTCCACCATCGGGTCGACGCTCTTGATGGCGTCGCCGATGAGGTGCTCACGATTGCCGCCGGCTAGGATTGCGGCCGCTATCGTCACTCTTACGGCTTCCAGAGCGTGAGAGTCGTTCCCGACATGCTACCGGACAGACCCGTTCCAAACACGATTGTGGTGGCGTTGGTTGGCACGGTGACGCCAGACGGCGCCGAGACGGAAAGGGTCGGGCCAGTCGCGCCCGTTGCACCGGTGACTCCCAATGTCGTCAGCTGTGCAAACACTAGAGCATCATTGCCAAGCGTCTTGGTTCCGGGCCAGCCAGCGGTCGTAACTCTCCAGAGCGTTCCACCGTAAACGGTCCCCTCGCCAACCGCTACCAGCATGCCGGACTGGAAATCGTTCTCTTCATTGGCGTCAACGTCGCGCGCCAGCGTCATCGTCGTCGATGTCACGGTGGCGACATAGATGCCATTGGCCAGGTTCGAACTCTGAGCGGTCAGGAGCACGCGATCGCCAGTCGATAGATTGACGCTATCAACCGTGTAGGAGTTGCCGGTAATCGTAAGCGCGCTAGTGGCGACTACCCGCACCTGCTTGATCGGAATGACGCCTTTGCGTTGCCCGCACAGAAAGCGGATCACTTCTTTGGCGACTTCGTCAATGAGTAGCATATGAGACTGAGCTGGCAGGGTCGGAGGCTGAGCCATGGGTTAGCTTTCTGTTGAGGGCTGTGATTTGCCGATAACTTTGAGATTGGGTTTCTTGCCGTCGGCTGTCTTGTCGTCGGCCTTTGATTGGTCGGCATTCTTGACGCCGATTGCCGTATTGGGGGCTTCGCCGGACTCCGCAGGGTTTGGGCCGTATTGTGGCGAAAGCATCCGGGTTCGGATCGCAGTCGCGTCATTCGGATCGGTGAGCTTCAGGGTTGTCCGCTGTGCAACGTCTTTGCCGTCAATGGGCAAGTCGCACTCAGCCATGTCTTTGACGATCTTGGCCAGCTCTTGCGGGGTCGGCAGATCGTCAACCGATACAACGTGGCGCGGCGCGTAGACGCGCGAAAGGTTCGGGTAGTTGAGACGTAGCCACGGAACTGCTAGGTCACGTCGCAGGGTGTCACACAAGCACGACGCTGAGTAAATCAGAATTTTGGTCGTGTTCTTGTCAGCGACTTCGGCCGTGGCCAAATTGCCGTTCGGCCCCGGTTCAGTCGTGAAAGCTTGCCCGATCAGCGACTTGGCAATCGAGCGATTCAGGAAGGCCAGGAACTGATCTGCCGACAGAGCCGTGACGGCCCGGAGAATCTCGACCTTGACGCTGTTGGGCAGCGCGGCCGCGTTCATCGAGCCCGACCCGAACGCGTCCAGGGCATCGTTCAGGGCCGCGATGTCCTTGTAGTCGGCGAACGGGGCGTCCTGTCCCTCGGCCATCTGGCGATTGAAGTAGCCAACCACCCAGGGGCGCAGGAGCCGCTCGAAGTCTTGCCCGGTGCACCTGACCACCATGCGCTTGAGCAGCATGTAATAGGCGATGTAGCGGGCCTCGCCATCGCGGGTTGGGTACTGCCCCGACAGACTCGGCGTGTGAGTGATGAACTTGCCCGGGTACTTGGCAACCGGCAGCCCATAGACGCCCACGGTCGGACCCATGTAGTCGCTGCCGGGACCGACCAGGCCCTGGTCATAGACGTGCAAGTCCCACGTGACCGGATTCGTGTAGTTGAGGCGCCGGCTGTGAATGAACGACAGGTCTTCGATGCACCACGTTTTGCTGTCCGGATGCTCCCACATGATCTCGTGGGCCGCGACCGCGTAGATGTCAGCCCAAGCGAGCTGCTGCAGTCGCTGGGTTAGGCAGGGGATGTTTCGGAAGTCGAGTTCGTATCGGTCTGCTACCGTCTGAGCTAGCTTGCGTTCCGCGTCTGTCGCCGAACCTGGTAGCTCTGCAGGCTGTACTTCGTAGCGGCCGCTTGCGACACCTAGAACACGTGCACGAACTACCGCACGTGTGTCGGGGTCGTTCTCGAGCAGCTCGTCAATGACGTCAACGTACTGGTACCGATAGCCGCTGTTGCATAGCCGCATCGCCGAGCTGAGATATTGCCCGGTGAGGTTCTGACCGATTAAAACAGGAAACCGGTCTATGATCGGAGGACGAGCAAATCCAGTCTGCTTGTTGACGCGCTCTAACGTCGGGATGATTGGCGCTGCGTCGCTCTCGTAGCCTCGCCCCTCCCACCACGACGGCCCCACAAGCTGGTTGTTTGGATCGGGTAGCTTCTTGACGGCGTCGTATTCGGCTTCAAACGCCGACGGCTTTTTGCTCCAGGGCCATTTCATGAGTCAGTCTTTGGTTGGAGCTTTTAGAATCCACGAATCTTCTTCAGTTCAGCGGACATGGCGTCGGTAGTCTCGCGCGTCGGTGACGCAACGGTCTTGCCTTGGTAGCCGCACGCACCGAACATGGCCATCAGCTCTTTCTCGCCATCGGCGTCTGGCATGCTGCGGAGTTGTGTCTCGCTTAGGATGCCGGCGTAGCGACGCGTCCGCAGCCTGTCTCGCATCGACTCAAGCTTCAGTCGTTCCGCCTCAGCTTGGACCTGTTGCGCGGACGGGGTTGGCTTGAAGTATGGCATCGGCTCACATGCCTAGGACTGACTCGTAGCGCTTGACTGCCTTGGCTGGGTTGTATGGGATATCAACGGGTTCATCGACTTGAACCAGCGACATCAACACCGAATCGGCGATATCAGGTGACCGCTTGGTCTTCTTTTTGATGTCGTCCTTTGATTCGACCTTGCGACGCATCTTCGTGTCGAAGCTGTAGATGGGCGCAATCAGTTCGCCCTTGAGGCGCTGGTCCGGAGGGATTGCGCCGCCTTCCTTGAGAAATTCTTGCCCAGCGAACCAGAGCTCAGACCGGACATTGACGTAGGCGTCGTCATCCTCGGCAGATGAACCGGCATCGAAGGCCAGCAGGGTGAGCCACTCGAGCTTCCGCTCTTTGTCGGCAATCCAGCTGTTGAGTGTATCGACTACACCTGAGCCGGTTCCGTTTACCTCAACCACCAGCGAGACGCGCTCATCACCAATGCGAAGTTCGGTTGCGACCTCGACTACCTTGGTCGCCAGCGCGACGTTATCGAGACCGTGAAACGGTCGCGGGCGTCCAACCCGTAGACCTCGGCGCGGCGCAATGCTTGAGTCATCATCGCCAAACCGGGCCACGTCAACGCCCAGGGTAAGGGGGCCTTCGTCAGGCGTGCTGTCCCAGCGTTTGATGGCGTCTTCGGCAAGCCCAAGCGGAATGACCACATTCGATCCCTGGCGCGGGAAGCGGCCTTTGACGCGCACGTCATGCTCGGCCGAGTCCTCGCCGTAATCCTGGACGATGGTCTGTACGCCTTCTGGCGTCGTCAGGCCTGGTACTATCTCGCCTGTCCAGTTTGGATTTGGTTTGCCATCGGGGAGAAACTCGAAGTTCGGCCCCTCGCGGGCGTCAATTCGGATGACGTTTGCGGCGCTATCGGGCTTGGTGTCCCAGTCGTAGACTTTTCCGCCAATGCTAACAGGGTTGGTCAGCCATACGAGGTGGCCGCCACCCATGAGGTTGCCTAGGATGACCTCCCAGAGCGAGTAGTCGATCCCGCATGCCTCATCGACGATCCAGAGCTGCTCGGGACCAGAACGACCCGCAATGCGGTTTGCTTCCTTGGCGGTGACGCCGATGATTTTTTGCTGCTCGCTCAGTCGCCAGCCCGTAGACGGCGCAAGCGCAGGAGCGGGACCTAGCTCAGGGTGCGCCAGCAGGAGCCGGCGAATCTCACCCCATAGACCGTCAATGAGCTGGTCTTCTGATGCCGACGCTAGCCGGACGATTCCTTCCGCGTGACTCTTGCACCACGTGATTGCGATGTCGGCGGCGCACCGGGTCTTGCCGGTCTTCTGCCCCGAGATGCACCCTGTGATCGTGTTCGCCCAGGTTGACTGGACTAGCTCAATCTGTCGCGACCAGAGCCTGTCGCCTAGCTTGTCTCGGATGAACTCTAGCGGGTCAACTATCGTCTCACTCGCCGTCAGGCTCGCCAGTTCCCGCTGGGCCATCTCCAGCATTACCCTGCTGGCTTGCGATGTAGGCTTGGAGTAGCTTTGCGTATTCACTGGGTGGCAACGCCTTCTTGGCTACGCCTAGGAGCTTCTGCGCTTCCTGCTCGAGCGAGATTTCGACCTTAGACTTGGGGCCGAACTCTTCCGAGTGGGCGTTGTTCAGAATCCACGCCGGAGCCCGGAAGTCCTTATTGCCATGCTTGCGGACCTGCAGGAGCAGACCGACACGGCCTTTGGCGATGGCGGCCCGAATCTTCTCGTCAAACTCAACGAAGCGTGGCTCGCCCAATCGAGCACGCCGCCGATAGTCGCTGGCCGTCTCGCGACTGATTCCAGCCCCCGGATAGGCGACTGAACTTGGGACGCCCGCTTCGAGCAGCTGGATTAGACGCGCCTCAAGGGCTCGGTCCAGCTTGAATTTCGGGCCTCGGGTCTTGCCTGCCATGTCGATTTATCCGCGGGCCTGGACTAAGAAAGGTCGTGGCTTTTGGTGAAAAGGTTGTCTTCCTATGGTTTTAGCAGTGCCGCAAAAAAGACTAGCAAAGTCGCTTACTTAGCATCATTATCTATGTGTCGGTCAAGACCGATAGAAAGCGACTCGAAATGACCAATCTACGCATCACAAAACAGGTCCCGTGTGGCGAAACTCGCGAATACAACCTCAGTGGCGCACGAATCATACCGTTGACCAAACGCATCGGCGGCGTGCTCATCGCCGAATCGAACTACGAACTAGAACACGCACAGCCGGAGGAGCCTGTGTTGCTCCGTGTCCATTGCCTCGTTTCGAGCCCGGCGCCCGGCGGCTGCCGCAATGAGGATTGGGCAACGCGATTAGAGCTGTATGGTCCGGTGAATCCTCAGTTGGTCGATAACGCGCCAATTTCCGATATCAAATCGACACGCCCTATGCTCGCAGACAGGACAGTGTGGGACAAGTCGAAATTCGAACCGAACACTCGCAACAAAATCGGGGGACTCGGAGCATTTCGCGAGTTTCCGGACTTAGATGGTGTTGCCAGCGTGACGGCTCAGCTGGTGTCGATGATTTAGAAAGGGCTTGTAAAAATGCAAGAGACTGAAATTCTCTGGACCGAGCTAACGTGGGGAGCCGTAAGTGGCTGCTCAAAAGTGAGCGCTGGGTGCAAGCACTGCTATGCAGAGCGCCTCACCGAGGACAAGCGCGGCACGACGGCATTCCCTAACGGATTCGACATCACAATGCGGCCTTGGAAGCTGGACGAACCCTCGCGAATCAAGAATCCGAGTCTCATCTTCTGCAATTCGACCAGTGACTGGTTTCACAAACAGATCCCGGACTCGTATCGAGACCAAATGTTTGACGCAATTCGCTCGACACCTCGGCACCGCTATCAGTTGCTGACCAAGCGCCCCGAATTGGCCGCTCGATATTTTGCGACTCGAGCGGTTCCGGATTGCGTCTGGCTCGGTGTCACGATTGAACACCAACTCACAGCACACCGGCTCGACACGCTCAAGGCCATCAATGCCGGAGTCAAGTTCGTCTCAGCGGAACCATTGCTCGGACCGCTTGACCTCGACCTCATCGGAATCGACTGGCTGATCATCGGTGGAGAGTCAGGCTCTCACATGATGGACCCAACCATAGCCGATGTCCGCGGGCTGGCTCGCAAGAACCGCAAAGGCAAATGGGAACCGAACCCTGAACACACTGACTGGATTCGCGGACTGCGCGACCAGTGCATCAAGTTCGGAGTGCCGCTATTTTTCAAGCAACACGGTGGATCCCGACCCACGTCAGCGGGTCGATTGCTCGACGGTCGAACCTGGGACGAGATGCCCACGAAGCCCGGAGCAATGCCGGCTACCTACGTGCACAAGAAGCTTGATGGGGTTGGTCGCCTAAAGACCCTCGAAATTCACGCATGAGTATTTCATCACTGCGCATGTGTCACCCCTGGCGCTAAATATGTCCACGGGTCTAACGTGAGAAACTTCGCACCATGCTAGCAGTCCTTGGCTTTGAAGCTCTAGGCCATTCCCCGAGGACCTGCGCGATGATACGCCAACCAATTGCGCTAGTGACTTTGGAACCGAACCTAGTCTCAAATTCATGGATGTGCCGTCTGTTATGACGATCGATCCGTGTTCTCCCATATCCCATTGGCGTCGCTCAGAAATTATGAGCAGCTGATCCCAGGGAGAACCAAAGGCGTCTAGATCGAAAACGTTGAACCGTCCCAAGTCCAACGAACGGAGGGCGATTCTGTTGTCTCCAACTAATCGCGGTTCTTGTCCCGCTTTCCATGGTTCGGTATCACATCCAACCCAATAATCAGCATTGGACCATGCGCGTTTGCGCATTTCACCGGACCCATAGAATCCCTCGAAAACATTGAGAGGCTGACACCATGCGGCGGCTTTTAGTCGAAGGGTGGTCTTCGCGTCGACCGCATGCTTTGCGTTGAACCGCTGAGTGTTATTTTTCAGCGTCGCAAGCGGCGAAGATTTCATGACTCAGAGATTTCAACGCCTGGAATCTTACCCAACAGCCGCATCACTTCGAGTTGAGCGTCGAGCGGTCCCGATATCCGAAGCTCAAATCTGTCGCCACCAGTGACATCGATCGACGGCTTATTGAGTTCCCCAAGCCCATACAGATCGTCGGCCATTCTGTCGAGCTTGTCTGGATCAAAGCCCATGTCCTCGACGTCGTCGAGACTGAACTCGGACAGAACGTCTGGCAGTAGCTCATCGTCCCAATCGGCCCATTCGTTGGCCTTGTTGTCAGAGATTGCCAGCTGGTGAGCCTGTGAAGGCGTCAAGTCTGTCCGGACTCGCACCGGAAGCATGCCAGTCTCGGCGGTCCTGATTGCGTCAGGATGCCACTTGGCGCGCTGCGTGGCGCTGCACATCGGCAACTTCCGCTGCAGTATCTTGACCGCCTTCTTGCGAGTGTGACCACCCAAAATCTGCTTGGCGCCCGTTGCCGGGTCTATCCAGGCCAGCATGGCCGACCCAAACCCAAGCTTGACTATGAGCTTTGCAAGCTTCGGGGCCGCCTCGTCGTTCTTCCTGGGGTTCTTTTCCCACGGGACCAGCTCGTCAATGTGCACCCATTCGGCCGCCGGCTCGCGCGCATGGTTTCTGTCAGGCATTAGTGCGCCGGGCGTCAGTTCTGCCTTTTCTGCTGTCGAATTACGAGACATTTCCGTTAGGCCACTCGGGCGCTGGTACTTTGATGCATACCTGTTGGCGGGGTTGAGGCGCTGCCATTCGCCGGCTCAACTTTCCGCCTCATGTAGGATTCAGTCCCCCTGGTCCCACCGCACCAGTCACCGCACAGCCTAGCGATTTCGATGTGCCTCGGCTGGATGGGCTCGGGGCTGCGGCGTTCGCGGGGGTCGGTGGTCATCTCGCACGCATGCTTTCGATTTCGGCCACTTGCCTGCCGTTGATGTACACGATGCCGATGCGCTCGGATAGTATCGACTGAGCCCGCTTGCTTCGAGGAATCTTGCGGACGTTCTCGGCCTTGTGAGGCTTGCACCAGAGGCAGCCAGCGCGCTTTGACTTCGGCTTGCCGCGTTTGTAGTTCAAGTCGGGTTATGCCTTTCGAGCAAATACGTCATGACGTCGTTTGCGACGTCCCGAGTAACCCCACAACTTAGCATCGCTTCAAAGACTGGTTTGACGCTTTCGAGCTCATTCTGCGTCTTTTGCAAGCACTCTTTGCATGACCATCCGCTCGCGACTTGTTCGCCTCGGAGTTCCAAGTCGAACGGAATAGCCGCTTGCCCACATCGACCGCATTTATGAAGCACCAGCACCGAATTCACTTCGTCTTGACTCCCGTGACTAGACACCTAATGCCAACCGGGTAATTCAGCCACTTGCCGGCGCCTGTTCGAGTTTGAGCGCAGCGCGCATGAGCATTCCGTTGGAAGAGCTGGTCGCGTTTTCGCGGACCAGTTCCGGACTCGGCTTGGCGTGCGTGAGCTGATTCCAGGTCTTTGCTGCCCAGAATGCCGGGTATGCCACCGCGCCGAGATGCGTTTCGCGTGTGATCTCGAACCCGACGTTGAGCATCTGCTGAGCCAGGACCCCATCAGCGTAGCGCCTGTAGTGACCCAGGGCTGCGTCGTAGCCGTCGTACAGGTGCTGCCCTGCCGGGACCTGGATGATGGCGATGCCGCCGGGTCTCAGGATGCGATAGAGCTGCTGCAGGGCCAGGGTGTCGTCCTGGATGTGCTCTAGGACGCTGAGGGCTAGGACGGCGTCACACAATCCGGTGGGTAGCGGGCAGTCGAGCAGGCTCCACCCGGCAATCGTTGAGTCCGTGGGGTGAACGTCTTCGCCGAAGATGCCAGCGCTGGGAAACGCTGCGGCGATTTCGTCCAGCAGGTATCCGGAGCCACAACCGACCTCCAGGATGGTAAGCGCTTGGTCAGCGCTGAAGTACCGGTGCAGCTGAGCCAGTGCATCCCGGCGTGCCGCGACATCCATGGGGTGCTGCCCCGCTGCCATGTCCTCGTGCAGGGCCGTGAGGGCCGGGGACCAGCCTTGTGCCATGTCGTTCATGCGGCGACCTGGTGCGTTGTTCCGGCGAGCACTATGCGGCTCAATCGTGCCGCTGTGGTGTTCCGCTCGCCTGATTTCGTTCGGATTCTAGGCGCCGCATCTGCTTTTCGATGACCCGCTGGGCCACTGACGCTTTGAGGGCGCTGTCACGGACATGTTTGAGCCAGGATGGCGGCACGTCGATGATGAGTCGGCGGGGCTTGGCTGCTGGCTCCTGCTTCATGCGCTTGATGGGATGTTCCGCCTGCCGGTCACTTGGCCTGGACGCTGCCGCGTGCTGCGGCTTGTTCGGTAATCCTAAAAGTACGCGCCCACGTGCGCGATGCGGTTTTGGGTGTCTTGTTGGGTTTCGTTGGGATTCATACGCTTCGAAGTGCTTTTGCTGCCATTTCAGGATAGCTTGACTGCAGTTGGTCAAGCGTTACCTTCCAGCGTCCGCCAAGCTTTCGGCCTAATTTCTCGCGTTTCAAAAATTCGACCGCGCCCTCGGTCGTTTCGAAACCGAGTAATTGAGCAAGCTCTCTGGAGCTCAGGTACACACGGGACAACCTACGCCTAGACCGCCTTTGCATACATGGTCTCCTTCTGGTGCTGCCGAGCTGCGCACCAGGATGATGCTGTCGATCCGTACAGTTTGACCGATTGGGCCAGAGCGTCGCTTAGCTGCTGCCTTCGGCGTTCGACGGACTTGGTTCGTTCGAGTTCGGCGGCGACACCGATGCGCTCAATTGGTGGCAGGCAGGCCTCAGTTGGCTTCGCAAACGTCTCCAGCAGCATCTTGCCTGCCTTGGTGAGGTCGTAAAGCGAGAACATGCGACCGCGGTCTGTTCTAGCCCATCTTTCTCCGCAGTCACCATAAAATCGCTCAAGAACCTGATTATGTGTCTTGCTGAGTACACGTAGAACTCGGGCAACTTCGCCGTATAGCTTGATTTCCGAGATATCCGGCTCGTGAAGCTCTGATGGCTGAGCACCAGTTTCGAAAGCGCCCGATGATTCGATGTAGCCATCACCACCACAATCGGGGCAATCATCATTTCCGACTACACCATCACACTTCTCGCACCGGATTGTAGCGAATCTAGAGGGTGCATGGCTCGACAGACTTGAGCGATGCGTTCCGCGGCCCTTGCATGCGCGACAGATTACCGCGAACGCACCGGAGCCAGAGACTCCATCACCCCCGCAGCTGTGGCATATGAATGAACCTTCGTTGTGCAGTCGAGCAAGTTCGATTTGTCTGCCGAACGTGGAGAATTCGAAGGCTGAAATTCCCAGGGAAAAGTACCAGCGCAACTTGAGTTCGTCCGCTGGCGGAATCTCTACGGTTGACTTGTGGGCCACTTTGCAGCACCTTTCCTTCTGCTTCCCGGCGTTCGGCGGTGCCTTTGATTTACCTCATTGGCACCCCGTACTACAAAACCTCCTCATCCTTTCGACTCCTGACGCGCACGCGACACCACCGAGGAACTCACCAGAAGGCTCGACCTGCAAGACCTCGCCATCGTTTCTGCTCCTGATAGGGTCGTATCGACTTTGTTGCCCAGCTTGGACACTGTCCTGCAAAGCCTCCACATCCTTTCGATTCTTGATAGTCATTTGCTCAATCAAGAACCGGAGTCCACCCTTCTGGAATGTATTGCCTCTTTGTTGTTACGACTGGTTCGCCCACTGGCAATATGATGTCGCGGTGCTCAGCCGGAACATCGCCGCGCTCATGGCGCAGTGTTGCGCCGTCAGGAATGTTCAAAGCGCGATCTTCGACGTTTATCCGGAACATTCTCGCCGATTTGTCTCGAATGGTGTGTTGGTGACCCGTGACTTCGCCGTCGCCGAGAACCAGTTTACCATTGTGTCTTTTGATTTCAGTCATATCACGCCTCCTGTACAAATTCGATTTCTGGGTTTGCGTTGCATTCCTCTACCGATGGCCAGTAGAGAGAGTCTTTGGGAGCGTACGTTACCACAATATCACCGTGCCTGTAGTATCGCGCCGCCTGATGAGATGATAGACGAAACTGCCACTTGCGCGCAGCTTGAGCGGTTTTCAGACCAGGATCAACCGGCTCAATGAACTTCGGCTGCGTGCCGTCGTTGAGTGGTGGACTTTTCATCATAAGCAGCCGCGGTCTCAATTCACCCAACTCTGATGGCAATTCAAGAAGTGAATAGTCAAGAAGTGTTCTCGGATCTTGCCAGTCGTTGAGTTTATGCGCTCCAATTTTCTCTATATAGCGCTCCCAGCCGAGTCGTTCAGCAATCGCCCGATTCGCTTCACTATTTGACCCCATCAATTCTTCTCTCGTGAACGATTCGGGATATTCAATAACCCTACAATCGACTTTCGTTCCGTGCCAATAGTACGTCTTCCACCCATCCCGCCATTCTAACTGAGGACCTTCAGAACAGTGTGGTCGATTTTGTTCATCTCGACCGATCCGGATCGGTAAATCACTCACGATAGAAAATCGCTTGTGAACATATCTCGGTCCAGACACTTTGCTGAGAACTTCCCAGTGATCCCATTTGGAATAATCTATTGGCAATTGATAGACGTAGCGCCCAGCTGTGATGAACGAACTCCACGAAGACCATTGATTACCGCCCGAATACATTCTCCAGGATTTGGAAATACATTCTAATAGGAAACTCACAAGATGATCTGCGGCTTCAGTTGCGGCGGAAGTTGCGGCTTCAGTTGCGGCGGAAGTTGCGGCTTCAGTTGCGGCTTCAGTTGCGGCTTCAGTTGCGGCTTCAGTTGCGGCTCGAGTTGCGGCGTAAGTTGCGGCGTAAGTTGCGGCGGAAGTTGCGGCTCGAGTTGCGGCGGAAGTTGCGGCTTCAGTTGCGGCTTCAGTTGCGGCTCGAGTTGCGGCGTAAGTTGCGGCGTAAGTTGCGGCGGAAGTTGCGGCTCGAGTTG
>Ga0335069_10000618_pt1 | contig 58769 bp, 46 predicted proteins | sample Lox_Sample_11_FD_206714 | JGI IMG/M metagenome (GOLD analysis project Ga0335069, IMG submission 206714) | Soil microbial communities from Loxahatchee National Wildlife Refuge, Florida, United States - Lox_Sample_1.1 | ecosystem: Environmental > Terrestrial > Soil > Wetlands | place: USA... | reverse complement strand
ATCCAGCGTCGCTTAACTCCTCAAATGGGTGGCCTGGTTTGCTCCGGAATAGCCGGCCGATTTGCTCCGGATTGGGTGGCCGATTTCAATCGGATTCAGTGGCCGGTTTGGACCGGAATACTCACCATGTGCATGATAACGACCTACAAAAGGGTGACGGCCGAGAAAAAGTAATTGGAAACATAAAACAGCGAGTCCAAAGTTATCATGATTTTGCGTTCTCACTATTCCCTGAAAAGGATTATCTTGCAATTCTGGAGGTGTGAAATCCGGAACACCGACGTCACAAAGGAAATTTTTATTATCGTATTGAATTTGAAATGAATCACAATCAATTAGCTTAACCAGGCCATTATTGGTGATGAGAACACCTTTCTGGTTTAGATCGCCTATTACATGCCCATATGAATGTATTGTATCAATGGCTGCGGCAAGGTTACGAGCCGCAAGTATCAAAAAACGCCAATCGGCCGTCGGAAATAATTGTTTTCTACTGGCAGGGCCGTAAAGGTCATGAATTTCACGCCCTTTCATCCTATGCATTAAAATACCTCTTAGCCTGCCACTCGTGCTATCGAACAATACCTCTATAGGCCAAGATGATATAGCGAGAAGTTCTTTCGTGACCATTCCTGGCATTAAGAACAATTTTTTGGTTTTATCGGTAGGTATGTCTTTTAAATAAACTTTGGCTACGATTTCGTTGTTTCCCTGAATATTAAAGACAGCACCTTCAGCACCACGAGCTATTTCAGTACTAAGGTCAATCTTATTACCTTTACTATCAAAAAATGACATAATGGTTCAAATCAATCTCGATATCTTGTTGCTAGAATAAGAGTTTTGTCGTCATCAGTCCTTTCATTTATCAGTGGTGAACCAAGGTATTCTTCAAGGCTCATGATAAGATTAGCACGCTTTCCTGATGGCTCCTTCCTTAACGTATCGAACATTGGGCGTAAAAACGGCTCAAAAACTGTCTTTGTTTTGTTATGAAGGGCCAACATCTGAATACCATCAGTAAAAATTGCAACTTCATCTACAATAGAATCTATAGGTATTGTATTAAGATAGTTGATAAAGAGATCATCAGTTATGAAGAAAGTTATATTAACATATTCTCCTGATTGTGGCCACAGAACTACTTTATAAGCTCCATCACTTCTAATAACAATAGCTCCGTCTCCTATTTGGGCGGCAATGGCTGATTTTTCTCCAACTATAAGAGCGAGGAATGTACAGGCAAAGTCACGGATAATCCGTTTGGATGCTAAAGCTTTTTCCAACATAGATTCATGAATATTATTTATCCATGTATCCAATAGGTCAGAATTGATTTGGATAAAAGTTCCACCACATTTAAAATACGTATCGACAATACTGATAAACTTGTCGCATGCTAATTCAGCACCTTCGTCCGACTTTTCGGCACTTCCAGCGCCATCGGCTGCAACTATTAATAAAATTTCTTCATCAGTCGAATCTTTAGTAAGAAATACAGCGTGTGTATCTTGGCATTTTCCCCCTTTAGCCAAATGCGATGTACCTATAACTGAAGCACCAATATATCGCCAACAATTGTCCTTCATACACTTGCCCAACCACCCGGCGCTGTTGGATTCTGGAGTGCCACTTCGTCTCCGGGTTTTGAGTTAGAAACAGACTTTAATGAAGTTGATAACCAGACAAACAGGTCTTGAAATCGTAATCCTTTGAGTTTTAAAGGTTCTCTGACCGATATTTGTTTAAGAATATCCATATTGGCATTTTCGACAGCGACAGTAAAAAAAGCAAATGACCTAGATGTTTCACCTTCTCTGACTAAGGCAGCAGCATCTTGCCAGTTATCGGTTGGACCACCATCAGTAATTAGAAAAATCCACGGGCGATAGAAACTTATACCATTAGCACGATACGTATCCTTCCGCTGCCGCAGTATTTCTATACCTTTCTTTATAGCAGCCCCCATAGGTGTATCGCTTGCAGCGGATAGGGTTGGAGGAATAAATGTGTTCACAGTTTCAAATTCCTGGACAACATTTACTTGTCCGCCAAAAGTTACTATACAAACTTCAACCCTTCTGGCAGCAAGAGAATCGGCAACAAGAGAATCTTTAAATGTGGAAATGCCAGCGTTTAGTTGATCAATTGGGTTACCTGTCATAGAGCCTGATACGTCAAGCAGCAAAAGGCATGGGCATCTATTTTCCGGATTATCAGGAAATTCAGTACCGCCAAACACAAACTTTTTTTCATTGAAAGGTATTTGATCTGCCATATTTTTCTCCTTCTATTTTTTGTTATATGAAACTGAATGCTTTTATGATGAAGCCAATTTTCAAAATAGTATTTTTGCTAATTCTTTAGATTTCTTGGGGCTCTTAAAAATGATTCAGGAACGTTAATGAACATACTCTTATTTTTTTGAATTTCAATAGTAACTTTTAACTATAATTCAGTCTGATAATTGATATTCACAATAACCTTATAGGAGAAGTTTTCGTTACACCTCGAAAGGTGCAACGCCGCATATCAGCGGGCGCGTTAGAGTTCCGCTGGATTTACATTGATACTCATCACGAACGAATTAACGAATTATTGATTTTGAAAAACAAATCAATAACACACTGAATACCGCAGTAAATAGAACATATAGTATCACCGCTAAATCCCTAAACATAAGTGGACAGGTTAATGTATTAACATGACTAATCGTTTCGTAAAGCAGGACTGAAACCCATAATAAAAACGTATAATCGCTTAGTCCTATTGTAAGTCTGCTAACAGAATATTTCCTGGCAGAAAGCCATATACCTTTATCTTGTATCGGTTCATTTTTTGTAAAAAGATCGCCCACTCTATTTTTCCCAACCAAATCTACTTTGGTTTCCCAGTTTTCTTGCCAATATTTACTTCCTCTATTGGCCAGCGTCCAACAAAGCGAACATACGACACCGAAACAGGATAACAGTATTGCCAATCGTGGATATTTTGAATGTGAACCGGCAAGGGCAATAAATGCAGCAGCTATGAAACCCCAAAAGAATAAAGCTCTTTTCCAAAATAATTCTATTTCAAAGTTTCGAGTTGCAAGAGCTTTCTCAAATTTTTCTTTATCGTTCGGTTGAATCATTGAATCATCGGGCATGTTCTACCTCCTTTTAATCAATAAATGTCTAACGAAAAGCTGAACAGGAAATCCGGAAACACCATACTGGTTTTATCTTTCCCTGGCTTTTGGTAGCTTATACGTTATCTATCTGACGCGGGCCCGTACGATCGAGTGCATGCCTTCGTCGCGGCGCACGAGTTGAACATCCGTAAATCCTGCCGACAGAAGATCTTCCTTAATTCGGCCGCTAGGCACAAAGCTCCCTGAGAATGTCTTTAGTCATCTTTATTCCCAAAATCAGATTATCTTTTGAAAGTCGTTCGTCAATGCCATGCACGCGACCAATATCCGAACGTTCCAGAATCACCGGGGTAAAACCGTAAGCGGGATAGCCGCGCTGCCGCCAGTAACGGCCGTCAGTCGCCGCGGCCATCAAAAGCGGAAATACTCCGGCGCCGGGCGAGTGTTTTTCAATGATGGAAGTTACAGCCTGATAGAACCGGTTATTTTGCGGCGCAATTCCCGAAGGCGGTGATGTCTGGATCATCTCGATTTTAACGCGGTCATCGGCAATACGGCTCATCAGCCAGCGATGAAACTCCCCGGCGTCTGTTTCCGGCAATAATCGGCAGTCAAGCTCAGCCTCCGCGCGTTCGGGAATCACATTGATCTGATAACCGGCTTTAATCACATTAACACTCACCGTATCGCGAAAAAGCGCGTTGCTGAATTTTTCGGCGGCAAGCGATTTACCCGCGAGCTTCAGAGCCAGAGGGTTGGAAAGATTACGCAGTATAATGGATGCCGGAAATTTCTGTTCACGGGCCAGCACATTGAACATCGCGCAAGTCGCGGTGCCTGCCCGCATGGACCGCGGCGCGGAGATAATCCGCTCCAGAGCGTTGATCAGTGTGACATTGGCGCTGTTGTTGTACGGCATGGAACCATGACCAGGCTCACCCGTGGCGACAAGCCTGACCCGATAAATCTGTTTTTCGGCAATCGCGATGGCAAATAGCACACGTTTCCCGAAGAGGTCTTTGTAGCCCCCGGTGCCTTCATCCCATACCCACTCCGGATCAATATCCCGCAAATGATTTTCCACAAGCCAGCGCATGCCGTGATCACCGCCCTGCTCTTCATCCGGCACGGCTGTGAATATGATCGGGCGGCGGAATTTGGTCCCTTCCTTAATCAGCGCTTCCAGCGCCAGTATAAACATGACGCCCAGACCTTTGGTATCGAGTGTGCCGCGTCCCCAGATAAAGCCGTCGGCGCAAATACCGCCAAAAGGCGGATGACTCCACAGGGCCTGATCGGCGGCCACAACATCCATATGATGATTGATCATCAGCGGCTTTAAGGTTTCACTGCCGGCAACGCGGGCGACGACAAGCCCGCGGCCGCTTAAAGGCTCATATAATCTGATATCTTTTGTTATGCCGCGGCTCGTTAATTGCTCGCGCAGCCAAAGAGCGGCGGGCATTTCATTACCGGGGGGATTGGTTGTATCAAACTGCGCGTAGCGGCTCAAAGTGGCCACGGCGTCTTTTATAAGATTTTCGTTATCCATGATTACACCTCTTGGGATAAATCCGGGAGAAATCCCGGGATACCGCACCGGTTTTTATCCTTCCCCGGATTTTTTCTACTACCACAACTATCACCACCAAGCTCTATCTATTAAAGAATACCAAAATGATCACTATATTTCATTGACATATTGAAAAGTCGTCATATCGACCAAAGGGAGATATCTTACATACTTGATCATTAAGATTTCTCGCTTCGCTTCGAAATGACATATTGAAACCTTGTCACATCGACCGATCAGATATTTAGCCTGTATTTTATTTTGGTATCCTGCGTTATGCCAAGGAATCTTTCCATGAATGTCCGCGCGACAGCCGAAATCTCGGCTGTAGTCCCTTTGATGTCGATGTCCAGAAATACCTCGCCGCCTGTTCCCCGGTTTTCAAATATTTTCAGATCCATCTCCTTTGCTGTAGTTCTGAAAGCCGCTTCCATACTCTTTTGCCTATCGGTTATGAACGGAAAATCCAGTTGTATATTTTTCGTGTTTCCACTGAATTGCACAAAATCCCTCGTCCCTTTAACCGTCGCTGTCACGAAAGCATATTTTTCAGCGCTTAACATCATTATTCCGATGTAGTTCTCAAGATCCTTTGTGGTTCCTACCAGGTCTTCCGTGCTATCTGGCCGGTATAGAAAGAGGAAAGCGAGGAAAGCAATGAGAATGATAAAAACAAATATGATAATTGCCAGAACTAATTCCATGTTTTATTCACGTAACAATGTTTATATGGTTTTGTGCTAATATTTCCAAATAGGGGAAGCTGTCTCCTATTTCCCCGTCCCCCAAGCTTGCCCTTATTTTATCCTCTCCTCTACCAAATAAATACTGCTGCCTTTTGAAGCAAGGTAATGGAAACTGTCAGATGTGTCAAAAACGGACTTCCATCTACTGCTAATAGCTACAATTTTATTGTATCGTTCTTCTTCTTTCCCATCAATGACGATAAGATACCTATTACCTATCAAAGCAACATATATCAAATGTTTGCTGTCCGGACTGAAAAAAGGAGTATCTCCTATACCATCGTATTGTTTTTCCTCTTTTCCATCAGCGACTACAAACCATTTGTTGCCTGATTGAGCCGTATACACTACATGCTTGCCGTCCGGACTGAAAATAGGATTGGCAATACCATCGTATGATTTCTCCTCTGTCCCATCAACGACGATTAGCTGCTTATTGCCTGATATAGCAGCATACACCACATGCTTGCTGTCCGGACTGAAAATAGGAGTGCCTTTCCCAATACCATCGTATTGCTTTTGCTTTCGCTCTTTTCCATCAACGACTACAAAACATTTATTGCCTATCCCAGCTGCATACGCCAGGTGCTTGCTGTCCATACTGAAAACAGGAGTGCCGGCAATAGCATCGTATTGTTTTTCATCCTTTCGATCAATGACCACAAACCATTTATTACCTGATTTGGCCCCATAAGCTAGGTGCTTGCTGTCCGGGCTGAAAATAAGACTTCCTTTTCCAATACTATCGTACTGCTTTTCCTCTTTTCCATCAACGACAACAAAACATTTATCGCCTGATCGACCTCCATACGCCAGGTGCTTGCTATCCGGGCTAAAAATAAGATTACCAAAAATGCCATCGTATTGTTTTTCCTCTTTCCCATCAACAATTACAAACCATTTGTTGCCGGATATAGCCGCATACGCCACATGTTTACTGTCCGGGCTAAAAATAAGATTACCACCAACTATGCCATCGTATTGCTTTCCCTCTTTCCCATCAACGACTATAAACCATTTGTTGCCTGATTTAACATCATACGCCACATGCTTGCTGTCCGGACTGAAAATAGGAGATTCTTTCCCAATACCATCGTATTGTTTTTCTTCTCTCCCATCAACAACTACAAACCGCTTATTGCCTATCCCAGCTATATACGCCACATGCTTGCTGTCCGGACTGAAAATAGGAGTGCCTTTACCAATGGCATCGTATTGCTTTCCCTTTTTTCCATCAACAACAACTACAAGCTGTTTATCGCCTGATTTAGCCTTATACGCCACATGCTTATTGTCCGGACTTGTTCTAAAATCCTCTTTTATAAATGAAGATGAATCAATTTGAGCAATAAGCTTCTCAGAAATATTTCTGCCAGAAGATTTCTGTTCTGCAAAGGCGGCCATGCTTGTAAGAACGAAGAAAAAGGTCGTACATAAAAATATAGTTCGTTTCATCATTTCAATATAGCTCCTGATAAAGTTATTAAGATGGTCATTTGCCTAACGATGTTTATATGCATTTTGAAATAATTTAATGAAGAAGGAATTTTTAACGATTATTGGTTGCAATCTAGCACAGAATTGCAAAAATGAAAATAAGGATTTCAAAAATAATGTTCATTCGGATTGGATTGGAACCGGCAGGTCTGCGCGCGCCTGTACCGGCATCGTGACCCGGGCTTACAAGTTATCTATCTCAGGCGGGCCCGCGCGACCAAGTGCATGCCCTGGTCGCGGGGCACGAGTTGAACATCCGTAAATCCGGCCGACAGAAGATCTTCCTGAAAAATAGGGGACAACGCCCTGTTTCCGGTTTATTCCTGCGCGCCATGCTGACGCAGCAATTTCTCCACGTCCTTGCGGCCATTTTGCGCCGCTATGTTCAAAGGCGTCCAGCCGTAGTTATCCTTGATATTAACATCGGCCCCTTTGGCAAGCAGTAATTCCACCACGTCCAGGTGGCCGTTTTGCGCCGCTACGAACAAAGGCGTCACGCCTTTGTTTTCCCTGGCATTGATATCGGCTTTATTGGCCAGCAGCAATTCCACCTCGTTCCGGTATCCAAATTGCGCCGCGGCAAACAAAGGCGCCGCGCCGCTTTGGTCCTTGGCATTGGCATCGGCCCCTTTGGACAGCAGCAATTCCACCACATCCCTGTATCCCTTTTGCGCCGCCGCGTGCAAAGGCGTTACGCCGATTTGTTCCCTGGCATCGACATCGGCTCCTTTAGACAGCAGTAATTCCACCACGGCCCTGTGGCCGTTTTGTGCCGCGGCGAACAAAGGCGTCACGCCGCTTTGGTCCTTGGCATTGACATCGGCTTTATTGGCAATCAACAATTCCACCACATCTCTGCTTCCTTTTTGCGCAGCCAAATGCAGGGGCGTCACGCCGCTTTGGTCCTTGGCGTTGACATCGGCTTTATTGGCCAGCAACAATTCCACGACATCCTTGCTGCCTTTTTGCGCCGCCGCGTGCAAAGGCTCCTCGCCGTCGTAGCTGTCCTTGGCATTGACATCGGCCCCTTTGGCCAGCAGCAATTTCACCACATCCATGCGGCCATTTTGCGCCGCCAGGTGCAAAAGCGTCGCGCCGTAATTGTTTCTGCCGGATACCAGAGCAGGATTATCTTTTAGCAGGATCTCGACCTTTGTCAAATCGCCGCTCTCAGCCGCGTCATGAATCTCGCCGCAGAAAGCGAGGCTGCTCCAAGCCAGCGTCAGCATTACCACCAGTATGACTTCGATATGGCGGGGAATCAGGCCGTAATGAAATTTGTTTAAGACAGCGCGCATTTTATTCATAGTTTCTCCTATAGATTTTAGTGCCATCCTCGCGGATGGTTCGGATTATATTGATATCATAGAGCAGATATACCACATAACTGATACACGTGAATATTATCTATACTGTAACAATTGCGTATGTCAATAAAATATTGAAGCTCATATTTGAACTGAGAAAACAGGGGACAACTCTGTAAAAAAGCCGGATGCGGCGTTGCGCTTCATCATTCGTCTCTGCGTCGTACGCAAGAAGTACGCCTCACTCCTCATGCTTCGCCCGCCTTGCCTGCGGCTTTTTTACAAAGTTGTCTGAGCATTTAAATAGGGCGGGACGTGCCCTGGGCAAATTGGGGACAACGCCCTATTTCCTGATGCCGCACCGGAAGAAGCAAAGCTAGAAACCAAGTCTTAAACCACCCTCCCCCGTCGCTTCGCGCCACCCCCTCCAAAGGGGGACAATAAAGAATTGCCTGTTTTACCGGCAGACTGTTTTTTTCATCAGCAATACTAATTTATCGGCGCGTCCCTTGTCTGATTTATTTAATTTGGTGATCAGCTTCTCCGCCTGATTTCGGTTACCGGAAATAATAAAAATTTCAGCAAGTTCATAAAGCGTATTTTTATCATCCGGCTTTATGGACAGCGCTTTGACATAGGCCGCTATCGCCTTGTCATATTCACCGGTGTCTTCATAGGCGGTTCCCAGATAATAAAGATAGCTGTAGTTCTGAGGATTTAATTTCACCGCTTTCAGGTAACTGGAAACTTCCAGGTCATATTGACCCCTCTCATAGTAAATATCGCCCAGGCCTACATAGGCATCCGCGCAGGTATTATCTTCGGCAATAGCTTTCTGGTAATATTCAAAGGCCTTATTAAAATTCGTTCTGTTCTCTTCAATTTGTCCCAGTGAATAATAATATTCGGCGCTTTTTTCCGTGAGCTTTTTTTCAGTGCCGTTGAGGGCGCTTTTTATCAGATTGATGGGAACCGCCAAATTGAGATTCTGGTTCTTTTGCTCTTTATCGATCAGTGACTCAGACGTTATTCCGATGACGTTGCCATCCGTGTCAAAGAGCCCTCCTCCGCTGTTGCCCGGAGAAACAGGAGCCGTGAATTGAATGAGCTTGATACCGAACAGGACAAGCGCCGGATTGGCGATAACGCCTTCCGATATCGAATTTTCAAGCCCCAGCGGCGAGCCTATCGCGATAACTTTTTCACCGCTTAAAAGCTTATCGGAGTCCCCTATGTTTTTTATATAGGGCGTGTCGGTCGCCTCAAACTGCAATATGGCGATGTCTTGTTCTTCGCTTAAACCCTTCACGCCTCTTAATTCGTAAAAGGCTCCCGATGGCAGTTTTGCCTTGGTCCGGCTGATATCCATTCCTTTGATGACATGATAATTCGTGACCAGAAGACCGTTGGAATTAATAAATATCCCGCTGCCCTGCCCCGCCGGATTCCCTTCTCTGTCGTAGACCAATAAAGTAGCCGTCGCTTTTTGATTAAGTTTGATATTATTTTTCGCGACTTCAGTTTTATAAATTTCAAATCCGACGGCGGCAACAATTGCCAGAATCAACGCAATCGTAATTTCTTTTGAAAAGTGTCTGACGAGAACAAATATATTTTTAATATTTTGTTTCATGCGTTCTTTTGTGAAACTTTAATAATGGATGCGGGATTTGATCTGCTGCAATACTACTACCACATTTTAAGCAATAATTCTACGGTGTTTATTATTATTTGAAATACTAAACCGGCCGCCGCGCATTTCATCTTATCTTCTGAAATAATTGTTTCTGTGGATTCGCGTGTTTTGATTTTCTGTATCAAAACCATCACAAGATAAATAAGCGTTGCGACAAGTGCGATTATGCATTTAAAAGTAAATCTTAGATCGGGGCCTGTTGCAGACTTCCAGCCCTTCATGTAATTATTAAAAGATAATAATAATATTATCAGAGCGGCGATATGGATGTATTTCTTTTTCATAAGAAAAAATCACCTGTCAAAAATTAAACAACAGCTAATTCTGTTTCGGGCCAAGTCTTTTTAGCTCGGCGCGGGTAATAAAGGATCGATTATTTAATGATTATTATTTGCAACATAGCACAATTTTGCAGAGATGAAAATAAGAACATCAGATATTAAAAGACTGAGTGTATTTCATTAAGAAAAACTGGATTCCCGATCAGGTCGGGAATGACACGGCAGGATTACAACGTCATCTCCTCTGTCATTGCGAGACGCCTCTCAGGCGTCGTGGCAATCTCAATCCTTACCTGTCCCCCTTTGGAGGGGGTGGCGCGTAGCGACGGGGGAGGGACAACCCTGCCCTTTGTCATTGCGAGCCGCATCTCATGCGGCGTGGCAATCTCTGTCCTTATAATACGCATGAGATTGCTTCGTCACTACGTTCCTCGCAATGACAAAAGCAAAAAATGCGCGTTTGTCCCTGAAATTTTTTCTCAATCCTTAGCCCAAAGTTTCCTTGACTTCCTCAACCGGATTCCCTATAATTTACTGCATAAATGAAAATTTAATTCTATCTTCAGTGGAGGCGACTATGAAATCAAAATGGATCTTCTTCAAAGGGAAAAAAATACTCTACGCCGATTACTCCGGTTTTAAAGGCGACGCGGCAGCATTGCAGATAGAGAATGACGCGGTCGACGCGGTCGTCTGTCAGCAGGCTCCGAGCTCCGTTTTATGTATAACGGATGTCCGGGATACGCTGGCATCGTCCGAGGCGATGGTCATCATCAAAAACAGCGCCAAGCGCACAAACCCCTATATTCGCAAGCAGGCGGTCATCGGCGTGACAGGCGTGCGGCGCGTGCTGGCGGACGCGGTCGTCCGTTTTTCGGGCCAGAACTTATCGTTATTCGATAGCATGGAACAGGCCCAGGAGTGGCTGGTGTCGGACTAAAGCGGCGTCTGTCCGGCAGAACCGACGGGTTTTAACATACTGGCGCCGGTCCATGTGAACAATTTTTGTTGTTAAAGGAGAGTGACAAATGGATAACGTCAGAATTGATAACAATGTGTTTATTCCGATGCCGGTGAGCCTGGTCGGCTGCCTGATTAAAGGCAGAGCCAACTTCATGGCCGCGGGATGGGTAACAAGGGTAAACGCGAGTCCGCCGTGGATTGGCATCGGCATTAACCGCGCCCATGCCACCCCGGAGGGCATTCTGGAAAACAAAAGCTTCAGTGTTTGTTTTCCCGGCAAAGCGGATATCGCCAAAGCCGATTACTGCGGAAGTGTATCCGGCAGAAAAGTCGACAAATCCTCGCTATTCACAATTTTCTTTGGCGATTTGAAAACAGCGCCCATGATTGACGAGGCATCGCTTAATCTTGAATGCTCTCTGGAGCAGACCATCTACGGACCCAGCAATTATTTTTTTATCGGCGAAATCAAAAGCGCTTACGCGTCCCGGAATTGTCTCGAGAACGGCAGAATAAATCCTTTGGCAGCCGGATATCCCATATTGACGATGCCCGATAATTCGTACTGGTCTTTAGGGGAACGCATCGGTCAGGCATGGAGCATCGGCAGACAGTTGATCGAAAAATGATCCATCCCCCGCCGCGCAAGGGGGCAGGTTAAATAAACTGGTGTAGTAAACCCTGATTTCCATCCCCTGAAATCTATGATAAGGCATGTTCATCTCCAGGCTAGGAGTTATGATGAGTTTCAGGCATGTTGAACGAAAAAAATGTATCGGCTGCGGTTTGTGTTATTCAGTTTGCAAGTTTGAAGCCGTTGAGATGACAACGGATGAATTCAGCTATGTCCCCCGTCTTATAGAGGAGAATTGCACGGATTGCGGTGAGTGCCTGGAAGTTTGTCCGGAGATTAATGTTTTGGATTATCCTGATAAATTTGGATCAATCATGAAATATTTAATCTGTAACGCGAAAGATCAGAAAATAAGACATGCCGCCTCCTCCGGCGGTGCCTGCAGGGCGATTTTAGCTTCGCTTTTAGATAAGGGCGTCGTCAACAAAGTCATTATAACAAGAGCGACGGATGATCCCTATAAATCAGAAACAATCGTTACCGGCAATATATCCGATTTGATGTCTGACCGCCTGAATTCCATATATTCTCCCACCAGTCCTTTGTCCGCGTTAAAAAGTCTTGATGAAGGATTAAAGTATGCTTTTGTGGGATTGCCCTGTCACATAGCCGGCCTTAAGTTATGTCCGGAATTGAAGAAAAATATTTTTGTGACAATAGGAATATTTTGCACCCTTACCCCAAGCTTCAAATTTATTGATACATTTGCAGATGACCTCTCTAAAAACGGCGAAGTAACCGGACTTCGGTACAGAGGCGATGGATGGCCCGGAAAAACCGTCGCGTATCACCAAAACGGCGGACAATCGGAATTTAATTTTGTCGATATGTGGCACAAGTACAACTATGACCGGAAATTTCAGTTAAGCAGATGCGGCGAGTGTACTTACTATTCATCCGAATTCGCGGATATTTCCATCGGTGATGCGTGGCATATGCTTGGCCGGGATCAGGAAGGATCTTCACTTGTCCTTGTCAGAAGCAAAAAAGGCGCCGATGTTATTGACGCGTCTGAATCATGGATCGATATAAAAACAATTGATAATCCTGATGAAGCAATGCAGTTTCACGATTTTAATTCTCAGATAAAACAGGGAAATAAGGCTAAGATTAAACTGGCCTCAACATAAAGTTTCCGCCGCGGAATCGACCCGCGAACTTTCAAACCCGAGAAAGCTTTAATGCGGCGGAATGCTCCCGGACTGCTCTTGCACCACCCCCGGCACAGGTTTTCAGTGTAAAAAATCATTCAGGCTTTTTCAGGCTTTCAAATGAAAATAAACACCACCCCTTCGGGGGGTATGAACTTGATTTTTTATCAGATCCATGATACAAAATACACGTTGTTGCGCGGCATTGTAGACGCGGGGATTTTTAAACCATTATATAGTTTATTCCCACGTTTCGGTTAGTTAATAAATTTCTCAGGAGACTTAAATATGAACATAAAAGGTATTTTTTTTGCTACAACAAAACCGGTTATCATTCAGGCTTTTGGCGAGGAACGCTGGAATGCCTTTATAGCCAAACTGGCCCAAAAGGATCCCTATTTCAGCAAGGTGATTATGGCCATTTCATATGTTCCGATAGAAAAATTAGTTATTTTCTTTGATGAAATGTGCAAGGAATTCTTCAACGGCGACAAAATGGCCTATGAGATATTCGGGAAGTCCGGCGCTAAATACGTTTTGCAGCCGGGAGGCATGTTCAACGCTTATCTGCTCAATAAAGATTTAAAAAATTTTGTCGAATTTGTTTTGCCCAAGCTCTGGTCGACCTATTATGACGGGGGCACAATTACCACTTCTTTAGAGAACAATATCGTTCACATTAAAATAACGGGCGTTGACTTCAAATATGTTTATTTCGAGCAACTTCTTCAGGGTTATTTTCAACAGGCTCTTAAAGTCGTTGGTAAAAAGACTATCCCGAAAAAGGTCAGAAGTATTACGCAGGGTGACAATGATATTTATTTTCAGTACGCGATACAGAATCCCTAGCCGCGAAATATCATGTTTAGCCGGTGCACTATTTTATGGATGGCACGTGAGTACGCAGCAATTCGGCAAATTGCGCGGGTTCGACAGGCTTGCTGAAATAAAACCCCTGCATTTCATCGCAAACATGTTCCCGTAAAAAATCCTTCTGTTCCTGCGTTTCCACACCTTCGGCGACAACAGTAAGGCTCAAGGTCTTTCCCATTGTAATGATAGCTTCTATAATGGCTTTGTCCTCGGAATCCTGCGGAAGGTTGCGGACAAATGATCTGTCTACCTTCAACGTATCGATAGGAAAATGTTTGATTTGCGCCAGAGAAGAATAACCTGTGCCGAAATCATCGAGCGCCAGGCGGATGCCCATTTTCTTTATATTGGTCAATATGCTGATTATACGGGCCGGATTGTGCATCACCATGCTTTCGGTGATTTCCAGTTCCATTAAATTCGGCGCCATGCCGGAATCATCTAAAGCGGCCTTGATATCCTCTAACAGATTTTCATTCATCAGTTGACGAAGCGAGAGGTTAATCGACACGCAAACAGGGGGCAGGCCCTGGCGCTGCCAGGCCACGTTCTGGGCGCATGCCGTTTTCATCACCCACTTACCGATGGGAACAATCAGGCCTGTTTCCTCCGCCACGGGGATGAATTGCGTGGGGGTTATCGCGCCGAGGTTTGCGTTATGCCAGCGCAGCAATGCTTCCACACCGGTAATCGCGCCGGTTTGCACATCCATTTTAGCCTGATATTCCAAAGAAAACTCGTTGTTCTCCAGGGCACGGTGCATATTGGTTTCCATGGACATACGTTCAATGGATTGCAGCGGAAGATCCTTGTGGAAAAACTTATAGTTGTTCTTGCCGTCTTCCTTGGCAAAATACATGGCGGCATCCGCGTTTTTCATCAAAGATTGTTCATCCTCGCCGTCGAGCGGGAATATGCTTATGCCGATGCTGGCGGTCACGCGGCATTCTTCCCCTGAAATTATCACCGGTTCAATGGCGGCCTTGAGTATCCTGCGGGCTATGGCCGCGATCTGATCCTTTTTTTTCACCTCTTCAATTAATATTGTAAATTCATCCCCTCCGAGGCGGCTGACAACGTCCTCGCCCCTTAAACGGCCCACAATATCGACAGCGCGCATGGACTGTTTAAACCGCGCGGCAATTTCCTGAAGAAGCTTGTCTCCCGCTTCATGTCCCATGGTATCGTTGATAATTTTAAAACGGTCCAGATCAACAAATAAAACGGCAAGCCGCCGTTTATGTCTCCGCGCGACTTGTATGGCGTGACTAAGGAGCTGACTGAACATCAGGCGGTTGGGCAGGCCTGTCAGACCATCATGCGTGGCCATATAATTGATTTTCTGCTCCATCTGCTTGCGTTCGGTGATGTCGCGCACGATTCCCCTGAATCCTACCGGGTTGCCCGCCGCGTCTTTGCGCAGCGACGCGGATGCCTCGACATATCTTTTAACCCCGTCTTTTCTTATGGCTTGCCAGTTGAATTCCCCGACGGGTTCGCCGGTGACATAAACATTGTTGAAAATCTGAAAAACGCGTTTTGCGGATTCCTCGTCCGTAATCTGCCGGTAACTCATGCTCAATAATTCTTCCTTGGATGAGCCATAGAGCCGCAACATGGCATCATTGACAAAAGTAAATTTGCCGGCTAGATCGACCTCGAAATATCCTTCCTGGATCGTTTCAAGAATTGTCCGGTATTTTTCCTCGCTTGAGCGAAGCGCCTCCTGCATCTGTTTGCGCGCGGTAACATCGCGCGAAGTGCCGCGAAACGCGACGGGATTGCCTTTCGCGTCTTTTATAAGCGATATGGAAGTTTCGGAAATCATGGATGTGCCGTCTTTTCTGATGATCTCCATCTCATACGCCTTTACCGGCCTGCCGGTTAAATAGACTTCATGAAAGATCTTGAAAGCCTTTTTGGCTTCCTCTTTTGTCTGATACTGGCGGTTTTCCCTGCCAAGCAATTCCTCCTTCGAATACTGCATATCTTCACAAATTACATTATTCACATAAGTATATCTGCCCGTGAGATCGATCTCATAATAACCGTCCTGGATGGTTTCGACAAAAGTCCGGTACTTTTCCTCGCTTAGATGCAGCGAAGCCAGCGCCTCCTCTTTTTGAGATTCCGCGTTTTTGCGTTCCGTTATATCCATAAAACTTCCGAGTACGGCCTTTTGATCTTTATATATAATCGGCGTAACCGTCTCCATAACCCACATAATCTCGTTGTTCTTCTTTACAAACCTGTATTCGTACGGCTCGGTTCTTTCCCCTTTCAAAAACTTTATCGCCTGCTCTCTGACCATCCCCCTGTCTTGATGGTGGATATGATCAAGGGGAAGCCCGCCGATGAGTTCAGCTTCCGTAAAACCGGTCAGTTTCTGAAACAGTTTGCTGACGTCGATAAATCTGCCGTTTTGGATGATATACATGCCTATCGCGGCATTGGATATAATCGTTTCCAGATAGGTCAAATCATTTTGCCGGTTGTCGTTTTTCTTTTCCGGTTTATTCGCTGATTTTTGCCTGGGCGCCACTATCACGAAACCTCCTTCAAACGTAATGATGAACACATCTGCCTGCGGTTAAAAGATTCAAACTGATAGCATTAGAAACTGAGATGATTCTGTAAATTTATATAGACCATTTTTGCCCCGCGGGCAATATTTTGTTTTCTTCATCATGAAGGTTCGGGGAAACAGGGAACCTGTGAACAGACTCTGTTTGGCCAAGTCTTTTTAATTTGACTGAAAGCATATTGAATAAATGAAAGGCCGAGTCAAAAAGTCCCGGCCTGACTGGATTGAATATCGGCATGGACTTGTTTTTTTATCAGAACCATGATAAAAAATACACGTTACCAGTTACTGCGCGGCTTTTTAGACGCGGGGTTTAAACCATTAAAAAATTTATTTTCAAGTGCCGATTAGTTTATTAATTTCTCAGGAGAATTATTATGAACATAAAAGGTATTTTTTTTGTTACAGCAAAAACGGTTCTCATTCAGGGTTTTGGCGAGGAACGCTGGAATGCCTTTATAGCCAAACTGGCGGAAAAGGATCCCTATTTTGGCAAGATGATTATGGCCATTTCATATGTTCCGATAGAAAAATTAATTATTTTCTTTGATGAAATGTGCAAGGAATTCTTCAACGGCGACAAAATGGCCTATGAGATAATCGGGAGGTCCGGCGCCAAATACGTTTTGCAGCCGGGCGGCATGTTCAACGCTTATCTGCTCAATAAGGATTTAAAAAATTTTGTCGAATTTGTTCTACCCAAGCTCTGGACGACCTATTATGACGGAGGCACAATTACCGCAACTTTAGAGAATAATACCGTTCATATTAAAATAACGGGCGTTGACGTCAAAAATGTTTATTTCGAGCATCTTCTTAATGGTTATTATCAGCAGGCGCTTAAAGTCGTTGGTAAAAAGACTGTCCCGAAAAAGGTCAGAAGTATCACGCAGGGTGACAATGATATTTATTTTCAGTACGCGCTGCAGGATGCCTAGCCGCGACATATCATGTTCCGCTTCGGCGTAACCCGAATACGCAAAATCAAGGGGTCACGATTTCAAAACATCCATGGTCACATATGTGACCATGGATGTTTGTGTCATGAACCGGTTTTGTTATTTTTTAGGTTTAACAACCTTCCCTTTTTTCGCCGGCGTTTTCAATGCCGCCGCCTTTTCTTTATCTGTGAAAATTTTCTCTTGCTCCGGTTTCGCCTTTTTGCTGTGTGTTTCCTTAAGCATGGCCTTGGTTGATACTTTGTCGAAGCCCGGAGGCGGTATGATATAATCGGAAGTTTTCAGTACCTGCCACAGAGCCTTGTCCTGGAAAGCAATGGTTCCTCCTCCGCGCTTTTCCTGAGAAACCATGCGGTTAATATCGCCGACGCACACCCAGGGACTTTTTGCGCCATCGTTTCTAGTGATGCCCCATTTCGCGTGATCCTTGGTTTCCGGCCAGGCCCATCCCACGAACTTTCTCAGATCCACAAACTTGATATCGAAAGTTTTATGAATACCGTCGCTGTCAATGTTAGGCGCGACCGGCCCGCGTATCCATGTATCTACATCCATGTCGTCTCCCAGCGTCGGACCAACCAAATCATTCCAGAAATCCCGTCCCCATTCACGGTTCTTGGCAATGACCTTAAAACTCAAACCGCCTTTTGTTTTTCCGTTTATAATATTCGTTCCGCCCGGAACGGTCTGGCTCAGGGGAAGGCTAAGGTCATAGAGCGGATCATTCTTACTGATCGAAGCCGGGATATGAGGCAGATAAATTTGAGGCTGCTGATAGGTGGCCATCTGCACGGCGATTTGCCTTACGGTCGCGACATCAAGCGAAAGGCAAAGAAACGTCTGCCCGAACATGGGGGTCGGCATGGTTTCCGAATCCGGGTCGGCATATTTGGGCCAGGAATGAAGAAGCCAGTAAGCGGTGTCTGTCTGGGTATCAAAGGCGAGGACTCCTTTTGTGTGTCCCAGTTCACCGTTGTCTTTCCCGCCGCCGGCATCAGCGGGTTTCTCATCGTTATAGAGAATCCAGCCGGTTGTGGCTCCCGGATTTTTAAAAACACTGTCCAGGGTGAAGTGCAGCGCGCCTTTATCCTGTCTCAAATTATTATCCGATTTTGCGGCCTTCCCCACCACCGGGTCATAGTATAAATACTCGTATCCCGAGGCAGTATTCTTGCCTTTATTATCTTTCGTATCCGTCAATTTCGGCACCTTGTAAATAAACCAGTAATCAACACTTTGTCCTTTTTCATTCAACGCTGATATCTTCATAATCCCCTTCCTCCTTCTTTTTTTATCAAATTTTTATGACAGCTTAATGTTCAGTAACCATTAAGACGTCTCTCGTCGCGTTTTTCGACAACCGTATTGTCATGGATTGATGTTGTGCCGCCCTCCTGAAACAGTAATTCATTGAGGCTGATTACAAAACACTCGTGAACATTAAGACACTGCTTTGATATTGGGATGCTGCCGGAAATTGGGATGATAAATATTAATAATACGGAAATATTTGTCAATCCCTCGAAAGAGGGATTTTATATTAAATAAATTTAACAAAATTCCAAATCCCCGGCCCTCCCGTTCAATCAAACAACCGCCTTTCTCTCCATCCGCGATAAATGCCTGTCCTATCTGCAAATATTTATTATCATTATCATTTTACGGTCATTATTTCATTTGACATGCGGGGCGATTATCTATAAAATATAGACGTAAGAAACATCCCTTAAGTGGCATTCTTGCAACACTCTCGGAAAGCAACCTTATGAAAGACCAGTTACTTCGCGTACTAATGGTAGAAGATTCGGAAGACGATGCTCTGTTTATCCTCCGCGAGCTCAAGAGGGGCGGATACGTTCCGGCATTTGAACGGGTGGAGAGCGCCTCCGCCATGAAAGTAGCCCTCCGCGATAAACCATGGGACATCATCCTTTGCGATTATCAAATGCCTTCATTCAACGGCGCCGCGGCTATCGGCCTGTTGAAAGGATTGAATATCGATATCCCCCTTATTATCGTAACCGGGGCGATTGGCGAAGAAACAGCCGCGGAGAGTATGCGTCTGGGCGCTCAGGACTATATTATGAAGGGCAACCTCTCGCGGCTTTGTCCGGCCATCGCCAGAGAACTGGAAGACGCGAAAGTCAGAATCAACAAAAAGCGCGCCGAGGCGCAGCTTAAGGAAAATGAAAACAAATACCGCCTGCTGGCCGATAATATTCATGATGTCGTTTTCATCATGGATATGAATCTGAATTACACCTATCTCAGCCCGTCCGTAAAGCTACTGAGGGGATACGAACCGGAAGAGGCTATGAAACACACACCCGCCGAGACCGTGACGCCCTCCTCTCTCGAAAAGGCCATGGGGATACTGTTAGAAATCATCGAGGAGGAAAAATCCGAACGAAAAGACCTTAACAAAGTCCGAAGCGCCCAGCTGGAAATGATTCGAAAAGACGGAACCACGGTATGGGTGGAGACAACGGCATCTATTCTCAGGGACGAGAATCAGCAGGCCATCGGCATTATGGGCGTAACCCGCGACATCACGAAGCGTAAGAAGGCGGAAGATTTGCTGCTGGAGAGCGAGGAAAAGTTTCGGGTGCTGGCCGATACGACGCCGGTGGCGATCGGACTTTTTCAGAACGATCGCTGGATATACGCCAATCGGGCCGCTCAGATGATGAGCGGGTATTCCGCGGAAGAAATTTATAAAATGAACTTCTGGGATATCGTTCATCCCGACTACAAATCCCTTACTCAGGCGCGCGGTCAGAAGCGCCAACAGGGCGAAGACGTGGTGCATCGTTATGAATTCAAGATTATTACAAAAGACGGCGTTGAGAAATGGGTCGATTTTTCAGGCGCGTCAACGATATTGATGGGGAAACCCGTCGCTATCATTAACGTGATAGATATTACGGAACGAAAACTGGCCGAGGAGAAACTCAAGGAGAGCGAAAGACAATACCGGCTTCTGGCCGAAAAAATGTCCGACGTTGTGTGGATTGTGGATATGAATTTAAAAATGGTCTATGTCAGTCCTTCCGTGGAGAAGCTACTCGGATTCAGTCAGGAAGAGAGAATGCTTCAACCCATGGAGGAACAATTGACGCCTCAGTCCATGTCGATGGTGCTGGAGACTCTATCAAGAGAACTTTCCCTGGAAGAACAAAAAAATACGGATCCCAACAGAACACTGAAAATGGATCTGGAATATTATCATAAGGATGGTTCAACACGCCTGATGGAGTCGGTCATGAGCGGAATTCGCGACGACCGGGGCATCCTGACAGGCATTCACGGCTTATCCAGGGATATTTCCGAGCGCAAAAAGGCGGAAGATAATTTACGGGCGAGTGAGGAAAGTTACCGGCAGCTGTTTGAAAATTCACCCGCGGGGATATACCGTGTTGATTATAAAACCCAGAAGGTCATAAAAGCGAACGATGTTTTTTGCAAATATGTTGACTGCACCCCGGAAGAAATATCCGCTCTGAATCCATACGACATTTTGTCTGAAGACAGCCGGAAACTGTTTTCGGAGCGTGTGGGAAAAATATTGCGGGGGGAACCCGTGCCGGATACGGCGGAATTTGAAATCATCAATAAAAATGGCAGGCGATTCCACATGCAGCTGCACATAAAAAACGTCTACGACGCGCAAGGCCATGTGATTGCCGCCGATGTTGTCGCGCATGACATCACCGAGCGCAAGAAGGCCGAGGAAAAACTTCAGCATACCCTGGAAAGTTTAAGGAAGGCCGTTGGCACAACGATTCAGGTTCTGGTGTCGGCTGTAGAATCCAGAGACGCGTATACGTCCGGTCATCAGGCCAAATCCGCGGATATGGCCTGTGCCATCGCCGCGGAAATGGGACTTTCTGAGGATAAAATTGAAGGGCTCCGCATGGCCGGTTTAATCCACGACATCGGAAAGCTATCCATACCCGCCGAGATATTGTCCAAACCCACAAAGCTGACAGAAATTGAATTTTCTCTGATTAAAGAACACTCCCGCAGCGGTTATGAAATGCTCAAAGATGTCGAATCCCCCTGGCCGCTTGCCGAGATTGTTTACCAGCACCATGAAAGAATGGACGGCAGCGGCTATCCAAGAAAGCTCAAAGGGGATGAAATACTCATGGAGGCCCGCATTCTGGCTGTTGCCGATGTCGTGGAAGCCATAGCGTCCCATCGTCCTTACCGCGCGGCCATGGGCATAGAGGCGGCCCTGGAAGAAATAGAAAAATACAAGGGTGTTCTTTACGATAATGCGGTTGTTGATGCCTGCCTGAAATTATTTAAGGAGAAAGGCTACCGGCATTAAACAAAGAAAACCCCTCCCGTTCCCCCGTGTGATAATAACCTGATCCCCTACCCTTATTGTCCCCCTTTGGAGGGGGTGGCGCGAAGCGACGGGGGAGGGAGTATACTTCCCTTTGTCATTGCCGCATCTCATGCGGCGTGGCAATCTCTTCCTTTACTGTCCCCCTTTGGAGGGGGTGCCGCGAAGCGACGGGGGAGGGAGTATACTTCCCTTTGTCATTGCCGCATCTCATGCGGCGTGGCAATCTCTTCCTTTACTGTCCCCCTTTGGAGGGGGTGCCGCGAAGCGGCGGGGGAGGGCAACTTTGTAAAAATGCCGCAGGCAAGGCGGGCAATCCAGAGGAGTGAGGCGTACTTTTCGGTACGCCGCAACAACGAAGGATGAAGCACAACGCGGCATCCGGCTCTTTTTACAGAGTTGTCCGCTGTTCGGTCGAGCCTTTTTGAATTCGGCAGCGAGTGCAACCCCCGCAGCAAGCTCAGGAATATCAAAGAAAAATTATGTATTGACAAAGGCACGATGGAAAGGTAGAGGAAGCCGCCAGTATTGTCTAAAGATCAGAACCGCTTTTTTGCCTCGTTGTCATTTCAGCGTTCTCACAATACAATTAACGACCAATTCTGTGGCTCAAATGTTGCCTGAACAGGTATGCCAGGTGTATTTTTTTATATGAAAGGTTTTGAAAGCAGTTTGCCGCGTAATCCCGATTTATACAGTACTGCGCGGAAAAAATACTTCCTTATCCATGTTTTTTAAAGAGGCCTATGAAAATCGAACAATATATTCTGTCTGACAATCTAATACAGGGAAAGCTCGGCACGCGGGCAAATCTTGTCCTCCTGTTCGGCGCGACGAATAGAATCAGGCAAAGCGGCCTTTTCGATAGGATCAGATCGGCATACCCCAACGCGTGTATTTTCGGATGCACCACTGCCGGTGAAATTATCGGAACACAAGTCCTTGACAATTCTCTGATTGTTACGGCCGTTTCCTTTTCAGCAACCAAGGCTTCGGGCGCCATGGTTAAGGCCGTAACCGCAAATGACAGCCGCCGGGCCGGTGCTGAATTGGCGAAATCCCTTGCCGCGGACGATCTCAAACATGTTTTTGTCCTGTCTGAAGGCCTCAATATTAACGGCTCCGAACTCGTGAAGGGCCTTATTGATCATCTGCCTAGCGGAACAACCATAACCGGAGGACTTTCCGGAGACGGCGACAGATTCCAGGAAACTTATGTCCTGCTCAACGGCGAACCGGCAAGAGATGCTGTCGGGGCTGTCGGTTTTTATGGCAACTCACTGCGTGTCGGCTACGGCTCTTTAGGCGGCTGGGATCCTTTTGGACCGGAGCGGCTTATTACCAGTTCCAGGGGAAACATCCTCTATGAACTTGACGGCAAATCGGCCCTGGCCCTGTATAAGGAGTATCTCGGAGAACACGCCAATGGCCTTCCGGCCACGGGCCTTCTTTTCCCTTTAAGTCTCCGGATGAATGGTTCATCATCAATACCGGTGGTTAGAACCCTTCTATCGGTAAACGAGAAAGATCAGGGCATGACCTTCGCGGGGAATATGCCCATGAATGCCTATGCCCGCCTGATGAAGGCCAACTTTGAGCGTCTCATTGACGGCGCGGTAGGCGCGGCCATGACGTCGTCTGAAACCATAGGACACCTGAAACCCGAACTTGCGATTCTCATCAGCTGTGTGGGAAGAAAACTTATCCTCAAACAGCGTATTGAAGAAGAAGTGGAAGGGGTGAGAGACGTCCTCGGAGGAGACGCCGCCTACACAGGATTTTATTCATACGGTGAAATATCACCCTTCGTCAAGGGCGGCACATGCGAACTGCATAACCAGACCATGACCATCACAGCTTTAAGCGAGGAATAAACCTGTGCACAGCCTTATCGAACGGCAGATAAAACGCTATCTGAAAGATATAAAGCCTCTCCCCGAAGAATTTCAGGAATTCTTAAAGGCCGTGGACGCGGCTTATCATGAAAACGACAGGGACAGGCTCATGCTGGAGCGGGCCTTTGATCTGAGTTCCCGCGAGCTCATGCAGCTAAACGATGAGCTGCGCAAAAGCGAAGAAAAATACCGCCTCATCGCGGAGAACACGGCAGACCTTATTGTTGTTACCGATATGAATCTGCGCTTTACCTTCATCAGCCCATCCATCACGCGCATTCTAGGTTTCACCGTTGAAGAAGCCATGAATATGACCCTGGACCGGATCCTGACTCCGGGATCCATGCGGGTTTTGCTTAAGCGTTTTGACGAAGAAATGAAACTGGAAGCGGCCGGGACCGCCGACCCCGATAGAATCATCAGCATGGAGTTCGAAGAATACAAAAAAGACGGATCCGTCATCTGTCTGGAGAGCAGCATTTCCGTTCAGCGCGACAAGGAAAACAAGCCTTTCAGGATACTGGCGGTGAACCGGGACATTACAAAGCGCAAGCAAGCGGAAAAAGAATTAATAAACAGCGAAGAAAAATTCCGTTTACTCACGGAAACGACAGCCTCCGCGACGTATGTTGTTCAGGGCGATAAGTTTCGTTATGTTAATCCCGCCTTCGAGAGATTATCGGGATACACCCTGCGGGATCTCCGTGAACTGAATTTCTGGGATCTGGTTCATCCTGATTTTCGAGAGCTGGTCAGGGAAAGGGGTCTTGCGCGCCAGAGAAATGAAAATATTCCGACAAGATACGAATTCAAGTACGTTACTAAGAACGGCGAGGCAAGGTGGCTCGATTTGTCCGCGACCTATATCGAGTTTGAGGGTAAACAGGCATTAATGGCTTCCGGATTCGACATTACGGAACGCAAACAAATTGAAGCCGCCCTGACGGAAAGCGAAATCAAGTACCGGCACATCTTTGAATCATTTGAGGACATCTACTACCAGACAGATGAAAACGGCATCATCCGGGTCATCTCCCCATCCGTGTACCGGCTTACGGGATGGTCTCCTGATGAACTCATCGGAAAGCCGGCCACGTTTATCTATGTCCAGCCGGAGGACCGTGAAAAACTTTTGGCAGAACTGTCTAAAAACGGATTGCTCCGGGATTATGAAGCCTTAATGAAGAAGAAGGACGGCTCACAGGCCTTTGTATCCATCATGGCAGGCATCCTCAACGATCCTGACGGCAGACCATTCCTTGCCGGAACTCTGCGCGATATCACCGGGCGTAAAAAAGCGGATGAGAAACTTCAACAGACACTCGAAAGTCTTCGGAACGCGGTGGGCACGACGATTCAAGTCATGGTATCGGCCATAGAGATGAAAGACCCCTATACGGCCGGCCACCAGATCCGGTCGGCCGATCTGGCACGCGCCATCGCTCTGGAAATGGAATTGCCTCCGGAGAAAGTCGATGGAATCCGCATGGCTGGTTCCATCCATGACATCGGGAAATTATCCATACCATCGGAAATATTATCCAAGCCCACAAAACTGTCGGCTTTAGAATATTCTTTGATCAAAGAACATCCGAAGAGCGGATACGAGATGCTCAGAAATGTGGAATCTCCCTGGCCGCTGGCGGATATTGTTTACCAGCATCACGAGCGAATGAATGGCACCGGTTATCCCGGAGGGCTGAAAGGGGATGAAATTCTTATGGAGGCCCGTATTCTGGCCGTTGCCGACGTAGTGGAGGCCATGGCTTCCCACCGTCCCTATCGCCCGTCTCTGGGCATTGAAGCGGCGCTTGAAGAAATCGAAAACAACAAGGGTATTCTTTATGATCCTGCCGCAGCCGATGCCTGCCTGAAATTATTCAGGGAGAAAGGCTACCAGCTTTCAACAGAAAGAAACCCGTTACCTTCCCCCGCGAGATAACAACCCGATCCCCTACCCTTATTGTCCCCCTTTGGAGGGGGTGGCGCGAAGCGACGGGGGAGGGAGTATACTTCCCTTTGTCATTGCCGCATCTCATGCGGCGTGGCAATCTCTCAATCAACCGTCCACTTGCATCCCCCTCTTTTCTAAAGAGGGGTGAGGGGAGATTTTTTATAAAATCCCTCTTAATCTCCCTTTAGAAAAGGGAGAAAATAATCTCTGTTCGGTCGAATCTTTTTGACTCGACCGCTCTCTGTCATTGCGAGTTCACGCAAGTGAACGCGGCAATCTCTTCCCTACTAGTCCTTGTATTATTCTGTCACGCGTTTTTTAATTCAAATTTGTAATAAATATCTTTATTGCCGATGGAGAAACCCCTCACCCGGTGCTCTACAGATTTTATCCCGAAAAGAACAAGGGCCTGCCGAATGTAGCCCATGATCAGATACTCGAAGTAAATATGCTGGATGGGAAGTCCGGAAATCGTTACGTGGGCAACGTTGTCCTCGATCCGCGCGTTAAATATTCCTCCGTCGAAATAGGTCGACCAGAGTTTTGGGATGGCCGTGTCTACAAAATTCTTTAAATCCCTGGTGAGAAGATAGGACTGGTACGGGCCTCCCGGCGAAAGGGAATAGTCGGCGGATTTTTCTCCAAGCTTCCAGTAGCTCATTTTGTCATTGTTGAAAAATTCTTTCAGCAGATCGTCAAGGAACAGAAAAAATTTATCCAGCGGAATGAGCGTGACGGACATGATAGTCTGATTAAAATATTTATCCTTTTCCGCCAGTTTGGCCATAAAGGAATTCCAGCGTTCCTCGCCAAAAGTTTTGATGACGGTATCCTTTCGTGTAAGATACGCGGTGCCTTTAACGTTCATATAGAAACCTCCTCCTTCTTCCCTCAATGATTAAAGTAAAATGGTTTGCTTAAAAAGTTTACGGTTTTACGGTAATACTTTTGACAGTAACATTGAAAAACAGAAAAAAACTCGAAGAGTCAGTCCGGATTTCCAAATTGTTAATAAAATTTTACCCCTCCGCGCCCGGCTTGTCAAGTTTTTTGAATTTTGGAAAATAGATTTAAGATTAATATCATTAAGTTTTAAGATATGCGTATATGCGTGAATGTGGGGGTAGTGGATAGTGCATGGAAATGAGTTCGGTAGAGTGCGGAAGAGCTCAGAAGAGCTGGGAAGATCTCGGATGCGCTCAATCTGTACCCACGCCGCTCCTCGTCATAACGTATTTCATCTTGAGCGCCGCTTTACCATGACAGTCTGAGACACTTTCAACCTGCCCCGCTGGCTTTTTTCGATTGCCTTTGTTTCTTGGCGGTTTCGGATACGTGTTTATCGAGATCGTCAACATTCGCCCGGACCAGCCGCCCGAATCTGGCGATGGGGAAATGATGCTCCTGGACGGTTTCCATGCTCATTCCCAGATAGGCTTCGATTTCTTTAGCGCAGGTTAATATTTTTCCTTCAGCCATTTTCACTCCGTTTTATTTTTTTAATGCCATTAAGTTTTGACCAGGCCTGATTATGCCGGGTTGTCATTTCTTCACATGCTCAGACAACTTTGTAAAAAGGCCGCAGGCAAGGCGTGCGAATCATGAGGCGTGAGGCGTACTGTTTGCGTACGCCGCAGAAACGTTTGATGAAGCACAACGCAGCATCCGGCTTTTTTTACAGAGTTGTCCCCTCCCCCGGCGCTTCGCGCCACCCCCTCCAAAGGTGGACAATAGAGGAAGTTTTTATATAAACGGTCGAGTCAAAAAGACTCGACCGAACGCGTTACATTTTGCGTACGCCGCGGAAACGTTTGATAAAGCACAACGCCGCATCCGGCTTTTTTTACAGAGTTGTTTTTCAATAAATCCTTAAAGAACAGTTACAACATTGGCGTCTATCTATTCAAATTACAACATTATTATCCCGCGGCACGCATTTTTATCTCCCCCAGGATTTTTCCTAGCGACATCATTCCCGGCGCGGCCTGTTTTAGTTCATTGCAGGTTCGCTCCGAATCCCGGGCATTGTATTTGCCGTCTTCGATCTTAAGCACGGCTTTAAGGTATTGCGTTATGGATTTGATTTCTACGGGATTGGCAATCAGCGAATTCAGGCAATGCAGGATAGCCTCCGGATGTCTGGAACGGATGTTTAATTTAACAAAGTTGACGATTTCAAATTGTTCCTGGCTGGAATTAAATTTTTGGGCCGCTTTTTCCATCACGGATTGAAGTTTTAAAAAGAACTCGTCCTTTTGAGCTGGTTGAGCCGCCTGATTAGACTGAGCCGGATTATTTTGTTTTTCTAAAAGAGCCCGCGGCGGCGGATTATCCACAGGCCGAGGCTCCGGGCACGCGGCGGATTCTTCCTTAGCCTTCTTATTATCCTTATCCTTATCCTTCAGGGCGGACTCATCCGCGAGTGCGTCGGGTGAAGTCTGCGGCCTGCCGTCGATTGCATCCTCAAAAGTCTGCGACTTCTCTTCGACTGGCGCAGGACTGGCGGGACTATAGGAGGGAAGCTTATCGATTCCCAGTTTTTTCTCCAGCCGTTGATGTTCAGAATTGAATTTTAAGGCGTGAATCCAGTGGCGGCCGCCGGACATGAACCATTTAACATTGGTCTTGCTGCTTATTTCGGTTAAAAGCGCGGGGATGTTTTCATAGGTTAGGTAGGGTATTTTGGGGCAGATTTCATCTTTGATATGTCCGGGACCGCCGTTTAATTTTCCGTGGGAATTATACCAGGGTATCAATAACGCGAAAAGAACCGCCGCCGCGGGCGACAGCGCCGCGAATTTGTCGGAATCGGCAATTGCTCTGTTTATCATTCTTCCGTCGGCCACCGGATTAGCCATATTTTCCAGATCCCCCTATCATTTGCCGCCTCCTTTGCCTCTTTTCACTGCTGAATGTCCGGGAGGGGCTTCCGAATTGGCCCGGGGCGATTGCCGCCCCGGCGTGTTCTCAAGACTTACCGCCGCCTGCCTGATGACCGGCCGGCCTTTGGCTGGCCTCTGCCCGGCTTCTGCCCGTTATCTGCATGGCCTCGGCCCGGATTCTTTCGGCCTATGTCGGCTGACTAAAAAACGGTTCGCCATGACAAAACTTGACTAAAAGAGCGCTCGCAGCTATGAAACTTTGTTTTAAGGAGGCTCAATATGAGACCCTTTTGCGACCGCATTTCACCCTCGCCTCAAAAAAATTATGGCTAACCTTAAAATATTTGTTGAAATTAAGTAAAAAATATATAATATAAGGGCAGGGATTGCTGCTTGGGGAAGCTGGCCGCCTGTGAAGTCGGATTTCGCGCCCCCTGCCCTGTTTTGTTTAGATACAGTAGTATATTAGTTCGGCGTTATACGATCTCTCTTCTCGCTCTCGTTCTGATCGCCAACAGGTCAACGGCGAATATTTGTTTTTTCTTGCGAAGGCGCCAACGGATATTTTTTTCTGTTTTAAACGGGCGTCAAAATTCATAAGGAGTATATTTCAGACATGAAGAAAAAAGTCAAGAAAAAAATTTCACATTTGGAACTTGTGAAAAAAGCGAAGGAAAAAAAGGGATGGAATGCCGCGGAACTTTCCCGCCAGTCGGGTGTTTCCACCGGGGTTATCAGCCGCTATTTAAACAAGGTTCTGGGCGCGAGCGACGATAATTTATTTTCGATGATGTACGCTCTGGATCTGATTAATTTACCCGATGCCGAAGGCATGACGTATGGCTGGTCGAAACAGGTCATTAACGCCTCCAATGACATCAGGGAAATACTGGATTTCGGAGATAGGGAAGAAAAAGACGCCGTTCTGGGCGCCATAAAACAGGCAAAAAAAATCTGCAGTTTAAAAAAGTCCAATGCCGGATTATTCTCGGCACGCGCCAAAAAGAATGCACGAAAGAAAAAGGCAATGTAATATATGCCGCGTTTGGTAAAAACATTCAACCCCAAGACGCCCTGGAAGAAAATGAAAGCGTAATATTGGAAAGTGAATAACTTAACCGGGCTGTCAGCCATCAGCTGACAGCCTTTTTTTATCCGCGCGCCGCCTTTCGCCGTAGGGCTTCGCACGCGCTTCTTTGCAAGGCTACGCCCGCTCTTTCCCGATATATCTGCGCACGCCCTTCCCTACCAAGCCACTTTCGTCCTCCCCCATCTGTCTGCTCCCTCCCTTTCGCCCTTCTCCCCGAACCTTCATCATTATTGCTTGACAGGAATTTTTTCCTTTCCTATATTTAGAAGAGATAAATATGAAGATACAGCATATCCGAAACGCGTGCATGATCATCCACTTTGATGATCACAGAATTTTAGTCGATCCCTGCCTAAACCCCAGGGGCAGTCTGCCGCCGTATGCCGTTTTTCGAGCGAAGCCGAGGCTCAACCCCACCGTTGATTTGCCCCAAAACTCCGGGGCAGCTTTGGATCAAATAACATGCGGGCTCATTACGCATTTCCGCTTCGGGCATTTTGATCACCTTGATCAATCGGGAATCCGCCTTCTTAAACATAAGCAGGTGCCCGTTTATTGCAACGAGCGTGACGCATCGAATCTGAAGCGGCGGGGCATCCATACCATCCCCCTTAAAATGAATAACAGACACAATTTTATATCCGGCCATATTACCCCGTTTCCCACGGCGCACGGATACGGTCTAATCGGCAAATTCATGGGCCGGGGAGCGGGATATTTCATAGAACCCGCGGCGGATAAAACCATTTACATAAGCGGCGACACGGTCATGACACAAACAGTACGCCAAGTGCTTGACGACCTCCGGCCCGATATTTCAATATTAAACGCGGGAACGGCAACGCTGGATATCGGCAGGCCCATTCTTATGCCGCAAGATGAGCAGTTGGAATTCATCAGGCGCGCGCCGGGGATTGTCATTGCCGTGCATCTGGATAGTTTCAACCATTGTTTAACGAGCCGCGACAAACTCAGAGCGGCCGTTTTGAAAGAAGGATTATCCCAAAAGGTATTGATCCCGCAAGACGGAGAAACTCTGCAACTGTAACCATCAAAACCCGCCTGTCTATTTTCAATTGACCTCTCTTATATATTTGACTTTACATAATTTACACCGGCTTTCAGCACACATTTTTTGCCATTAAACCTATTGTGAGCCTGCCGGGTTGTCATTTCTTCAAATGCTCAGACAACCTTGTAAAAAGGCCGCAAGCAAGGCGGGCAATCCCAGAGGAGTGAGGCGTACTGTTTGCGTACGCCGCAGAAACGTTTGATGAAGCACAACGCCGCATCCGGCTTTTTTACAAGGTAGTTCTTCATATATGAAATTATTTTCTGGACATGCTATTTCATTTATGCAATAATCTTCGTGAAGGCCAAAAACGGTATGGCGGTCCAAAGGACCTGGGGAACGGGAGCGTGTAATCTAAGTTCGTTACCCCTGAATGCAGGGAACAGGCGACAGGAGCGCGCGCCATGCCAGAATGATCATGCCCCCTGCCTAAGCCAACCCATAATCGCGGCACGTGTCAAAGTGAGGCCGCGGCGACGCTAAGGCTGCGGGGGCTTTCATCTATTTGCTCGGATCAACCGGCTGCGCGGATCGCTAACTTACTCTGGTCATTTATTTGCGCGATCATTTTTGCGCGCAAAGCATCTATTTGCCCCCGGCTTTTTCCAGGATATCCGCAACTTCTTTTTTGCCGTTCTTTTTGGCAAGCGCAAGCGCCGTCGAACCGTCGTTTCGGGTTATATTGACATCGGCTTTCTTATCCAAAAGAAGATTGACAACCTCTTTATGGCCGCCTGCCGCCGCCATCATCAGCGCGGTTTCGCCATAATTGATACCTTTCAGATTGACATCGGCTCCCTTGTTCAAAAGGAGTTTGACGACATCCACATGTCCCTTCGCCGATGCCGCCGTCAGCGGGCTGGAATTATAAATACTTCTCATATCGATTTGGGCGCCTTTTTTTAAAAGGAGGTCGGCAACCTCTGTATGGCCGCCAAGTGCCGCCTCCAGCAGGGCCGTTGAGTGAAAAGCATCCCTCGCGTTTACATCGGCTCCTTTGGTCAAAAGGAGTTTGACGATTTCCGTATAGCCGCCGCCCGCCGCGCACATCAGCACTGTGTAGCCGCCATTGGTCAGTTTGGCATTTGCGTCCGCGCCGTTCTTTAAGAGGAGATTAACGACATCCGTATTCCCGCCGACCGCCGCCTTCATCAGCGCGGTTTCACCCGCCTTGCTCTTTTTATTGACATCGGCTCCCTTATTCAAAAGAAATTTGACCACCTCAACGCGGCCGCTTCCCGCCGCGGCCATCAGAGGCGTTAATCCGTGGGTCCGGTCATTCATGATATTGATATCCGCGCCCAGGCGCAGCGCGGCCTTTGCCTCTTTTAAGTTGCCCGTTTCCGCGCCCTGATATAATTGGGCATTAAAGTCCTGTTCGGCGGCCAGGGCCGTTATCGCCGACATCAGCATAACGCAGGCGATAAAATACAGCATTCTTTTCATGGGATACTCCTTGTTCTAAAATGATTTCTGATTTTTTAAATGATAAAAAATCACGTGTCAATTTAAAAATTACAGCCGGTTTGCCTTCCTTCACGAACTTTTTCGACATCCGCCGCGTTTTTTTCATAAATGAATTTCCCAATTATTAAATTTATGTTATGGAACAAATCACTGAAACATCGCGGCATCGCATAATGGATAATGGAAGTTGCCCGCACTTCCGCCGATGATTTACAAACTACTTTATCCGGAGGGGATTATGCCTGATACGAATCAAGGCCAGACTAAAACCAAATCGTCAAAGATTCTTCAATATTTTCGAAAATTTCCCGGAGCCTTTGTGGAGATTGCCTTATTAATTATCTGCACCGCGGTAATCTGCATCGGTCTTTTATACATGTCAAAATACCTGTGGTTCATATATACGTCCTCGCCCGTGGGAGAGAAGTATGCCGGACTGTTCACGGAAAGCTACAAGATAACCAACGATATTTTGAACCGGAATTTTATCCGTCTGGGAATGATGCTGACTTTAACCTCTTTCACGATCTGCCTGATCGCCGGCATCGTGTGTAAATTTTTTTTAATAACCCGGTATTTATATTCCTCCAGAGGCTATTTGATCCGAACCGTTTTTTTCGGAGCGCCCCTGACCTATCTCGTTGCACTCTATATGCACCACGCGGGCGAATTCAGCCATATTGATACTGCCGTTACGGTCGCCATTATTCCCGCCCTGTGCGTTTTCGCGGGATGTTTCAGCCTCGCTGATGAATTTGTGCCGGATTTAATGGATATTATACACAAGTTCAGCGGGAAGGCAGACAAATCGGCGCAAATAGATGATACGGAACTAAACGAACATGATTTTTCTGAAAGATGGAAGGATTACCGGAAAGATATCATCATAATGCTTGTCATTATCTGCGCCGTAGGCATTCTGACCGCCGCTTTAAAATTCGCGGGCTTTGACAATATCAAAGATCTGGCGCCGGGAGTTTCTGCTGAACCCAAGGCGGCCGTCGCGGAACCTGAAGCGAAAAAACAACCTCAGGCGGTAACCGGCGCGGAAGAGGAATGGTATAAAAAGGCGCTGCTTCTCATCGACAGCAAAAATCGCGCTGATTACGGAAATGCCATTGAACAGCTGGACCAGGCCATCAGCCTGAACCCGGATTATGTGGATGCCTACAGACTCCGGGGGGAATATTATACCAGGCTGGAGCGCTACGCGCTTGCCATTAGCGATTGTGATGAGATCATCCGCCTCAAACCCAAAGACGGTCCCGCGTACGACATGCGGGGAGTGGCTTATATTGCTTCAGGCAGCAAAGAGACGGGATGCCAATCGCTGCGCACGGCCTGTGAACTGGGAACCTGCAAAGGCTACACCCACGCGAAAAATGAAGGCGACTGCCGGTAAATATGAAAACGCCTCGACACTGCACTCTGTCATTGCGGGTGTAATGGCAAAAACGAGCAAGCTGTCATTGCGAGAAGAGAAGCGACGAAGTAATCTCATGCTTATCAAAAACGTCACGGTATCTGAGGGATGCCCGCAACGACGGCTGTTTTCGTAGTCCGAACCTTTAGGTTCGTATCTTTTGCGGGTCTAAAGACCCGAACTACGAAAGAAATGAATATACTTCTAAAAGGAACGGTCGAGTCAAAAAGACTCGATCGTTTTTCTTGCATCCCCCTATTTTATAAAGAGGGGTGAGGGGAGATTTTTTTATAAAATCCCTTTTAATCTCCCTTTAGAAAAGGGAGAAAATAAGTTTTGTTCGGGCGAGCTAAAAAGACTCGACCGAACTTGAGGGCACAACTTGAGCATCCGGCTTTTTTACAGGGTTGTCCATTAGATCAATCCGATCAAAAATGCCGTAACCCCCAGCATGGCGTGAGACAGGCTGACTCCCCAAATGTTCGGATATTTGTAATAGATGATGCTCCAGACCAGACCCATGCAAAGCGTTACCAGCACGATCGTGGGATAATGATAGATCACATGTAAAAAGCAGAAAGAGAATGTGGACAGAACGATGATCGCCCAGTGATACCTGTGGCGGATGTTCCGCATTTCCGCAAACAGTATGGAGCGGAAGAAAAATTCCTGAACGGGCGACAGGATGAGAATATAAAAAATAAAGAAAAGCGGTCCCAACGGGGCGGCGCTTTTCCCGGCGATAACATTCATCCGGTACAATAAAACGAGAAAAGAAACGAAGAAAAGAGAAATCAGCAGATTCCATTTAAGAGATTGCTTCAGGGTGTCGCGCCGGAAGCCCAAATCCGACAGGCTGTGCCCCCGCAAAAAAACATAAAAAATCATAACGCCCAGCATGCCAAACATCAGCGCGAAACGGTGCTTAAAAGAGATGATCCCCGTCCAAATCATGGTGACCGGAAGGTATAATGCCACGGCAAGCAGGAAAATATACATGAAGTAACTGTTGCGTTTAAAGGTCTGCGTTAATGATTGTGTGATGACCATTTGACATATCCGGCATTTTTTTATTCCTATAAATCTTTCCCGTCATTTGTGCAAGCATCAAAAATCTGCCTCAAGTCCAGCCGGGCCTTTTTGACCCGACCTTAAACAATGCCCCGACGTTCGGCCGAGTCTTTTTGACTCGATCTTAAAAACACAAAACGACTCGTTCGGCCAAGTCTTTTCGACTCGCCCGAACGATACATTGCACTGTGTCATTGCGAGACGCCTCTCAGGCGTCGTGGCAATCCCTTTCTTTAATCAGTCATTATGAGATTGCTTCGTCGCTTCGCCCATCGCTTTGACAGCGTACTCTTGTTAGTCATTTTTTCAAATGCTCAGACAACCTTGTAAAAAGGCCGCAGGCAAGGCGTGCGAAGCATGAGGAGTGAGGCGTACTTTTTGCGTACGCCGCAACGACGAGTGATGAAGCACAACGAAGCATCCGGCTTTTTTACAGGGTTGTCCGGCAACTAACTTACGCCTGTTTTATATCCTTTGCCTCACCTTTCGGCATGTTTTGAGAAAGCATTTGAGCCATCCACGCGTTAAACAGATTGCCGCTTGAGGAGCCCTCCCCGCCGCCGACCAGAATCTGCGGCACAATCTGAATCTTGCCGGCCGCTATTTCCTGTATCAGTTTGATGATCGCGACGTTCTGCTGGCCGATGGCCTCCTTCTGCGCGTTATAGGCGGCGGCAACGCCATCGCCTTCTATCTTGCTCTTGTAGGAATTGGCGTCCGCGACCAGGATGGTGGCTTCCTTCGTTCCCTGCGCCTGAAGAATCACAGCGCGCCTGTTGCCGTCGGCTTCCTTGACTTTGGCCTCCGCCCGGTCGTTATTGATATCGATGGATAACTTGGCGTCGATAACATCTTTCTGTTTATCGGCGCGGGACGATTTCTCCATAACCGCGATGCGTTTTTCCTGAGCCAACGCTTCCTGATCGTACTGCGCCTGCTGCTGATTGGCGATTTCCTTTTTGGTCTGGGTGTCCAGCAGATCCTTGGGGATATCGATATAAGCGATGAGCAGATTTTGCGCCTCCACATTATATTCGGCAAACCTGTCTTTGGCGTGCACCAGCGCTTCCGTCTGCAAATCCGTCCGGCTCTGGAAAAAATCAATCGCTTTCTTTTCGCCGGCTTTATTCCGGAACGACGAATCAATCAGCGGATGCACAATCTGATCGATCAGATTGGCCACCGATCCGAATCTGGCGATGATGTAGGCCGCGTTGCCCGGCTGAATCCGGATGACCATGCGGACATTCACCTCCAGCTGGAAGCCGTCCTTGGACGTGACCTTCAGCGGATCGAAACTGTATAAAACACCGGCCGCCTTGGCCTCCGTGGGCTTCACGCCCTTGACTTCCGTTCCGATTCTTCCCTCGCTTGCCCAATCGATGGTGACGGCGGAGGTGGGCACCTGATACGCCGTGAAAGCAATCGCGTTGAGGTTGTATTTCCCGGGCGCTATCGGTTCTCTCCAGATGCCGCGCGTGTATTTGTCGATAATCAGAATTTTCTCCACGTCTTCATGAATCGGGCCGCCGAGTTTTCCTTCACGGGTTGTCTGCTGTGGCCCCTGGCCCGCCCTCTCGAGTTCCATGCCTACGTTGGACCGGATCACGGCCACATATCCCGGAAGGACTTCGGCCACATCCTCAATCTTAATATCGAACAGGCTCGGATTAATGTAATAGATGCCCGGCTGCAGCGTATTGAGCTGCGGACCCCGGTAACCTTTGCTGTCGATAAAGAGCTGTCCGTTTTGAAAAGATTTATGGTCCGCGTCGGTGCCGTCGGCATTCTGCGCCTTCGGGGCTATGATATAACCCGAAGGCAGGGGAATGCCGTCTTTAGCCACCGCGATGCCGATGGTATTTTCGGCGATTCTTACCGCGGGAGATTTGGTGATATGGAACAGGACGGTGTTGATCCGGTATGTGCCCGGCCTGAGTATGCCCACCTGCGGCCCTTTCTTCCCGTGATTGGCCAGAAACATCTCCGCGTCCTGAAACTGATTGCACTCGACTTCGTCGGCCAGCACCCGGCCTTTGGGCAGCGGTTCGCCGTCAATGGATTCGACAATGCCGACGTTGGCGATATCCACCGTCACAATCGGAACTTTGGTAAACGACCAGATGATGGGTATTCTCCAGTAAAGCCCCGGCATCAGCGTGCTTGCCTGAACGCCCGTTTCGCCGTGACGCGCGATGATCTGCCCTTCGGGCATTTTTTTGCCGAACATGTTCTTGGTAAGAATGCCGACCTGATAAGGCCCGATCAGGCAAAAGCCGCGAAGGATAAACATCGCGACAATAAATAAAGCGATAAAACCCAGAGTCGTCCATCCAATCATTCCAATCCATTCTGTCATCATGATATTTCTCCTTCGTATTTATTTTCATTTTCAATTTCTTCTAAAATGTCTGATGTTGGGACCGAGTCTTATTGACTCGCCTGCTCCTTTCCTGTCCCCCTTTGGAGGGGGTGTCGCTTAAGCGACGGGGGAGGGCCTCAATCTCGCCAATAATTATTTCTAACCTTGATATCACACCGTCCATATTTTCCAGAACTTCATCATCAGTAAACCGAACGATTTTAAATCCAGCCTTAGTAAGGCATGCTTCACGCTGAAGATCTTTCGACCGCGAAACTTTATTATCATGAGTAATTCCGTCAATCTCAATGATCAGCTTCAGTTCCTTGCAAAAGAAATCCGCGATGTACTGTAAAATCGGCCTTTGTCTTCTGAACTGATACCCCTTCAGTTGTTTTTCTTTTAAGGCATAATGCCATAAGCAGGCTTCTGACTTGGCTAAGCTCCTGCGTAGTTGTCTGGCGAGTGGTTGCAGCTTTTTATTGTAATTGTAATGCTCATGACATTTAACTGCCATTTACTTTTTCCCTCCCCCGTCGCTTCGCGCCACCCCCTCCAAAGGGGGACACATGAGGAGCCACGCGCAAGTGCTTTCCACCTTTGCAACTTGCCCATCTGCAATGATGAAACTTGATACAGTATTTCTGATTGTTGTAAGATGTACACCAAACATAATTTATATGTCAAGAAATACTAAAAATATAATTTAGCCGCGAAGCGCGCGGCAGGGGCTATTTTATTAATAATTGACACGCGGGCGAATCTTTCCTATGTATCTCCTGTGCACAGCAGGCGAATGTAATTTCCCCATGCTGAGTTGTTGCGCGCGGCGGCGTGTTAAATTGCCGCTTTAAATACCTGGTAGGATTGAAAAATACTCCCGGATAATTTTGAATGCAGCGAGTATTGATGGAAAAGGAAAAAGAAAAACTGATCAGCGTGGTCGTTCCGATTTATAACGCGGAGCGTTATCTTACAAAATGCCTGGATTCGCTCACGGGACAGACCCACCGGCATCTGGAGATCATTCTTGTCGACGACGGCTCTACGGACAAAAGCGGTGATATCTGCGACCGATACGCCACGGCGGATAGACGAATCAAAGTCATCCACCGGAAAAACGGCGGCATTTCGGCGGCCCGCAATTCGGGACTGGATATCGCGACAGGCAATTATTTCGGCTTTGCCGACAGCGACGACTGGCTCGAGCCCGATATGTATCAGTTTCTGCTCGATGATCTCACGCGCGTCCGCGCCGATATCGCCGTCTGCGGATTTTTCCGCGTGCACGATCAAATCGAATCGCCCAATGACAGATCGCACACCCGCCGTGTTCTGGACAGGAACGAGGCGCTGGAATTACTGCTTCGGGACAGGCTGCTCCAGAATTACTACTGGTGCAAGCTCTATAAAAGGGAACTGTTCGACGGAATCAGAATGCCGGAAGGGAAAACATTCGAAGACGCTTACACCCAGCATCTCATTTTTGAAAAGGCGCGGCGCGTGGTTTTGCATAATGTTCCCAAATATCATTATCTGCTGCGCGGCGACAGTATAAGCGGCATCGCGCCGGGTTTTTTAAACAAAGATTGTCACGAGGCATTTTATGAACGTGTCCGTTATTTTTTCGACAAAGGCGATACGCGCTTTTGCCGTCAGGCCGCGATCACTTATCTAAACGCCCTGTGCGCCGCTTATTTAAAGGCGGGAAATGCTGAAGCAAAAGCCCTGCAGCGGCAAAGATACGCCGCTTTCTGCCGCGAGTGCGGAGACGGCCGGTTTCTCCGGCTCCGGGAAAAATTCTTTTACGATTTTACCTTTTCCGGCGTCCCCGGGTCTCTGCTTGTTTTCCTGATCTATTTCAAATGCCGCGTCTCAAAAATAGTGATCATGGAAGAAGGGCTGGGCGCGTTTTATCGCCGGGCAGTAAAGACGATCTCCCGCCTTCGTCTGTGGTAATCAACCGGCGTGATTAACCGGGGTAATCAACCGGAGTTATCAGTCCGGAAGCTTATAGTTCTTCTCTTTAAAAAGCTTTAAACAGACATCCACCACGGCGGGGTCGTAGAGCTTGCCGCGGTTCGCGGTAATTTCATCAAGCGCCGCGTCGAGCCCCAGACCGGGACGGTAGGGACGATGGGAGGCCATCGCTTCCACGACATCGGAAACCGATATGATCCGGGATTCCAGAAGCGTCTGATCCCCTTTTAACCGGTTGGGATACCCGGAACCATTCATCCGTTCGTGGTGTTCCAGAATCATTCTCGCGATGGGCCAGGGGAAGTCGATATCCTTGAGGATGTCATAGCCCGACTGCGGATGGGTTTCAATGAGGGAATATTCGATTTCCGTCAATTTTCTCGGCTTGCTTAATATTTCCGCCGGAATGGATAACTTTCCTATATCGTGGATGGTTCCGGCCGTCCGGATGCCGTCGATCCGGTCGGTGGAAAGTCCCATCTCCGTGGCAATTTTGCGCGCCAGATCCGACACTCTGCGCTGGTGTCCGGCGGTATAAGGGTCCCTCGTCTCCACCAGAGCGGCCATCGCGCGAACCGTCGCCCCCAGAGCCGCCCGCGTGCGCGCGAAACTTTTCTGGAGATCCTCCCCCGCCTGCCTGCGTTCGGTGACGTCATTTAAAAAGTTCAACGTGGCGGGATGCCCCTCCCAGTTAATTATAACGGCATTGAGTTCCACCCATCTTACCGTGCCGGCAGCCGTAACAGCCCTGAAGGAATAGACGCTGGGAACCTCTTCACCTTTCATCCTTTTGGTATGAATCCCCACGACCAGCTCGCGGTCATCCGGATAAATAAATTCGATAAAAGGCTTCAACGTTAACACGTCCATGGGATATCCCAGTCTCTCAACCATACGACGGTTGGCAAATTTTATCCTGCCTTCCTGGGCAATAAATATGGATTCTATCGCGTTGTCCACAACCAGACGGTATTTTTCTTCGTTTGCCCTCAGTTCGTCCCCCACCCGCTTGCTCTCCGTGATGTCAATAATCGCGCCCCGGAGTCCCATGGGTTTTTCCCCGCTGTAAATCACGCTGGAAATGACAATGGCGGGAAAAACCGATCCGTCGAGCCTCATTAAATTATATTCGGTATCTTCTATTTTATGCCCGCGCAAAAGACTTTCAATATTCTTTTTTGATCTCTCAACATCTTCCGGGGAGAGCAGCTGCCATACCTTGATGCCTTTCTTCAAATCTTCCCGGGTCCCCCGGAAGGCTTTCAAAGCGGCCGGATTCGCGGACGTAACATTCGCCTCAAAATCCATTTCGTAGATGGGCAGGGGTAAAAAATTATAAAACTCCCTGTATTTTTTCTCGCTCTCCTTGAGGGCGTCCTCCGCCCGCCTGCTTTCGGTGACGTCTCTTCCGATAAATAATACCCCCGCGGGTTCTCCGTCTTTTTTAATCAACTGCGATTGTATGTCCGTAATCATGATGCGGCCTGTCTTCGTGATGATCTCCCATTCAAAGGAAAAAGTTTCGCCGTTTCCTTCACGCCGCTTGCTCATCAGTTCTTCCTGCTTCTGGCGTAATTTGGGCGGTGTATGGTCCATGATATCCATTCCGACAAGATCAACGCCTTCGAACAACTCCCGCGTGGATTTATTGACAAAAGTAATTTTGTTATTCAGATCCGTGGTCACAATAAATTCATGCGCTGTTTCGACAACCTGCCGGTATTTTTCCTCCATCTGCCTAAGTGCGTCTTCCGCCCGCTTGCGTTCGGTAATATCCTGATTCACACCGTAGGCTCCGGTTGTTTTTCCATTTTCGTCCTGAACCATGAATATGCGCACGGTAATGCACCCGGCCTCGCCGTCGCTGTAAATAATGCGGTGCTCCACTTGGAGGGCGGACGGGTCATTCGTTTCAATCATTTTCCTGATCGTCTCTCCGACAAGATGGGCGTCTTCCGGATGGACAAATCGTCTGGCATAATCGGCAGGCGACATCGTGTACCCGCCCACGTGCGCGGCAGTCGTCCTGAAAATCGCGTAGAAGGCGTCGGTAAACGTGAACAGGTTACTCGCGACGTCGTATTCCCAAGGGCCAAGATGCGCGATTTTAACGGCATTGGCAAGCTGGCTCTCGCTTTTCCGAAGAGCGTCCTGAGCTCGCTTGCGGTCGGTGATATTACGGGTGACGCCAATGATGCCGTTCGCGACGCCTTTATCGTCACGCAGAAAGGTCATCCCAACTTCGGTCCAGATGATTGATCCGTCTTTGCAGATCTCTTCGAGCTCCACTGTGCGCGTGGCCTGGCGGCCGCGCCGTCCCTCCTGTTCCAGCAATAGTTCTTCCGCGAAATATTTCGCGGCCAGCGCCAGAGAAGTTGGCGTCAGAGTTTTTTCAATCGGCGTCTTCATTGCCTCTTCCACACTATAGCCCCTCAACCTCGTGATGGAAGGACTGACATAGGTAAAGCGCAGGTTCATATCCATGGTCCAGATGACATCCGACGCGTTTTCGGCCAGCAGCCGGTAATGTTCCTCGCTTGCCGCGATGGCTTTATCCGCCTGCAGGCGCTTCTTAACGCTTGAGTCTTTCAACAACCGTTCCTGCCGTCTTTGTTTTGTGACATCCTGAATCGCCAGAAGAATCCAATCCGCGCCGGTTTTTTTACCGGTTACGCGGCGGGCATCAAACAGCATGATTCTGCGCCCGATAACCGGAAACACGTGATCAACTTCACAAAGGCCTGGCTTGTTTTTTGGGGAAAGAATTTTTGCAAGCAGTGTCCGCAGTTCGGGGATATCCCATTTTTTGCCGCCGAGGTCATAGATAAGACGGCCGATGGTTTTTTTCGGGGTTGTCTTGAAAGACTCGTAGAAATTGCGATTGGCCGACACAATTATCAAGTCCGAATCCAGCACCATAAGAGGCTCATGGAGGGCGTTAATAATATTTTCACAGTAGGATAGGAGGTCTGTCTGAGCCTTCAACATAATACTCTCCTTGCTTTTTTGAGCCCTGTCTTTATACCGCCTGCGCCGGACATAATAATTTTTGAACTACGCCTTTAGCTACGCCGTAAGCTGAAATGAATATATCCTGAAAAAAGGTTCCGCTGTTGACTGAATGATTAACGCTAAACACTAAAACATTCTTTTTGGGGAAACCGCAGTCAGGGGCGCTCAACAAGGCCTTCATCGTGGAAGGCATCAAAAAATGCTAACCTTATGGATTCCCTGCTGTTGATTTAATTAGTATTTTACGCCAATTACTAAACATGTCAATATTTTTTTATTTAACCCATTGATATTGCAAACGGTAATTCCTTACGCTAGAGGACAACCCTGTAAAGTAAGGATTGATCCCCGATCAATCCGAATCGGCGCGTTTGGGAAACGCGCCCTACATAATCCTGTTCCCCTTTGGAGGGAGTGTAAGCTATGCGACGGGGGAGGGTAACTTTGTCAGGCCGGGCTTCTTCCTATTGTGAAACAATTCATCAGCATCGATTCGCGCCGCACTGCGGAAACAAATTATAACCTTTGACTTACAAACAACTTTTCCTTATAATTAATTCAAGTAAAATGTAATTTGCCAGAAGTATCAACCGCCTGATAAAAAGGGAACAGCTATGTTAACTGTGACCGTTTTAACTTGCGCAGTTCTGTTTCAATTCATGGCCGCCATATACGCCCTGCGGCTTATTAAATTTACCGGCAAGGCGTATTCCTGGATACTTATCTCCGTGGCCCTTTGTCTGATGATGATCAGGCGAATCATCCCCCTGTATTATGCAGTTTCTGCAAAATCGACTTATCCTGTTGATTTACCGAATGAATCCATCGGCATGGTTCTGTCACTGTGCATGTTTCTGGGAATTGTGGGGATCAGGGAAATATTTATAGCGCGCCGGCGGGCGGAAAATGAATTACAGACCGCTCACCAGCAGCTACTGGACATCATCGAATTCATGCCGGACGCCACCTTCGTCATTGACAAGGATAAGAAAATCATCGCCTGGAACCGCGCCATCGAAGAAATGACAGGCATTCGCAAAAAGGATATCCTTGGCAAGGGCGATTACGCTTATTCCATGCCGTTTTATGGAAAACATCGTCCGGTAATCATTGATTTAATCGGTGAGGATAATCCCGGGATTCAGGCGTTGTACGACAAGTATGAAAAGATCGGCAATAATATTTACTGCGAAGCATTTGCTCCCGGATTATATAACGGAAAAGGGGCCTACGTTTGGGCAACCGCCTCCCCGCTTCTTGATCCGGATGGAAACAGATACGGCGCCATTGAAACCGTGCGCGATATCACCGAGCGCAAGGAAAAAGAGCGGGCGCTTCAGGAAAGCGAACGGAAATACCGCGAACTGGTGGAGCACGCCAATTCCATTATACTGCACTGGACTCGCGACGGGCGGGTCACCTTCCTCAACGAATTCGGACAGAAATTCTTCGGCTACTCCGCCCCGGAAATTATCGGACGCCACGTCATCGGCACCATCGTCCCCGCGACCGAAACCAACGGACGCGATTTAACCGCGCTCATGGATCAGATTCTTTTAGACCCCGTTGCCTTTGAACGCAACATCAATGAGAATATGCGCCGCAACGGAGATCGGGTCTGGATTGCCTGGACCAACAGAATCATGCGGGACGATAAGGGCGGGATAGCCGAGATTCTCAGCATCGGCACGGATATCACGGAGCTTAAGCAGGCGGAGGAGACGATCCGGGAACTCAATACGGGCCTTGAGCAGCGCGTTGCCGAGCGCACCGCCGAGCTTGCCGTCGCCAAGGATCAGGCCCAGGCGGCGGACCGCATCAAATCGGCGTTTCTGGCCAGCATGTCCCACGAACTGCGCACCCCGCTCAACTCGATTATCGGCTTTACGGGAATGGTCCTGCAGGGCCTGGCCGGTCCCTTGAACGAAGAACAGTCCAAACAACTGGGAATGGTGCGCGGAAGCGCCCGCCATCTGCTTGATCTGATCAATGACATTCTGGATATCTCCAAAATCGAAGCGGGACAGCTTAATATTATATCCGAAAACTTCAACCTGAGAGAATCCATTGAAAAGACGGTTCAAAGCGTCGCGCCCCTGGCCGATAAAAAAGGCATCCGTCTGCGCTCCGGCATCGAGGATAACGTATCCAATATGCGCGGGGACCAGCGGAGAATGGAACAAATCATTCTCAATCTTTTAAGCAACGCCGTAAAGTTTACCGACCATGGAGAGATTCGTCTTACCTGCGCTTCAGACAACGGTTTTGTGACGCTTACCGTAGAGGACACGGGCATCGGCATCAGACCGGAAAACATGGATATTATCTTTGACGCTTTCCGCCAGGTGGACACCGGAACCGCGCGTACGCAGGAAGGAACAGGCCTGGGACTCAACATTACGAAGAAACTTGTCGAGATGATGGGCGGCTCCATCGGGGTAAAAAGCGAGTTTGGTGCGGGCTCTGCCTTTACCATCACATTACCGATTATCAAGGAGAAATAAAATGAATCCGGAAATTTTGATCATTGAAGACAACGAACAGAATCTTTATCTGATGCGGTTTCTCCTGACAAAATACGGTTTCACCGTTGCCGAGGCCACCGATGGAAAAACGGGACTGGAAATGGCAAAAGAGTTAAACCCCCAGCTCATTTTGCTGGATATCCAGCTTCCCGAAATGGACGGCTACGCCGTGGCGAGGGAGCTTCGAAAAAATAATGAACTGGCTGGCACAATCATCGTCGCCGTCACCTCCTATGCCATGGTCGGCGACCGCGAACGCGTGCTTGAAGCCGGAGCGGACGGCTATATTGAAAAACCGATTGATCCGGAGCAGTTCATCGATCAGATCAAAAAATATTTATGTGATGATTCCATTGTATGACCCGTTTTTCATGTAAAGGAGACTTATGAAAAAAATTCTTGTTGTCGACGATGACGAAAATAATATTTCCTATCTGGACACACTTTTCAAGGCCCAGGGTTACCAGGTGACGACGGCTAATAACGGCCTGACGGCACTGCAGGCCGCGAGACGCAATCCTCCCGATATCATCATTTCCGACATTCTCATGCCGGTGATGGACGGCTTCATGCTCTGCCGCGAATGGAAAAATGACAGCCTCCTCAAAAATATTCCTTTTATGTTCTATACGGCAACCTATACCGATCCCAAAGACGAAAAGCTGGCCATGGAACTGGGCGCGGATATGTTTATCCTGAAACCTCAGGAGCCGGATGTCCTGATGAGTATCGTGCGTAAGCTGATGGATAGCCGCAAACCGGGGATCACGGAAAAAGCGCCGAAGCCGGAACTATCCGAAGAAGAGGTTTTGATAAAATACAACGAAGCGCTCTTTCGAAAACTGGAAAAAAAGATTCAGGAACTGGAAACGGCGAATCAAACCATCAAAGAAAGCGAAGCCAAGTACCGCTCCCTGATCGAAACCACAGACACCGGTTTCGCGATCCTTGACTCCGAAGGCAAAATACTTGATGCCAACGATGAATATGTGCGGCTCTCCGGCCACAAAACCCTGGACGAAATCCTTGACAGAAATGTCACCATGTGGACGGCCGAGCATGATCGCGTACGAAACGCCCAGGAAGTGGCCCTGTGCCTGGAGAGGGGATTTGTCAGAAACCTCGAAATTGACTACGTGGACAAAGACGGGCGCATTACACCCGTCGAAATAAACGCCACCGTCATGAAGACGGTGAGAGGCCCTGTGATCATGACCCTTTGCCGCGATATCACCGACCGGAAGAAGGCCAAGGATGAAATCTGCCAGCTCAACGAATCCCTTGAGCAGCGCGTGCTCGAACGCACCAACGAACTGGAGGCTTTCTCCTATTCCGTCTCTCACGATCTGCGGGCTCCCTTAAGAGCGATTGACGGATTCAGCCAGGCGCTTATGGAAGACTATGAAGACAAGCTCGATGCGCAGGCCAAGGATTATCTGACAAGAATCAGAACATCCACCCGCCTGATGGCCGAACTCATAGAAGACCTGCTGAAACTCTCGCGAATCACGCGAACCGAAATGGATATTGTGCCGCTGAACCTGACCCGGATGGCCAAAGCCATCACGGATGAACTGCAAAAGTCCCACCCCAAGCGGATTGTCAATATAAAAATCGCGGACGCTCTGGAGGATTCGGCGGACCCGCGATTAATCCGCATCGTCCTGGAAAATCTGCTCGGCAACGCCTGGAAATTCACGGGGAAAAAGCCTGTGGCCGAAATCGAATTCGGATTAACCAGGAAAAACAACAAGAAAGTATATTTTATCCGCGATAACGGAGCCGGTTTCGACATGGAACACGCCGAGAGAATATTCGCGCCATTTCAGCGCCTGCATAATGCCGAAGACTATCCCGGCACGGGAATCGGCCTGGCGACCGTAAAGCGCATTATCCACCGCCATGGCGGCACCGTCCGGGCCGAAGGAGATCCCGGCCGGGGCGCGACCTTTTACTTCACCCTCCGGGAATAAGGACAACTTTGTAAAAAAGCCGCAGGCAAGGCGTGTGAATCATGAGGAGTGAGGCGTACTTTTCGCGTACGCCGCAGAGACGTTTGATGAAGCACGACGCCGCATCCGGCTTTTTTTTCAAAGTTGTCTGAGCATGTGAAAAAATGACAACCCCCTGATGTCCCCCTTTGGAGGGGGTGGCGCGAAGCGACGGGGGAGGGCCTCAATACTTTGTTGGGTCGAGTCAAAAGACGCGACCAAAACTAGAAAAATAAAACCAAAATTTTAAATAAAAAAAATAAAGGGGGAGTATGTTAATGGACGGACAACAAGTTGTGACTTCATCTGTAATGGTAACCGATCAAATGATTAACTCTATGCATCCAACAAAGAAGTGGACCAAATTTTTATCTATAATGGGTTTTATCGGGTCCGGATTTATGGTGCTTTGTGGTATTTTTGTAACTTTAGCGGGCACTTTATTGCCGGAGTCTCAAGGAAATAAAATTCCGCCTTTCGTGGGACTCATTTATATAATTTTTTCGATTTTTTATATCATTCCATCCGTATATCTTTTTAAATACTCTTCAGCGCTTGATCGTTTCCTGTGCAATAAAACGGCATCCGAACTGGAAGCCGCGCTTGCTTATCAGAAATCATTTTGGAAATTTGTAGGAATACTTTGTGTGATTGGAATAATACTCTTTTTTGTCGGCATCATTGCGGCAATTGTAATCCCATTGATGGTAAGGCATTAAAGGCTTTGATTCCTTTGACTATTGTTCGGCCGAGTCAAAAAAGACTCGGCCGTTTCCTTTCCTGTCCCCCTTTGGAGGGGGTGGCGCGCAACGACGGGGGAGGGAAATTCTTTGCAATGTTTGGGTCGTGTAAAAATTCGGCCGAACACCATGTTTCTGGATTGCCCGATCAAGTCGGGCAATGACAGCAGGGATGGGTTGTCATTTCTTCAGATGCTCGGACAACCTTGTAAATAAGCCGCAGGCAAGGCGTGTGAATCATGAGGAGTGAGGCGTACTTTTCGCGTACGCCGCAGAGACGTTTGATAAAGCACGACGCCGCATCCGGCTTATTTACAGTGAATTTGAAATTATACCCTTTTGATTTTTTCGGATAACGAGGCGGCAAGGAACAGTCACCGCAGGCGTATATAAATATACGTCGAGGATGCCTGTGACGAAGCTAACAAAGTTAGGCGAAAAAAGCAAAAGGGTATCAAGGCCTCGCGTCCGGCGGCGCATCCTTCGGAATAATCGGGCAGTAAACTTCTTCCCGCCCGTCGTTGAGGCCGATGGGCTTATCCGTCTGCAGCAGTTTTAACCACACCCTCACATTATCCGCGATGATGATCACCACAAGAACAATAATCGCGACACTGAGCCAGACATTGAGCATCTGCCCCTTGGACAGGTATGTCCGGATATTCATGATGCCCGCGGTAAACGTCGTCACGGTAATCAGCATGCAGGGGATAACCGTAATCAGCGCGTAAATTTTCCGCCGCCCGATTCTCAGAATAATCGTCGTGCCGATGGCAAGCGCGAGCCCCGACAGGGTCTGGTTGGTGGCGCCGAACAGCGGCCAGATGGAAGAAATGTCGCCGGTGTAGAGCATGTAGCCCCAGGCAAAAGAGACCATGGCGCTCGTCAGAATCACCCCCGGTATCCAGTCTTTTTTCTCCATCGGCTTATACACATAACCCAGAATGTCCTGAAGGATGTAGCGCGCCACGCGCGTGCCCGCGTCGATGGTGGTCAGGATAAACAGCGCCTCAAACATGATGATAAACTGGAACCAGTATTTCATGGTGTGACGCAGCCCCTCGCTGATGCTGGCGAAAACGTGCGCCATGCCCACGGCAAGCGAGATAGCGCCGCCGGGGCGGTGCGCGACATCAAGGCCCACAAGCTGGTTGAGCACCGGAAGATCCACAACATTCATGTTGAGTTTGGCAAATGCCGCGGCGGACGTATTGATGGCAAAATAATCCTGCGGGACAAGCGTTACCGCGGCCAGAAGCGCCATCAGCGCCACAAAGGCCTCGGTGAGCATCGCGCCGAATCCGATTGCCTTGATTTCGGTTTCATGTTCGATCATTTTCGGCGTCGTGCCGGTGCCGATCAGCGCGTGGAATCCGGAAATCGCGCCGCAGGCAATGGTAATAAACACGTACGGCCACCAGGGCCCCGGGATAATGGGGCCGCCGCCCGCGGCAAAGACCGTTGTAAAGGGCATCTTGATGATGGGGTTGACAAAAAAGAGGCCCACAGCCAAAGCGGCGACCACGCCGATTTTCATGAACGTGCTCAGGTAATCCCGCGGGGCCAGTAAAAGCCATACGGGAATGGCGGCGGCGCAGAAGCCGTAGATCGGCAGAAGGACGGATATCTGTGTTTTAGTGTAGGTAAACCACGACGCGATGTTTGATCCGGCAACGTACGGGCCCACGAAAACGGCGGTGCAGACCAGAATGATTCCCGCGATGGAACCGGATAAAATAGCGCCCGGCCTGATCTTGAACATGTATACGCCTATCATCATGGCGATAGGGATGGTCATGGCGATGGAGAAAAATCCCCAGGGATTCTGAAAAAGGGAGTTGACCACGGCGACGGCAAGACCCGCCAGCGTGATGATGATAATAAACAGAATCACGACAGCCGTTACGCCTCCGGTGATTCGGCTTACGTCTTTTTCGGCGATGACGGAAAGCGATTGTCCCTTATGGCGGTAAGATGCAAAAAGGATGATCATGTCATGAACGCATCCGCCGAAGACGGAGCCCAAAAGTATCCAGAAAAATCCCGGCCCCCATCCGTACTGAGCGGCCAGAACAGGCCCGATGAGCGGACCCGCGCCCGCGATGGCCGCGAAATGATGTCCGAAGACAACCCATTTGTTGGTCGGGACATAATTTTGGCCGTCATTGCACGAGACGGACGGCGCGATGTTGCGGTCGTCAAGCATCAGAACTTTTGTGGCGATGAAGGCGGCATAATAACGATAAGCCAGGGCAAACACGCATAAACTACCAACCATTAAATACAGTGCGCTCATGAATTTCTGTTTCCTTTCTGAATATTGTGAAGATCTCCGCTGCACGCCGCGGAGAATCTTCGCTTCTTAATGAACTATATTATCCTGTATGCGCTCACTTATACTGTAGCACGCTACAGGAATGCGTTCGCTATCGAATTCAGGAATGTTATGTTCCCACAGCCTAAGAAAGTCAATACTTTTTCATCCTGCTCTCCCTCCCCCGTCGCTTCGCGACAACCCCTCCAAAGGGGGACAACTAAAAGTAGAGCGCGTTTCCCAAACGCGCCGATTCGGATTGATCGGGCATCAATTTTTCGGACAACCTTGTAAAAAGGCCGCAGGCAAGGCGAGCCAATCCAGAGGAGTGAGGCGTACGTAAAAAGTACTCCGCCGAGACGTTTGATGAAGCACAACTTGAGCATCCGGCTTTTTTACATGGTTGTCATGTTGAATATTTTTTTTATTTCCCCCCGATATCATGATATAGAAAATGCGGGCTTGCGCCGCTTAAAAAAGTTGCACCCGCGCGATGAAAGGAAATCAAAAAACCGGATATGGCAAACAAGATAAACATCAGCACCCGATACCAGATACTGATCGTCTATGCCGTTTTAACACTGGCCGCGCTTGCCGTTTTCTGGCAGACGCACCAATTTAATTTCATCAATCTTGATGATGTTGGTTATGTCACCGCGTACAGCAATATCGAACCCGGAATCGCAAACGGGCTTTCCTGGGCATTCAGCACGAGATTCGCCGATTTGTGGCATCCCCTCGTCTGGTTATCCTTTATTCTCGATTATCAGCTCTGGGGCCTTACTGCAAACGGCTATCATGTCACCAATCTTATCCTGCACATTCTCAGCACTCTGCTGCTGTTCTGGCTCTTTAACCGCATGACAGGCGCAATCTGGAAAAGCGCCTTTGTCGCCGCGCTCTTCGCGCTTCATCCGTTTCATGTGGAATCGGTCGCGTGGATATCCGAGCGCAAAGACGTTCTAAGCGCTTTTTTCTGGATGCTGACGTTGTGCCTGTATGTTTATTATACGGAAAAGCCGTGCATAAAAAGATATCTGCCGGTTGTGTTTTCTTTTGTGCTGGCGCTTTTGAGCAAGCCCATGGTGGTCACCCTGCCCTTTATTTTACTGCTTCTGGATTACTGGCCGCTGAATCGTCTTGAATCGCAAACAAACGCAACCGCACAGGCAGACGATGAGCCTGCATCCATCAACAAAGGAAAAAAGAAGAACAAGGCAGACAAAGCCGCTTCAAAGAAAAACATCCCCCCGACCCAAGCACAAAAATTGCCGGAAACGAAAATCGCGGGCATCATTCCCATATGGCATTTGTGGGAAAAAATTCCTTTTTTCGTCTTGTCGGCCGTTATGATTATCATCACGCTTTATAATCCGAACCAATCCCAAACATCGCAACACGCTCTTTCACTTGGCTCAAGATTTGCCAACGCGCCCGTTGCTTTTGTGACCTATCTTGTAAAAACTCTCTGGCCTTATGATCTGTCTGTTTTTTATCCCTTCTCCGATCAAATTCCGGCATGGCAGGTTGTAGGGGCTACTCTTTTAATTATCGCAATCAGTGCGGCCGCCGTAGTCATGGCAAAACGCCTGCCATATATACTGATGGGATGGCTGTGGTTCGCGATAACGATTTTGCCCGTCATCGGGATTATTCAGCTCTCATCAATAACACCCTACGCGATGGCCGACCGTTATCATTACCTGCCCTCCATCGGCCTTGCCGTTATGATTGCCTGGGGCGTTCCATTTTTATTCAGGCAGGAAGTCACGCGCAAAAATATTTTATTCCCGGCAGGCCTTGCCGTGCTTGCCATCATGGCAATTTTATCATGGAGGCAATGCGGCTACTGGCGCGACAGTATCACATTGTTTAACCACTCCCTGCGGGTGACAAACGATAACTATCTGGCGCACAGCAATTTATGCGATGCCCTGATCGGGGAAGGTAAAATCCGCGAGGCCATTGCTCACTGCAGCGAAACCATCCGTATAAATCCCGATTATTACATCGCGTATAACAACCGGGGAAACGCCTACTCGAAACTGGGCATGTATCAGCAAACCATCGAAGATTTAAATCAGGCCATCCGGCTTAATCCCCAATCCTTCGAGGCTCTCAACAACAGGGGATCGGCCTATATTAAACTGGGCCAAAATCAACTCGCGATGGCGGATTTAAATGAAGCCATCAGGCTCAATCCCGACTATGCCCTATCCTACGCAAACCGCGCCGCCGTTTATTTGAATCAGGGGCAAAAAGAGTTAGGCTGCCGCGACGCGCAAAGAGCCTGCAGCCTGGGCGATTGCGGCATATTAGAACTTGCCAGAAAAAAGGGCGATTGCCGCTAGACAAGCTATACGTTCTTCTAATATCTACGCGGGGCTTCTTCTCAGACGAGCCCTGCGGGTCGCCGTCCGGCTTGAAAAAGCCGGGCGAAGGCGTTTGCTCGCCCAAACATTCACCCGCACGGCGTTATTTTTTATTTTCCGGCGTTTTTTTCGTGATGACGACTTCGCAGCAATCATCGCCGTGATTCAGATTTTTAGTGTGCGCTATTGAGACTTCAACACTTTTATCGAAAAGGCCGTTGATGATTCCTTCATAGGTCTGCTCGGTTACAATGCCGCAATCCGCGACGCCGGCTTTGGCAATGGCTCTCTGCGTTTCGCAATCGGTTATCCGGAAAATGATCTGATCGCCCTGCATGGAAATCTCCCGGCCTTCAATTTTCAAAACCCTGCTGAATATTTCCATCGCATCGATAAAGCTGTCCGGCCAGACCGGATTCCTGATGAAATTTTTTCTGATATTTTTTCCAAAGACATAGGAGAATTGTTTCCATGCTTCAACGTCCATCTCCCAGGCTACATCAATGCCGAATTTTTTTGCCAGCGCCAGAAACCACGCGCCATCCATGCGCGTAAAAGAATACTGCGCGATTTCGATCATCTGCTCATTTGTTAAATTCAATCTTGTTCCCCCGTAAAATAATTAAGTTAATCCTGTGATGAATTTTACCCGCGATACCCGCGGCCGCCGCTCATTTTTCTTTCGTATCACATAGCGCCTGTTTTTGTAAATCCGGATTCTTCCGCCCCGGCAAAGCCCGCGGAATCATTTTCCCGCGCAAATGCACAGACGCCCTTCATCCGTGCCTTATCGCCCCGCGGTGCGAAGCCGGAACACGGAGATAACCCGCGGCAGGTGAGCGTTGCCCTTCTCTCTCTAATCCCTGATTTTCAAAATGCGGATTTTATGATAGATTGCCATTCGCGCCTGCCGTAAAAAGGCAAACGCATTTTATCCGTTTCGGGCACTACATTAAAAAAGTTTGAGGAGAAATCACATGCTAAAGAATCGTGCGCTCATATCCTTAGTTATATTTTTCGCGCTAATACTTTTTTGGAGTTGCGCCAGCATGCCGCAGCCTGAAGAAATGCGGGCACAGGCCGCGGGATATCAACTGCCCAAACTTCCCGATGAAGGCAAGGCCATGGTGTATGTTGTTCGTCCCTCAACCAAATTCGGATTTGCCATCCTGCATGTGTATATCGACAACAGGGAACCGGCATCGGAAATCGGCAACACAAAAGGATGCCGCTACATCAACTTTAATATTACTCCCGGCGTTCACACGATTTTTTCCGAAGGTGAAAACTGGTCGGAGGTGCAGGTTTCGGCCAAAGCGGGGGATATTATATTTCTCATGCAGGAACCGGCCATGCCGATACTCCACGGGGCAAGAAACAAGCTCGTGAGCCTTCAGGATTACGAAGGTAAATACTACGTGAAGATGATGACTCAAAACCCGGCCGCCTACAGCAATTTAAGTTATGGGTTAAAGGGAGGAGACGCCGGTTCCGAAACTCCGGCAATTCCCAAAGGCGGCACTGCACCTGCCCCCGCGACCGTTGCATCCTCCGGGACATCAAACGGAACTGCGGCAACGCCTGCGGAGAATCAAAATATACTTGGCATCACCGTGGGACCCACCGACGGCGTGCGGGGAGTCCGCGTGTTAACCGTCTCGCCGCAAAGCCCCTGCGCTAATGTGCTTAAACCCGGCGACAAAATTTTTGTTTTCGACCTGATGGATTCAAGCGGCGCGAGAGTGGGAGGCGCGAAGGTCAACGCCGGTAATTTTCAAACGGAGGCCGCGAAAATCAAACCGGGCATGACCGTACAATTCCTTCTTGATCCGAGAATATTTCAGACGGTAAACTGCGCCATTCCCGCAAACGCGACCATTCCGCAGACAGGCACAGCGGCATCTGCCAAACCCGATACTTTTATCGGAGTGGTCACGGGCGGCAATTACGCCAAGGGGGTTGGTTATTCCAACATCAACGTCAAGCTTGAAGTGACAGACGATCAGGGATTCCAGGATATTTTCTATGTAAGGTCGGATTCGAAAGTTTTTGACGCGGCCGGGAACCCCATGGAATATACTAAAACGCATGACATCAAAGACAGGAAAATAGCGATAGAATATTTCACGATTATGGACGGCACGGGCGGCGATCCTTCGCGCAGCGACTTTGCTTATGAAATAGGCAAAAAAGGAGCGCGCACGGTGCGCCTGCTTCAATAACCCGCGCCTACCTGACTAAAAGACGCCAAACCCCTGGACGATGTTTTTATCTACTCCTTATCGCCGCGAAGCGATGATACCACATCATGCAGGCACTCGGCGGTGACGCCTTCAGGCGCGATCGGCTCACCGGCAATGATCTCCACCTTTGAGCGAAAGCCCCTGCTCCAGCGCGAAAGCGCCGACCCTTTTTTCCGGCTGAAAAAACTGCCCCACAAACCGCGAAGCGCGAGCGGTATAATCGTCACGGGATCGCGGGCTATAATCTTTTCGATGCCGGGCTTGAAGATATCCATGTTGCCGTCAAGGGTGAGCTTCCCTTCGGGGAATATGCAAACAGGCTCGCCTTCCCTGAGCGCCTGCGAGATTTCATCAAAGGCCTTCTCATACACATCGGGATAATCCTTTTTCGAGGCGATCAGAATCACACGCCCCTTTCTGAAAATATAATTCAGCACCGGGATTTTAAAAAACATGCGGTCCATGACAAAACGGATATTGCGCTGAATGGAGCCCGCGACAAAAAGCGTATCCACAAACGTGACATGGTTGCAGATCAGCACCACCGCGCCTTCTTCGGGGATAACGTCGAGATTGGTCCGCTTCACCCGGTACATGATCTTCGAGAGCACCCACATCATAAACCGTATAACAAACTCCGGCACCATCGAGTAAATAAAACAGGCCACGACAAGATTCATGATGACGAGGATCAAAAAGAACTGGGGGATGGAGAATTTGAGCAACCCGATAAACAGCGCCGCGACCAAAGATGCCGCCGCCATAAAAAGCGCGTTTAAGATATTGTTGGCCGCGATCACCCGCGCCCGGATTTCGGGCCGTGTGCGCACCTGAATCATTGAATACAGCGGAACAATGTACAGGCCCCCGAAAACGCCGATCATCAGAAGATCCATCAAAACCCTATGGCTTCCGAGTATGCCCAGGAATTCCCGTAAATTCATCAGCGGCATACCTACTGCCTGAGCCGCGGGCAACGACAAATGCGCGAACACAAGATCGAAGCCGAATATGCTAAGCCCAAGCGACCCAAGCGGCACAAGGCCGAGTTCCACTTTCTTGCCCGACAGACGCTCGCACAGAAGCGAGCCCACGCCGATGCCGATAGAAAACATCGTAAGCAGTAGCGTGACCACCTGCTCCGAGCCGTGCAGAACATTTCTGGTGTAATTGGGCAACTGGCTCAAGTACGCGAGCCCCAGCGCCCAGAACCATGAGATTCCGAGGATCGAAAGAAACACCGGTCTCTTTTCCATGGATATCTTCATCGTCTGCCAGGTCTGCGTTACGGGATTTAAATCAAGCTTTAGTTCCGGAGAATCGGCCGCGGCATGGGGGATCATGCGGCTTGCGAGCCATCCCGTGACGGCAACGGCAACCAGAATAATACCGGCCCAGAGCTTTCCGCTATCCATCTGCGTAATCAATCCGCCGGAAATAGTGCCCAGCAGAATGGCAAGAAAAGTGCCGCCCTCCACCATGGCATTGCCGCCCACGATTTCCTTGCTCGTGAGATGCTGGGGAATGATGCTGTACTTGACAGGCCCGAAAAAAGCGGCCTGGCATCCCAGAAGGAAAAGAAGAAACATCAGGCCGGTGACATTTTTATAATAAAAGGCGAAGGCGGCCATCAGCGCGATGATAATCTCGGCAACCTTGATGTAGCGCATCAGCATGGATTTTTCGTATTTGTCGGCGATCTGCCCGGCCGTTGCCGAGAGAAAGAAAAACGGCAGGATAAACAGGCCCGCCGCCAGATTGATGAGAATGTCCGATTTTGCCGCAAGCGCGCTTCCCATTTTATAGGCGATAAAAAGCACCAGCGTATTCTTGAAAACATTGTCATTGTACGCGCCCAAAAACTGCGTCCAGAAAAACGGCGCGAACCTCTTTGACGCCAGCAGCCCAAACTGACTTTTCTTTTCCTCCGCCTCCGCTGTCATTGCGAGGTGCGCCTCGCGCTCCGCGGCAATCTCATGTCCTTCACCAGTCTTTTCTTTCTGGCTGTCCTGATTTTCTGTATCCATTGTCATCCTTCTGTCATTGCGTTTAACTATGTTCGGTCGAGTCTTTTTGACTCGACCGATCCCCTATTCTCCCCCTTTGGAGGGGGTGTCGCGCAGCGACGGGGGAGGGTCTCCCCTACCCACTTTGTCATTGCCCGACTTGATCAGGCAATCCAGAAACATCGCGTTCAGTCGAGTCTTTTTGACTCGACCGATCCCCTATTGTCCCCCCTTCGGAGGGGATGTCGCGCAGAGACGGGGGAGGGATATCCCCTATCATTTGTCATTGCCCGACTCGATCGGGCAATCCAGTATTTCTTATCCTAAGTTCGATCTCTTCTTTTCGACATCATTTCATAAATGACGGAATCATACAATTTTACAAAAACAATGCAACAATAAAATAACTACATTATGGATTCTTATACCCTTTTGATTTTTTGGGCTAACAAAGCGGCAAGGAGCAGCCACCGCAGGCGTATATGACCATACGTCGAGGATGCCTGCGACGTAGCCAACAAAGTTAGCCGAAACCGGGAGCGCATCCCGCAAGGGAAGCGCATTATAAGTAAAATCTTTTCACCTTACCGGTAATTTGTCACTTGAAAAGTGGTAAATTACAAAAGCGGAAGGGCAAACCCATTTATTTCGTAGTCCTCATCTTCACCCCCGTTAAAAATAAGCCACATAAAAAAATTAAATCATATATAATATTGAGAAGTTTTAAAAAAAAGCATAAAATGAACCAACCTGATGACGTATTGGTACGGCAAGCATCGTGCAGTTCAAAACTTAAAAGAAGAAAGCAGGTACATAAAATGGCCAGAATCCAAGTCGGAGACACATTTGAAGATTTTTCATTAGAAAGCCACACAGACGCATTGATTGATACAGCCGCGCTTGCGGGCAGGAAATTGCTCTTGTCTTTTCATCCTTTGGCCTGGACAGAAGTTTGCGCCAAACAGATGCAGTCGTTGGAGGCCAACTACGAAGCCTTCCAATCGCTCAATACCGTACCGCTTGGATTATCCGTAGATGCCGTCCCCTGCAAAAAAGCGTGGGCAAAAAATCTGGGCATTGAAAAAGTTAATTTACTGGCCGACTTCTGGCCGCACGGCGGTCTTGCAATGAGACTCGGCTTATTTATCGATAAGTTTGGTTTTTCACAACGGGCCAATGTCATCCTTGACGGGCAGCGAAAAGCTATATTCGTAAAAGTCTATCCGCTCAGGGAATTACCGGACATCAAAGAAGTGCTGGATTTTTTAAAGAAGTAATTACCGGTTTTCAACAAGCATGATAAAAAAAATTATAGCGTCGTAGCTTTATAAACAGAAATATAAACCATTTGGTGTTTGCTTAACATTAAGCGTTATTTTATACAGCCGGGACGATATGATAAAAATCTTTTCATGGTCAGTTGTATTTATATTCACCCTGCCTTTTGTTTTGCAAACCTATGCATTAAGAGCATTTCTCGGGGAAAAAAGAGCCATTCGGATCGTGGGCAGGCAACTGACATTAGCCGGTGCATTAGTAGCTAAATTAATCGTGCCGCGTATAAATTCAAAACAGGATTTTGAAGTTTTCAGGGAAAAGATCAAAAGAAACTTTTTATTTTTTGATAAATTTCTGTGCTTAAGAATTGAAAATGAAACACAGGATAAAATTGAATTTAGATTTCAGTTTTGTCCCGTCACAAAAATGCTTAAAATATTCGGCTTGCCGGGAATATGCAAATACTCATGTGCCGGGGATTGGATGCTTGCAAAGCAAAACAAGGAATATTGGACGTTCACCAGAAAACAAACCATCGGAACAGGCGGGTCATATTGCGATCATACGTACTCAAGGAAGCAATAAAGAATAAAACGAAAAAGAAAATACCAGGCTGGTTCAATCTTGCAGATTGAACCACAATATTTTCTTCAGGTTGTTTCAATCTTGCCATTCTGTCATTGCGTTTAACTATGTTCGGTCGAGTCTTTTTGACTCGACCGTTCCCTTTCCTGTCCCCCTTTGGAGGGGGTGTCGCAACGCGACGGGGGAGGGTCATCCCCTGCCCTCTATCATCACTCTGTCATTGCGTTTAACTATGTTCGGTCGAGTCTTTTTGACTCGACCGAATCTTTCGTAGTCCGGGTCTTCAGACCCGTATAAGTCGAACTCGTCTTTTTCACATCATTTCATATGTGGGCGTGTAGAAAATTCTGTGTAAATGGTTAGAGATAGGATAAACCATTTAAGACAGGAGGACTACACAGATGGCGATAAGAGAAGAGATATTAGAGGAGCTTTTAAAGGATTACAAAAATCCGGAAGATTTAATAGGCAAAGACGGCCTTCTCAAGGAGCTGACGAAACGTCTGGTAGAGAAGGCAATGGACAGTGAACTAACCCATCATTTGGGATACGCGAAGCATTCCCCTACAGGCAAGAACAGCGGCAATTCTCGGAACAGCAAATCATCGAAAAAGATCAAGGGGGACTTTGGGGAAGTATCCATCGAAGTTCCACGGGATCGCAATGGGGATTTTGATCCTCAGATCATCCAGAAACACCAGACAAGATTTGACGGATTTGATGACAAAATCATTTCGATGTACGCCCGCGGGATGACCA
>Ga0335069_10000617_pt1 | contig 59018 bp, 50 predicted proteins | sample Lox_Sample_11_FD_206714 | JGI IMG/M metagenome (GOLD analysis project Ga0335069, IMG submission 206714) | Soil microbial communities from Loxahatchee National Wildlife Refuge, Florida, United States - Lox_Sample_1.1 | ecosystem: Environmental > Terrestrial > Soil > Wetlands | place: USA... | reverse complement strand
CGGAAGTGCCGCGGGCGATCGATCAGAGCCTGGACGGCGCGCGCCGCGTGGCGGAGATCGTCCGCGCCATGAAAGAGTTTTCTCATCCCGATTCCGCCGAAAAGACGGCGACCGACCTAAACCGGGCGGTGACCTCAACCATAACGGTGGCGCGGAACGAGTGGAAGTATGTGGCGGACGTTGCCACCCGGCTCGATGAGACTCTCCCGCCCGTCGAGTGCTACCCCGGCGAAGTGAACCAGGTCATCCTGAACCTGGTGGTGAACGCGGCGCACGCGATCAAAGAGAGAGTCAAGGAAGGCGAAAAGGGAAAGATCACGGTCTGCACGCGACTGCGGGGCGATTTCGCGGAACTCTCGGTGACTGACACCGGGACCGGCATAGCTGAGGCTATTCGAACACGAATTTTCGATCCCTTCTTCACGACGAAAGAGGTAGGAAAAGGCACGGGACAGGGTTTATCCCTCGCTCATGCCGTGGTGGTGAAGAAACACGGCGGCAAGATCTGGTTCGAAACCGAAACCGGCCGCGGTACGACTTTTTTCATTGCCCTGCCTGTACGACAGGCCGAGCAATTGAGGGAGAGCCTATGAAACGTCTCCTGTTTGTCGATGATGCGCCGAATGTTCTGGATGGATTGCGCCGCGCGTTGCGCAACATGCGCGGCGAGTGGGAGATGCACTTCGTCGAAAGCGGCGAGGCGGCTTTGAAGGTTCTGGAGGAGAAACCTTTTGACGTGGTCGTTTCCGATATGCGCATGCCCAAGATGGACGGCGCGCAACTGCTGGAAGAGGTAAAACTCCGGCACCCGGACGTCATCCGGATGGTTCTTTCGGGGCAGTCGAGCCGCTCGGCGGTTCTCCGTTCGCTGGCCCCGGTCCACCAGTTTCTTTCAAAGCCCTGCGACCCGCTGGAACTGACGGCGCGCCTGACGCAAGCCTTTGCCATGCGCGACCTGCTTGCCAACGAGGCCTTGAAGACCGTCGTTTCGCGTATGCGCTCGGTTCCAAGTTTGCCTATGATCTACGAGGAACTGATGACTGTGCTCCGGCAGGAAGACCCGCCGGTGGCACAAGTCGAGAAAATCATCGCCCGCGACGTGGGCATGGCCACGAAGATTCTGCAGCTGGCGAACTCCGCATTTATCGGAAGCCGCGGGCGGGTCTCGAGCCTGTTGCGCGCAGTCTCTCTGATCGGAACCGAGACGGTGCGGATACTCGTGCTCTCGACCCACGTTTTCTCGCAGTTCGATCACTCCCCAGAGGTTGCCCTGCACTTGCCGTCGCTGTGGGAGCATAGCGTGACTACCGCAGGGCTAGCACAGAGGATCGCGGCCGCGGAAGGCGCACCTAAGGCGGTAATTGAAGAGAGTTTTACCGCCGGTTTGCTTCATGATGTCGGGAAGGTGATCTTGCTTGCGGAATTGCCCCAGGAGTATGGGCCAATCCTGTCCGCCAACTCGGGAGAGCTCTCTTCCCGCGAATTGGAAAAACTCGGTTGCACGCACGCCCAGGTCGGGGCCTATCTGATGAGCATCTGGGGGCTGCCGTTCCCACTGGTGCGCGCGGTAGCCTTCCATCATTCTCCGGCGGACGCAAACGAGAACGAATTTACTTCATTGACGGCGGTCCATGCCGCGGACGCATTGACTAGTTCGCAGGATCCCTCTCCCACGAATCACGATGGCGAACTGGGTGAGAAATATCTGGCGTCTCTGGGGCTGACCGAAAGGGTCGAGGTCTGGCGAAATATTCCCAAGGAGACGGCGATGGCGGCGGAAGCGGGGGCGGGCGGTGAACGGGCAGATTCTCTTCGTTGACGACGATCCGTCGGTTCTTGCCGGCTACCGGCGGACGCTGCATGGCCTCTTCCAGATCGATCTTGCCGCTAGTGCGCGTGAAGCGCTCGAACGCCTGACCAACCGCGGCCCTTTCGACGTCGTCGTGTCCGGCATGCACATGAAGGGCATGAACGGCATTGCGTTCCTTTCGGAGGTCGGCGCGACTTACCCGCTTACGGTAGGCATGATCCTGACGGCTTATGCGGATATTGAAACCGCGATCGCTGCCGTAAATGACGGTCACGTCTTTCGCTTTCTGACCAAACCGTGTTCTCCGGAAGCCCTGAAAAAAGCAGTAACCGCATGTCTCGAACAACACCGTCTTCTGGTCGCGGAGAAGGAGTGTCTGGAGCAGACGATAACGGGGTGCATCAAGGTGTTTGCCGATGTCCTAAGCCTTGCCAACCCGTGCGCTTTCCGAAGAGCGGTCAGGATCAGGCGTTACGTTCTTCACCTGGTGGAGCGAATGGATCTGGAATCCGCCTGGCAGTATGAAGTAGCGGCGATGCTGTCGCAACTCGGATGCATCGCGTTGCCACCTGAGATCATTGAGGCCGCTTACCGGGGCAAGCGGCTGTCAAGCGAGGAGCAAACGCTTTTCGACATGCATCCGAGCGTGGCGCGAAGTTTCCTTCATCACATTCCACGCATGGATGCCGTGGCCTGGATGATAGGACAACAGCGCTTCGGGGCGGCAATTCCCAACAGCCGGGTTTCCGCCGCGATGCGTGCCGGTGTCGATATTCTCCGGCTGGCGATCGCCATGGACGATCTCAGAATCGGGGGTCTCAGCGACGAAGAGGCGATGGCAAGAATCCGCGAAGATCCGCAGTTCGATCCCGATACGGTCGCGGCTCTGGCGGGCATTCCGCGCGAGGAATCTTCGCCGGACTTGAAAGCAATTGCCGTTTCCGAACTGGCGGATGGAATGATTTTGCAGGAAGAGATTCGCACCCGGTCCGGCATTCTTCTAGCTGAACGCGGACAGGAAGTCACCTATCCGCTGATTGTCCGACTCAACAACTTCGACCACCGGAAGGAGATGCGCGGCAAGATCCTGGTGTCGTTTCCCGCACCGGCGAGCGTTCCTGGCTACCGGGCCACTCAAACGCCGGCGCGACAAGCCGTGGGAGAGCTTTGAGCCCTGCCCATATAGCGGGGTCGCACCCGGCGGAGCACGTCCGAGCTCTCCGTAAAGAGATGTGTCGTTTACGCCGATGTTCTTAAGGGAAAGCGAAAAAAAACAGAGGTATTGCATGCCCGAAAAGATTCTCCTGGTCGACGACGACAAGAACATTCTCGATGGTTATCGGCGCATTTTAGGCCGCGAATTCCTGCTGGAGACGGCGCTCGGAGGCCCGGAGGCGTTGCGCATGGTCGGGGAGCACGGCCCTTTTGCAGTCGTCGTGTCCGACATGCGGATGCCGGGGATGGACGGCATTCAGTTGCTGGGGAAGGTCAAGGTTCTTGCGCCCAATACGGTTCGCGTCATGCTTACCGGCAACGCCGACATGGATACCGCGATCGACGCCATCAACGAAGGCAACATTTTTCGCTTTCTCAACAAACCCTGCGGCAAGGAACTGATGGCGAAAACACTGACGGCTGCGCTCGTACAGTATCGGTTGGTGACCGCGGAAGACCAGTTGCTGGAGCAGACGCTCAGCGGCTGTATCCAGGTGCTGACCGAGGTGCTCAGCCTGGTCAATCCCGCCGCATTCGGCCGCGCCGAGCGCGCCCGCCGTTATATTCACCAGATCGTAACGGCCATGAAGCTGGGCAATCCCTGGCAATATGAAGTCGCCGCGATGATGTCGCAACTGGGCTGCGTCACGCTTGCTCCGGAAACGATCCAAGCGGTTTATGCCGGCGAAGAGCTTTCGGTCAACGAACAGGCGCAGTACGATGCGCACCCGACCGTTGCCTACGGCCTGCTTTCGAAAATTCCCCGCCTCGAACCCATCGCGTGGATGATTGAGCATCAGAACCGTCCCGTGAGTGCCGATGAGGCGGCGGGAGAAGACATCGGCCTGGGGGCCGAGATTCTCCGCCTGACTCTGGCATACGAAAGGCTGATTCAGAAAGGCACATCCCGCACCGAAGCGGTCCACGCACTGGCGCTTCAAAATAAGGGATTCAGTCCTGAGTTCTTCGAAGCGCTGGTCGCGCTCGACCCGAATGCCGAAGAGGGTGAGGTCCGGAAGTGCCGCATCGAGGTGCTCACGGTGGGAATGATCATCCAGGGCGAAGTGCGAACCATGGACGGGACCCTGGTCGTTTCCAAGGGGCAGGAGGTATCTCCACCGCTTATTCTGAAGCTCAAGAACCTGCACGCGCGCCGGCTCATTGGTGCCGAGGTGACGATTTCGACGGCCAAGACGACGCTCTCATTCGTAAAGGGAGCGTCTTAAGTGTTTACACCGTAGTAAGTTTGTCGAAACGTGAAAGTGGGCCCGCCCCGGGCTCTACTTTCTTGTCTGAGCGCCGCAGCCGTGTGGACCCATATGGTGCGGGTCGAACATTGGCCCGACTTCAGTCTCGCCCTCCCAACCAGCCAGTGCTTTTTGTGCAATTCCATAAAGCGGACGGCCGCGTCGATCGCTTCCTCGGGGGACTGCAATTCAAACTGCAGATATGCAGAGAGGATTCCGCGAAAAGTCTGGAGAGACTTCAGCAACAAGACGACTCCCACGCGCGCGCAGATGGAGAGAATTGGGCTTAATGTTCGGACGAAACCGGCGCGCCAACGCTTGGGCTTCACGGGAGTTGGATTTGTGGAGAAGACGATGCGGAGTTAGACGACGTAAGCATCGTGGCAGAGGGCTATCCGTTAAACCGGGGTGCTAACGCGGACGCAGTTTTGACGATGGCTTGGCAGAATCCGCTGGAAGTGCGAACCCAATATGACGGCAGGTAGCCGGAAGAGGTTTCATCAGCTCGCGGATTGCATCCAGTACCTCCTGGATATCTGCGTCATGGTCGTCCACGCGATGCTCCAATTCCGTGAACTTCGCCATCAGATGGTGATTGGCTGCCATGGCTTCGCGCATGCGCACAAACGCTCTTACGACGAAGATGCTCATGCCTACTGCGCGTCGGGAATTGAGTACCGTCGCTGCCATGATGGCTCCATGTTCGGTGAAGGCGTAAGGCAGATAGCGGCGTCCGCCGTGGCCGGATCTTGAGGTCACAATTTGTGACCTCAAGTTTGCGGATTCTTCGGACGTAAGTTGAGTGACAAAATCGCGTGGAAACCGGCGCCTGTTGCGCTTCACTTGCTGGTTGAGTTTCTTGACCTCGACACCGTAAAGCTCCGCAAGATCGGAATCGAGGATCACGCGGCAACCACGAAGTTCGAGAATTCGGGACTCGACACGCCTGGCGAGAACGGTAATTGATTTTGTCATGGCGCTTCCACTTGAGGTCACAATTTGTGACCTCAAACGATGGCACCACGACGGCTTGTCGAGGGCAGTGACGTGTATCACCGTGGTTATGTGCGGTTTTACCGTTGAGAGAGAGCCGACTCGCGAGGGGCGAGCTTCGGGCGTTCTTATATAGCGGACGCTCCTACAAGAACGCTGCCGGCTAGGGCAAGTGGATACACATCGATGGCTAGGGGCGAGTCGGTCATTGGGTATATCGCCGGCCGAGACGCATAACTAAAATGGTGCCGGTAGGGAGTCAAGACTGGCACGATTTTCCATTCCTCTTTAATTATCGTTCCGCCGCTAGGCCTTCCAGCTCCACAAGAGAATATCCAGGTGTGGTGAGTAGCTGTCCACTTCCGGACAGTATCGTCCGCTTGAGCATGTTGTGATGTTTCGCCCAGACGTTTTCCTGGGGTTAACGGCAAAGCGTTTCTTATAGTTAGCCTCTACTTCGAGATGGCAGCTGAGTTGCGCAACTTGATTTCGAAATGGATATCGCCCGCCCAGAATTCAAGCAACAAAAACGCCGCCGCCAACTGATCATCGCGACTGTCATTGTGCTTGGAGTCGCCGCGGTTTCGTATGGAGTTTCTCGACTCAAGCCCGCGGCACCGACGGTTGAGCGCGGCACGGTGTGGACTGACACGGTGAAGCGCGGCAACATGCTGCGGCAAGTGCGCGGCACCGGTTCGCTCGTGCCCAGCCAGGAGGCCGTGCGGCAGATTCCCGCCGAAACGGAAGCGACCGTGGTGCGAATCCGGATGCTCCCCGGTTCGCAGGTCAAGGCCGACACGATTCTGCTGGAGATGAGCAATCCGCAGACAGAGCAGGCGGCGGTCGATGCCGATCTGCAGTTGAAGGCTGCGGAGGCCGAATATCAGAGCCTTCGCGTAAAACTCGAGAGCGACTTGAAAAGCCAGAAAGCCGCCGCGGCGACTGTCCATGCCGATGACGCGACCGCGCAACGCCAGGCGAAGACCGACAAGGCGCTCTATGAACTGGGCGTGATTTCCGGACTGGCTTACAAATCTTCGCAGGAGAAAGCGGACGAACTGACCACAAGAAACAACCTCACGAACGATATGTTGGCCGCAAACGAACGCGCGATCGCTACGCAAATGGCTCAACAGCAAGCTAAGGTCGACCAGATGCGCACCCTGGCGCAATTGAAACAAAAACAACTTGAGGCACTTAAAGTGCGTGCGGGAATCGAAGGGATTCTTGTCGATCTTCCACTTCAGGTTGGACAGCATGTTCTACCCGGAATCATGCTGGCAAAGGTTGTCGAGCCGGATCACCTCATGGCGACGGTCAAAATCGCCGAGACCCAGGCGCGTGACGTTCAGATTGGCGAACCGGCGTCGATCGATACGCACAACGGCGTGATCGCCGGTGCGGTTATGCGGGTGGATCCTGCCGTACAAAACGGAACCGTGACCGTAGACGTCAAATTGACAGGCGAATTGCCCAAGGGTGCGCGTCCGGACCTGAGCATCGATGGGACGATTGATCTCGAGCGCATGGACAACGTGCTTTATGTGGGCCGCCCGGCCTTCGGCCAGGAGAACAGCACGATCAGTTTGTTCAAACTGGGTGCGGATGGCCAGACGGCGCTGCGCGTGCCAGTAAAAGTCGGGCGCGCCTCGGTGAATTCGATCCAGGTGATTGAAGGCTTGCACGAGGGAGACACGGTCATCTTGTCCGACATGTCGCGCTGGGACAATACCGACCGCGTGCGCCTCGAATAACGAACTTCGTAACCCGCCATCGCGTAACAGGAACTGGGGAAGACCCGGAACGCATAACGATTAGGAGCGAGGAAAAATCAATGACCGAGACAGGGCAGCCACTCATCACGATCCAGGACTTGACCAAAGTTTTCTACACCGACGAGATCGAGACGCACGCACTCTCCGGGATTCACCTGACAGTAAATAAAGGAGAGTATCTGGCCATGTCGGGGCCGTCGGGATGCGGAAAGTCCACGCTGCTGTCGATCATTGGCCTTCTGGATACGCCGACTTCTGGCAAGTACACGCTGAACGGCAAGACCGTCGAGAACCTTGACTTCGCTGAGCGTTCGCGTATTCGGAACCAGGAGATCGGATTCATCTTCCAGAGTTTCAATCTGATTGGCGATTTGACGGTTTATGAAAACGTTGAACTGCCGCTCACCTACCGGCAGAAAATGCCGGCCGCGGACCGCAAGGGCCGCGTGATGGAGGCGCTCGAGCGCGTCGGTATGGCGCACCGCGTGCGCCACTATCCGTCACAACTTTCCGGCGGCCAGCAGCAGCGGGTTGCAGTGGCCCGCGCTCTCGGGGGTAAGCCTTCCATTCTGCTCGCCGACGAACCCACCGGAAACCTCGATTCGCGCAACGGCGAGGCAGTCATGGAACTCCTGCAGGAACTTCACCGCGAGGGCGCAACAATCTGCATGGTGACGCACGATCCGCGTTTTGCCAAGCACGCGCAGCGCGAAGTGCATCTGTTCGACGGCAAAGTCGTCGCGGAAGAAGAGCTCAAGAAACTCCTGCAGGAGACGAGTGCATGAGTTCCTTCCTGCAGGACATCCGGCACGCTCTGCGCCAGCTGCGCAAAAGTCCGGCCTTCACGATCAGCGCAGTTCTGATGCTCGCCCTGGGTATCGGCACGACGGTTGCGATGTTTTCGATTGTCGAAGGTGTTTTACTCAAGCCGCTGCCTTTTACCAGCCCAAACCAATTAGTAGTGCTGTGCGATGTCCCTCAGGGGATGGACATCGATCCGACCGAAGTTGGCGTTACCGGGCCGGACATTCGCGATTATGGCCGCGAATTGCGGACATTTGAAAGCATGGGTGGCTATATTCAAACTCGCTTCGAACTTGCCGGCGCGGGCGATCCCGTGCAGGTAAATGCCTCGCGCGCGACTGCGGGAGTGTTTTCGACGCTTGCAGTCCCCGCGCTTCTCGGACGCGCCTTCACGCAACGCGAGGATGAAGAAAGAGAACAGGTGGTGGTTCTCAGCTATCGCGCCTGGCAAAGCCGCTTTCAAGGGCGTCCGGACATTCTCGGAACCAAAATCCTGCTCGACCGTAAACCTTACGTGGTTATTGGCGTGATGCCACGCAGCTTCGAATTCCCGCTGGTCGCAGGGTTCATGAACCAAAGTGAATTATGGGTGCCAATGAGTTTCGCTCCCGAGGAGTTAACGGGTGCGGCCGACGCGGCCTGGGGGTACCACACCGTGGCGCGGCTGAAGTCCGGGATGTCGATCGCCCGCGCCGAGGACGATGCCAAACGAGTCGCTAACGATATCACGAGCCGCTATCCATCGTTCATGAGCAGCATTCGGATTAGCGCGACGGTGCTGCCTTTACAGCAGCAAGCGGTTGCTTCCGCGCGGCCGCTGCTCGAAACCCTGTTTCTCGCCGTGCTAGTCGTTCTGCTGATTGCGTGCACAAATCTCGCGGGCTTATTACTGGTGCGCGCCATTCGCCAGCGGAGAGAAATTGCCGTTCGATTGGCCCTTGGAGCGCGGCCGGCGGTGTTGCTTCGCCGCCCTCTCATTGAAAGCTTAATGTTGAGCCTGACCGGAGGCGTGCTCGGCTGCGGGCTTGCGGCGGGGATTCTGCGCTGGGGAATCGAGCTTCTGCCCGCGTCCATTCCGCGCATGGATGAGATCTATCTCGATTGGAAGATTGCCGCTTTTGCTCTCGGACTAGCCATCCTGACTGGCATGCTGAGCGGGGCCGCGCCGGCTTTCGCCGCGCTTCGCACCCATCTGAACGACAGTCTGAAAGAAGGAGCGCGCGGAAGCGTTGGTGGCGGGCACGCTCGTCTTCGCGCTGGCCTCGTCATCGTGGAAATCGCGGTCGCATTGGTGTTGCTTACCGCATGCGGTCTGCTGCTCCGAAGCTTCGACAAGATGCGCGCGGTCGCGCTCGGCTACCGGCCTGACCACACGCTAGTCGCCTCCTATTCCTTGCCGCGGAAGCAATACTCGACGCAGTCTTCGATCAACCAATTCAACGATGAACTTGTTCGGCGCGCCCGTCAGCTCCCAGGAGTACAAGCCGCGGGTATTACCTCGATGCTGCCGGGTTCGCAGCGGGAGCGCCTCAGCAACTTCGTTGTTCAGGACTATGCGGCGCCTGCTGGTGCTGGCATGGACATGGCGTGGAACCCGTATGTCCAGGGGGACTTCTTCCGCGCGCTGCGGATCCGCCTGCGACGAGGGCGGCTTTTTACTGAAGCGGACAAGGCCGATGCGAGGTTGGTTGCCATCGTCAATCAGAAGATGGCCGAGCATTACTGGCCTGGACAGGATCCGATTGGCAAACAGATCCGGATCGGCATGCCAGAAACAGTCACGCCATGGATGACGGTGGTGGGAGAGGTGGACGACATCAAGCAGGGCCGTCCCGACGAAGAGACACGGGGGCAAATTTACCAGCCGGCCACGCAGGAGGCTGCTTCCTATGGAGCGCTGGCCTCGCCAAACGAACTTGACGCCAGCACGGGTATCATCGCGTTGCGCACAGCCGCAGATCCGGAACAGATGGCAAACGCACTGCGAGCCACCGTGCGCGAAATCGATAGTCAATTAGCCCTGACGCAGATTCAGACTTTGGAACATGCGGTGTCTGAAAGCGAAGCCTCGCGTCGTTTCTACACTTTACTGATCTCGATTTTCGCGGCGACTTCACTTCTGCTGGCAGTGCTCGGTATCTATAGTGTGGTTGCGTTTTCCGCCGCACTGCGCAGGCAGGAGATGGCGGTTCGGGTTGCGCTCGGTTCACAGCGTGCCGGAATTCGCACACTCATCCTGGCTTCGGGGGCGAAGTTGGCACTCGTCGGATGTGCCATCGGCTTCGGCGGAGCTGTCACCATCTCTCGCCTTCTGCGTTCTTTCCTCTTCGGCGTCAGCCCGTTTGACCCCGTGGTTATGGCGTCGGGAGGAATTCTTGTTTTGCTGCTGGCGCTGGGCGCTTCGCTGCTCCCCGCACATCGCGCTTCGAGGATCGATCCGATGAAAGCGCTTCGCTACGAATAGGAACAAGAAGATGAACAGTCTGTTTCAGGATCTGCGTTTCGCGGTTCGTCAACTCGCCAAGAATCCGGGCTTCACGGCGGTTGCGGTTCTCGCACTCGGTCTGGGCATCGGCAGCACAACTTCGATCTTTAGTGTCATCGACCAGGTATTGCTGCATCCGCTCCCGTATCCCGACTCCGATCAGATCGTAAAAGTCTCGCAGACCTTTCAAGGGGTTTGGGGTGACGACGCCTCGCCGGCGAATTATCTCGACTGGGCCGCGCAAAATCACGTGTTCTCAGAAATGGCGGCGTCGCGTGGCTGGCAGGGAAGCATAACCGCAGGAGACCGGCCGGAAAGAATTCGCGGCACAATGGCGACGCCCAGTTTCTTTTCGCTGTTCGGCGTCAATCCGCTACTCGGACGTGGATTGGTCGCCAGCGACGCGGCGCCGGGCAACGATCACGTTGTGGTTCTGGGCTACGGGCTTTGGCAGCGCGATTTCGCCGCGGACCGCGGAATCGTTGGGCGTGAGATTCAGTTGAATGGCGAGAAGTACGCGGTGATTGGCGTGATGCCGCCGAATTTTTCGCCGGACGAGGATGGCGAGCTATGGCTGCCATCGCCATGGGGAGTGCCGTCACACCCGTTGGTACCGAACGGGGATCCGAGGCCGTTCAGAGACCGGAACTACCTGGATGTCTGGGCGCGGTTGACACCTGGCGTAAGTCAGCAACAGGCCCACGCTGAACTGACTGCCATTGCCCGGCGCCTTGAGCAGCAATATCCGAACGACAATCAGAATGTCGGCGTCACCTTTCAGCCGCTACATGAGTATGTGGTAGGCGACGTTCGGCCGATCTTGCTGGTGCTGCTGGCTGCGGTCATCGTGGTGCTGTTGATCGCTTGCGCCAACCTCGCGAATCTGCTGCTGGCGCGTGCGACTGTGCGGGCGCGCGAAATGTCCATTCGCACCACCATGGGCGCAAACCGCATGCGTCTGCTTCGCCAGTTGCTGACGGAGAGCGTTCTGCTTGCACTGCTGGGCGGCGCGCTTGGGCTGGCGCTGGCGCTCGCCGCCGTTCCGTCGCTCCTTGCATTGAGTCCTCCCGACATTCGGCAGTTCAAGGAAATTGGCATCAACAAAGAAGTCTTAGGCTTCAGCCTCCTGGTATCAGTAGCCTGCGGCATCATCTTCGGCCTGATCCCGGCTCTCCACGCCTCGCGCTCCAATCCCAATGATTTTCTCAAAGAAGGCGCTCGAGGCAGCACGGCAGGGCGAAGCCGGACTCGCTCAATTCTGGTGATCGCCGAAGTCGGACTGTCTCTTGCGCTTCTCATTGGCGCGGGACTCCTGATCAAGAGTTTTTCGCGGCTGATGAATGTCAATCCCGGCTTCGACCCGGAACATGTTTTGACCTTCAATCTTGCCCTGCCACCGGCAACGGATTCCGCTCACCAGACTGCTTTCTATCAACAAGTGCTGCAGAGTCTCCAGGGCCTTCCGGGAGTGCAATCAGCGGGCGGGGTCAGCCGTCTGCCGCTTGTGGGTGGTAACAGTTCACGGAGTTTCAATGTTCCGGGAGATTCAGCCGGACACGACGCCGACATTCGCATTGCGACATCGGATTACTTTCGTACGATGCGCATCCCCGTTCTGAAAGGACGGACGTTCACTGACGGCGACCGAAGCAACGCGTTGAATCTCGTGGTTGTGAACGATGCTCTGGCGCGAACCGCTTTTCCGGGACAAGATCCGATCGGAAGACATCTGACCAACTTCGGACCGGATTCGATCACGCTGGAGATCATCGGCGTGGTCGGGAATGTACGACATGTCGGGCTCGATGCCGCTCCTCGCCCCGAGATCTACCAACTGCTCGGCCAAGCGCAGTGGCCGTCGATGTTCTTCGTTGTTCGCAGCGCGAGTTCAGACCCAACCAACCTGACCTCCGCGGTGCAACAGGCAGTCTGGAACATTAATAAGGATGTTCCACTCGCCTACACGCGCACCATGCAGGAGGTGATTGCCAACTCCGTTCAGAGAAGACGATTCAGCATGTTGCTGCTCACTATCTTCGCCGCTGCGGCCATGCTGCTGGCGGCGATTGGGCTGTACGGGGTGATGTCGTACTCGGTGGCGCAGCAGACGAAAGAGATCGGCGTGCGTATGGCGCTCGGAGCGAATCGTCCCGAGGTGCTCGCCCTTATTGTGAAGCGGGGAATGACGCTCGTGGGAATCGGAATCGGCGCCGGAATTGCGGCCTCGCTAGCCTCTGCGCGATTGATCTCCGGCTTGCTATTTGGAATTAGAGCGACCGATCCCCTGACGATTATTGCAGTCGCGTTGCTCCTGGCTCTGGTTGCTTTGATTGCAAACTACCTGCCCGCCCGCCGCGCGGCTTCGGTCGATCCCATGGTGGCACTGCGCTATGAGTAGGAGCGAATCATGACCGGAGTGCTTCAGGACCTTCGCTACGCAGTTCGCCAACTCCGGAAGAGTCCCGGCTTTACCTGTGCGGCTGTGCTTATCCTGGCTCTCGGCATCGGCGGCACTACCGCCATCTTCAGCGTAATCTATCCCATCCTGCTCAAGCCGCTGCCTTATCCGGGCGGCAATCGCATCATGATGCTCTGGTATGCGGCTTCGAACGGATCACAATCGCCGGTGGCTTTCCATACCTATCGCGAAGTGGCTGAGCGTACTCGTTCGTTCGATTCGCTTGCCGTAATGAAGCCGTGGCTTCCCACACTCGGGGGTGGGGACCAACCGGAGCGGCTCGATGGACAGCGGGTAAGCGCAGACTACTTTCGCGTTCTCGGAGTGGAGCCCGTTCTCGGCCGGGATTTTGTTCAAGCGGACGATACACCGAATGCTGTGCCCGTCGCCATCCTGAGCTATGGTCTATGGCAGAGGCGCTTCGCGGGCGACAAGGCCATCATAGGCCGCCAAGTCAGGCTGGATGACGGCAACTACAGCGTGATCGGCGTGATGCCGCCGTCTTTCGAGAACATCCCCTCGCCCTCGGCGGAGGTCTGGTCAACTCTCCGCTACGAAACGGGAAATGTGGCCTCTCCGAACACCCGCGAGTGGGGCCAACACTTGAGGATGGTTGGCCGTTTGCGCCCTGGAGCCGGTCGCGTTCAAGCGCTCACGGACCTTGCATTGATCTCGAAGACTTCGGTTCCGGAATTCCCACGAGCCCGCTGGGCTACGCTGCAAAACAGCCTTTTTGTAAATCCTCTGCAAGAAAACTTGAGTGCTGGCGTAAAGCCGGCACTGCTCGCCGTATTCGGCGCGGTCCTTCTGGTTCTGCTGATCGCGTGTGTGAACGTCGCGAACTTGCTCCTGGCGCGAGGCGCGCAGCGGAGCGGCGAGTTCGCCATGCGCGTGGCCCTCGGCGCCGGGCCGCCGCGGCTTATGCGACAACTCACTACGGAGAGCCTGTTGCTGGCCGGGCTGGGCGGCTTATTTGGAATGGTGGTGGCGGCCGCCGGCATCCGCATTCTTGTCGCGCTGAGTCCGGCAGGGTTGCCGCGCGTGAACGCGATCCACATCGACTCCGCGGTTTTTGCCTTCGCAGGCTCCGTGACTTTGCTGATCGGCGTGTTTATCGGACTGATTACCGCGCGCAAAGCCTCGGCGCAAACTCTCCAGATCACCCTGCAACAAAGCTCGTCGCGGACAGCGCAGGGCCAACTATTTGTCCGGCGCGCTTTTGTCGTCGCCGAGGTCGCGCTTGCTGTTGTTTTAATGGTTGGCACTGGATTGTTGCTGCGCAGTCTGCGGAAGTTGTTCGAGGTGCCTCCGGGTTTTGAGTCGTCCCATTTACTCACGATGCAGGTGCAGACTTACGGCCACCGGTATGACGACGACGCGGTGTGTCATCGATTATTTGCTCAGGCGCTTGACGCTGTCCGTCAGGTTCCCGGAGTGAGCGCGGCCGCGTTCACCAGCCAATTGCCTTTGAGCGGCGATTCTGACGTCTACGGAGCGCGCTTCGAAGACGATGCCCCGGCTGTCGGATATTCGGTCTATCGATATTCAGTGAGTCCGGGATACTTTGAGACCCTCGGCATTCCCTTGCTTCGCGGCCGCCTGCTCGACGCGCACGATACGAATGGAACACCGCCGGTCATCGTCATAAGCGAGTCGCTGGCAAAGCGCAGGTTCCCCGGTCAGGACCCGCTCGGGAAACGGGTTCACGTGGGTGGCGCCGATCCCGGATCGATGTACACCATTGTTGGTGTGGTTGGCAACGTGAAGCAGATGTCGCTGGCCCTGAACGATTCCGACGCGATCTACACCACAACCACGCAATGGCATTGGGCAGATGGAACGTTGTCATTCGTTGTCCAAACCCGGGGCGACGCCGCGGCCCTCACTTCTGCAGTTAAGAATGCGATCTGGTCGGTGGATAAAGAGCAGCCGGTAGTTCGCATAGTCACGATGGTTGGTCTGCTCGCCGCCTCCGCTGCTGAGCGGCGGTTTGTGTTGATGCTGTTCGAGGCGTTCGGACTGGTTGCCGTGATCCTAGCCGCTACCGGCACCTACGGAGTTCTCGCTGCTTCCGTGGCCGAAAGGACGCGCGAGATCGGAGTGCGCTCGGCATTGGGGGCATCGCGCGGCGGCATCGTCGCTCTTGTCGTGCGGCAGGGCATGACGCCGGCAGCGGTCGGCATGGTGCTCGGTTTGGCTGGCGCAGTAGGGGCATCCCAGGCCGTTGCAGCAATGCTGTTCGGCGTATCACGTCTCGACCCAATGACCTATATCGGTGTGATCGCGATGTTAGCGGGGGTGTCTGCAATTGCGTGCAGCGTGCCCGCATGGCGTGCGGCCAGAATCGATCCCATGGTGGCGCTGCGCTATGAATAAGGAGATGGCATGAATGGATTAATGCAGGATGTTCGTTACGCATTCCGCCAAGTGTACAAGGCCCCAGGCTTTGCCGCGACCGCAATCGTGACTCTGGCGTTGGCCATCGGGGTAACGACAGCAGTGTTCACGGTGATCGATGCCGTGATGATCCGTCCGCTGCCGTTCGATCATCCGGAAGAGATTTTTTATCTCCAGACGAACTCGCCCCAGGGCTACTTGCAACCATCTTCTTATCCCGAATACCTCGAATGGCGAAGAGAGAATGAAGTTTTTTCCGCGCTTGCGGGATATTCCTCCGGCAGTGCCAACTTCGAGGGTCCAGCAGGTCCAGTGGCGTTGCAGAGCGTTTCAACGACCGACAATTACTTTGACGTATTCGGGGTCCGGCCGATCCTTGGACGCACATTCGCCGCAGGTGAGGATCAGCCCGGCAAGAATGACGTGGCAGTTCTGAGTTACGAACTGTGGCAACAGGCGTTCGGCGGGCAGGCGTCTGCGCTTGGGCAAACGATCAAGTTGAATGGCGGAGCCTACACAGTGATTGGGGTGATGCCGGCAAGCTTCCGTTACCCGCTTCGCATGCGGGGCGCCATCTATACCCCTTTACACATTCCGAAAGAACTGGCCGAGTCCCGAGGGACGCACTGGCTGCCCGCATTGGGGCGATTGAAGCCCGGCGTTTCGCCTGCCCAGGCGCAGGCCAACATGAATCAAGTGATTGCGGCGATCAGCCGCGCGCATCCCGACGAACAAGGACGCTGGTGTGAGCTGATTGAACTCAAGTTGAGGTCGATCGGCGATAGCCAGAAACCGCTCGAGGTTCTGATCTTTGCCGTCCTGACGCTGTTGGCAATTGGATGCGTGAACGTGGCAGGCCTGCTGCTGGCACGTGGCGTAAAGCGCGAGCGGGAAATGGCTCTGCGCACGGCGATTGGAGCCGGACGCTGGCGCATTGTGCGACAGCTGCTCATTGAATCTTTGCTGTTGGCCTTGGCCGGAGCAATCGGCGGGACATTGCTCGCGTATGGCCTTATTGAACTCACGCGCAAGTTACTGATCACTGCTTTGGCACGCGGAGCAGATGTGAATCTGAGTGGCACGGGTCTTCTCGTTGCGCTCGCGGTGGCGGTCATCGCGAGCCTTGTTGCAGGTCTTATCCCCGCCTTCCGCCTTTCCGGTACCGCACCGACCCATGCGCTTAAGACGACAAGGAGCTCGGGAGCCAGCCGCGGTCAGCATCGTTTGCGCGCCTCGTTCGTCGTCGCGCAAATCTCATTGTCGCTCGTGCTCGTTGTGATTTCGGGTTTGTTATTGCGTGCTCTCGCGGGGCTGCGCGCAACCGATCTCGGCTTCGAACCAAAAGGCTTGGCGGCGACTGAAATTGATTTGTCGAAAGGAAGCTATGAGGGGCGGGATATTGTCTCCGCGCTCTACCTGCCTTTGGTCCAGCGCGTTCGCGCGCTGCCCGGTGTAAAAGAAGCGGGACTAATCCAGATGATGCCAATCCAGGATTCCGGCATGAACGGTGACGTTCATATCACGGGACACGCACCGGACCCGCCCAACGAGGAACGGCTCGCCGAAATTCGTGCCGTCAACTCGTCGTACTTCCGGACCATGGGTATCCCCCTACTGCGAGGCAGATTGCTCGATGAAAAGCTGGACACACTGACCTCGCCCCATGTGATCGTGGTGAACAAGGCGTTCGTCGATAAGTTTTTGTCGAAGGATGAAAATCCGATTGGCATGCATCTTGACGGGCGCGATGTGACGATCGTTGGCGTGGTCGGCTCGATCCGGCAGGACATTACTCAATCGCCGATGGCCGAAATGGACTTCCCCATTTCTCAGATCCCAGTTAAAGACATGCTGACGGATTTGAGCGGCATGCAACTCGTGGTGCGTGCGGCAGACAAACCTGAATCAGTCATCGCGAGCCTGCGCCAGTCGCTTCACGAGACGGACCCCAGCATCCCGTTTCGCCAGCCGCTAACAATGGGCGACATTATCCGCGACGTACTCGTTTTCGAGCGGCTGGAAAACTGGTTATTAGGCACTTTTGCCGCCTTCGCCGCATTACTCGCAATCGTGGGCCTGTACGCGCTTATCAGCCACGAAGTCGAACTTTCAACCCATGACATCGGCGTGCGTATGGCTCTCGGTTCCACACGAGTCAGCGTGCTGACTGCGGTGTACCGCCGCGTTTCTTCGATGTTGCTCGCGGGTGTCGCGGTGGGACTCATCCTCACGTGGGCCGTCCGGAAACTCGTCGCCTCCATGCTGGTGATGCACGCGGCAAAAGACGCCCCAGTGATCGCGGGCTTGGCCGCGGCGATGCTCACCGCGGGGATGTTGGCTGTGCTGCTTCCAGCCAAACGCGCGGCATCGGTCGATCCCATGGTGGCGCTTCGCTATGAATAAGGAGACGGCATGAACGGATTGTTTCAGGATCTTCGCTACGCGGTGCGCCAGTTGCGCAAGACGCCAGGTTTCATGGCTGTGGCAATCATCACGCTCGCTCTCGGCATCGGAGCGAACACAGCCATCTTCAGCCTCATCGATCAGGCACTGTTGCGCAGCCTGCCGGTAAAGGATGTCGATCGACTTGTCATTCTGAAATACGAGGGGAGTAACAAGGGAAGCCTGCAATCCCGTACTGACGGCAAATTCTATTTTTCTTATCCGATGTATCGCGACCTTCGTGACCGCAACTCCGTTTTCAGCGGACTGATTGCGACAGACTGGTCGCAGGTTGGAGTGCAGTGGCACAACCAGCCCGATCTGGTGGCGGCAGAGCTTGTCTCCGGCAACTATTTTGACGTTCTGGGTGTGACGCCGGCGGCGGGTCGTCTGTTTCTTGCTTCGGACGACGTTGCGCCGGACGCGCACCCGGTCGCGGTGCTGAGCTTCAGTTACTGGCGGCGCCGATTTGGGATGGATCCGCGGGTGGTGAACGATGTGATCGGGATCAACGGGCATCCATTTACGGTGATTGGCGTCGCCGCGCCTGAGTTCCACAGTGTCGTCATGGGCGACAAGCCCGACATTTTCGTCCCAATGATGATGAAAGCCGAAGTGATTCCTGGCACTAAGGACCTGGAGGACCGGCGCTCCTCGTGGCTCAACATTGTTGGCAAAATGAAGCCGGGCATCAGCCGTGAGCAGGCGGAGGCCGGCATTAATCCGCTTTGGTCTTCGATTCGGGCGGAGGAACTGAAGCAGATCAAGGGCGGGTCAGACAAGTTCCGGGAATACTTCGTGGCGAAATCTCATCTGGACCTTCTCGACGGAGCGCGCGGATTCTCGCCGCTGCGTAGCGATGTTCAGATGCCGCTGTTGATCATCATGGGCATGGTTGGCCTGGTTGCGCTGATGGCGTGCGCCAATGTCGGCAGCCTTCTGCTGGTGCGTGGAGCGGGAAGAATTCGAGAAATGTCGGTACGTTACGCGCTGGGAGCAAAGCGTCGCCGAGTGATCCAGCAACTGCTGGTGGAGGGATTTCTGCTTGGTCTGGGCGGCGGCTTGCTCGGAATGTTGCTCGCGCCACGGATCACTGCCTTACTGATCAAGATGATCTGGAGCGGCGGAACTGGCGATTTGCCATTTTCGGCGACGCCGGATCTTCGCATTTTGCTATTCAACTGCGGTCTGGCGCTAGGCGCTAGCCTGCTATTCAGTCTGGCTCCCGCTTTGCAATTCTGGCGGCCGGATCTGGCGCCTGCGCTCAAGCAACAAGGAATGACCGCGCGGAGCAGCCCACTTCGTTTCCGACGGATTTCCGTCGCCGTGCAGATTGGCCTGAGCCTGCTGTTGCTGGTGGGCGCGGGATTGTTTGTGCGCACGCTGCACAATCTTCGGGGACTGGATGCGGGCTTTCAGACCGACCATCTGTTGACATTCGGAGTCGATCCGCGTCTGGCGGGATACGAACCGGCGGAGACCTTCGCGCTCTACCAAAGAATCTTCGATGCTCTACGCGCTCTGCCGGGAGTGCGTGGGGTGGCGGCGACCGACGATCCGGAACTCGCGGACGACAACGAGACGTCGAATATCACCGTCGCCGGCTACACGGAAAAACCTGACGAGAACATGAACGTGGAAGAGCCGCACGTCAGTGCCAATTATTTCTCGACGCTGGGAATGTCTCTTCTGGCCGGCCGTGGCTTTACCGAGCAGGATACTTTGACATCGCAAAAGGTCGTGGTCGTGAATGAGAGCATGGCGCGGCATTTCTTCGGCGATCCCCACGATGCAGTGGGGCGGTCGATCGGAACCGGCGGCGGCAAGAGCGTCAAGACCGACATTGAGATCGTCGGCGTCGTCAAAGACGCGAAGCACACGTCACTGCGCGAGCCGGTTTCCCGCACTGCCTTTTTTCCCTACCTTCAGTCTCCCGAAGCGCGCTCCATGCGCTTCTATGTTCGCACCTGGCAGGACCCGCAGTCCGCGGGCGCATCGGTTCGCCACGCCATGCAGGCGCTCGATTCCAAACTCGTGCTCAGCACGTTGCGAACGATGGATGACCAGATCGACGAGAGCCTGGTTGCAGAGCGCGTGATTGCGTTTTTGGCTACGAGCTTCGGCGTACTCGCGACGCTGATGGCTGCGGTGGGTTTATATGGAGTCTTAGCGTATTCGACTGCGCAACGTACAAGCGAAATCGGCATTCGCATGGCGCTCGGGGCGAGCCGCATGTCAGTGGTCAAAATGGTGATGTTCGAGGTCGCGTGGCTGGCGGGAATCAGCATTGCAGTGACGCTGCCGCTGTCGCTGTTGTTGATGACGACGGTGCGCAGTCAACTTTATGGCATATCCAGCAACGATCCGCTGACATTGTGCCTAATGACACTGCTCGTAGTTGGGGTGGCGCTGGCATCGGCGATGCTGCCGGCGCGCCGCGCGGCGAAAGTCGAGCCTATGCGCGCGCTTCGTTATGAATAGCGTCCATGTTTCTGAACGAGTTGGAATTTTAGAAGCTGAAAATCGCCGGAGTGCGGGATGGGGGTCATGAATTCACTACGACAGGATCTGCGAGGCGCTTTCCGCCAGTTTCTTAAAACGCCCAGCATAACTGCGGTCGTGATCATTACGATCGCGTTGGGCGTAGGCGCGAACACCGCACTGTTTTCCGTAGTCAATGGTGTTCTGCTCAATCCGCTGCCTTATCCCGAGCCAGAGCAGTTGGTCACGCTTCACGAGAGCAAGCCGAACTTCGAAACTGGGTCGATCTCTTTTCCCAACTTCCGCGACTGGCGCAGCGCCAATCACACATTCTCGTCGATGGCGATCTCTCGTGGCTATGCCTTCAGCCTCACCGGGGCGGGAGAGGCAACACAAGTAACCGGCGAGTTTGTCACCGCAGACTATTTCAAAGTTCTGGGCACGAATCCGTTGCTCGGCCGCACCTTTGCTCCAGGAGAAGACGAAATCGGCGCGGCGCCTATTGCCGTCATCAGCGAAGGCCTGTGGCGCCGCAAATTCAACTCTGCATCCGACATCATCGGCAAGGGCATGACCCTCGATGGCCGCGGCTTCACTATCGTCGGAGTCATTCCTGCCAGTTTTCATTTTGCGCTCGGAAATTTCGGCGCGCGGCGCGACATATATGCGCCCGCCGGCCAGTGGAACAACAATCTGCTGAACACTCGTAGCGCCGGCCTCGGCTTCCACGGCGTCGGCCGCCTCAAGCCGGGAGTGACGATCGAGCAAGCCGCGGCTGACATGCGCTCCGTTACCGGCAATCTGACAGCCGCATATCCCGACGTGAACAAGGGAATCGGCGCCAAGCTCATCCCGTTAAAGCAGTGGATCTGCGGCGGCATTCGTCCGTTTTTGCTGATGCTTCTAGCGGGCGTGGGGTTTGTTCTTCTGATCGCATGTGTGAATGTTGCGAATCTTTTGCTCGCGCGCTCATCCGGTCGCACGCGTGAATTTGCGATCCGCGCAGCTCTGGGTGCGAGCCAAGGCCGGGTGCTCCGGCAACTGCTTACCGAGAGCATTCTGCTTGGACTAGTGGCAGGCGCGTGCGGCTTGTTGCTAGCCGCGTGGGGAACGCGCGCCGCCCTCGGTGTTCTACCTGAGGCCTTGCCGCGTGCCGAAGAAATCGGACTCGACCTTCGCGTCCTCGTCTTTACTCTGGCGATTTCCGTCCTCTCCGGCGTGCTTTTCGGCCTCGCTCCCGCACTAAAGATTTTGCCGGCAAGCCTGCACGACAACCTCAAAGAGAGCAGCCGGAGCATGAGCGGTACGCGCCAGCGTTTGCAGGGGACATTCGTGATCGCGGAAATGGCGATGGCGCTAGTACTACTCATCGGGGCGGGACTGATGATCCGCACCTTGACGCATCTCTGGGGCGTCGATCCCGGCTTCAATCCACAGAACGTCATGACCGTCGGCGTCTCACTCCCGCCTTCAATGACGCACGCTTCTCCCGATGCGATTCGCGCCGCCTTCCGCGACTACGACAACAAGATCGCGTCGATTCCCGGAGTCGAGGCCGTTTCGCAGAGCTGGGGCGCATTCCCCATGAATGGCGATGACGAAAAAACATTCTGGATCGAAGGTCAGCCCAAGCCTCCCGAAAACGAGAAGAGCTGGGCCATCGACTACATCGTCGAACCTGGCTATCTGAAAGCGATGGGAATTCAGCTACTCGGTGGGCGTTTCCTTACCGATCAGGACAACGAGCATTCCCCTCGTGTCATCGTGGTCGACGATGTTTTCGCAAAGAAGTATTTCCCGGGTCAGGATCCGATTGGCCAGCGAATCCTGTCCGACGATTTCACCGAAGCGGCTGCGATCGTCGGAGTCGTCGGCCATGTCAAGCAGTGGGGACTCGATTCGGATGACACCGAAAAATTGCGTGCGCAGTTCTATATCCCGTGCATGCAGGTGCCCGACGACTTCATCAAGATGACTCCTGCCGGATCGGGGATGATCGTACGCTCCGGCCCCTCGCAGGCCGGCCTACTCGATGCCATTCGCCATGCCACGCGGCAGATCAGCAGTGAGATGCTGATTTTCGGTCCGCAATCAGCCAACGAAATCATCGCCGGTTCGCTAGCGCGCCGCCGTTTTTCGATGATCCTCCTCATCGTCTTCGCGGTTTTCGCCCTCGTGCTCGCGAGTGTCGGAATCTACGGTGTCATCTCGTACGTCGCCAGCCAACGGACTCAGGAGATCGGCATCCGCATGGCTCTGGGCGCGGGGCACCACGACATTTTGCGCTTGGTTCTTAGCGGAGCCGGAAGGCTGGCTTTCATCGGTACAGTTGCGGGGCTCGCCGCTTCACTCGTGCTAACCCGACTGATCTCGAGTCTTCTCTACGGTGTCGGGCCATTGGATCCGCTTACGTTCATCGCCGTTCCCGCGATATTGATGTCGGTCGCACTTGTTGCGAGCTATCTTCCCGCGCGCCGTGCCACGAAGGTCGATCCAATGACGTCACTGCGGTACGAATGAGGGTTTATGGAAAACGTTGTTCTTGATCTACGTTACACATTTCGCCAGCTGCTGAAGAGTCCCGGCTTCACTCTCACGGCTGTACTCACGCTGGCGCTGGGCATTGGGGCAAATGTCGCCGTCTTCTGCGTGATCAACGCGACGCTGCTGAATCCGAGCGGAGTTCCTCATCCTGACCAGATCGTCGCGGTTCGCGCGCACTACAGCGTTGGCGACCTCAAAAACATTTCCATCTCGCCCACCGATTTCGGCGACACGGTGACCGCAAAGAACATCTTCACCTCTGCCGCCGTGATGAAACGGGCGAACTTCAACTATACGGCGAGTGGCACAACTCCCGAGCGCTTGACCGGGGCGGCTGTTTCCTGGCAATGGTTCGATGTATTTTGGGCTCGCCCGTATCTCGGCCGCGTCTTTCGTCCGGAAGAAGATCAGCCCGGTGCCAACCATGAAGCCGTTCTCTCTTATCTCACCTGGAAGCAGCGGTTCGGAGGCGACCGCGGTATCATCGGCCGCACCTTGCTGCTCAATCAGGAGTCCTACCAGGTCATCGGAGTCGCATCTCCCGATTTCAATTGGCCGAACCAGGCGGAACTCTGGGTTCCACTCGCGCTGCCCACCAGCACATTTTTTGACAACAAAAATCGCTATAACGAATACCTCTTCTCAGCCGCCCGCCTGCGCCCCGGAGTGACGAGCGAGCAGGCCAACTCATTCCTCGCCCTGAAATCTTCGCAACTCGTCGATGCCGAGGGTCAAAACGGCTTTGGCCGCGCTGCGGGTTGGGGAATGTTCTGCATGCCGCTTGTAGATTTCGTCGCCGGAGATCTGCGCAAGCCGCTCTTCCTTCTCCTCGCCGCGGTCATGTCCGTTTTGCTCATCGCCTGCGCGAACATTGCCGGCCTGCAATTGGCGCGCGCCTCCGCCAAGCAACGTGAAGTCTCGATCCAGATTGCCCTTGGTGTCAGCAGCTCACGACTCATCCGGAGTGCCTTCCTCGAAAGCCTCCTACTCGCCGTTGCCGGCGTGATCGTCGGCCTGCTGATCGCATGGGTCTCGATTCCACTTCTGCTTCTCCTCGCGCCGGCAACTCTCGCCAGCAACATCACGATTCACATCGGCTGGCCGATCCTCGCGTTCCTCGCGGCGGTAGGGGCGGGCTGTGTTCTTATCTGCGGAGTCGCCCCCGCATGGCAGATGACCCACTCGCGGTGGTTCCAGGCTTTGCAGGAGAGTGGCCGTTCAGAAACCTCGAGCCGCGCGCGCCAGCGTCTGCGATCTGGCCTCGTCATAGCCGAGATCGCCATCGCCATGTGCCTCCTGGTTGGCGCAGGACTTCTCGTACGCAGCCTGCAGCAGGTGCAGGAGCTCGAAACGGGCTTCAACCCTGCGCATCTGATGTCGGCATCGGTCTCGCTCCCTCCTACGATTTATAAGAATGACGAACAGAAGGCGGCCTTTTTCGCCTCCGCCGAAGATCAACTAAAGAGCCAACCTGGCATTGTGAGCGCCGCCTTCGCCGACTCGCTCCCTTTCAGCAACGGTGGAGGGTCGGCTTCCTTCAGCATCAAGGGACATGCGGTTCCGCCCAACGACCCGGGACCGCACGGCAACATTCATGGGATTTCTCCTGATTACTTCACAACCCTTGGCATCGCCCTCGTGCGGGGCCGATTTTTTACGCCGCAAGACCGCCTGAAAACCGAACCTGTGGCCATTGTCGATGAAACGCTCGCCCATACCTATTGGCCAAACGAAGATCCGATTGGTCAGCACATCAACTTTGGCGGCAACTCTCCGTGGATGGAAATTGTTGGCCTGGTCAAACATGCGAAAACGTCGTCGCTCGAGGCCGATAACACCGAGGGCTACTACTACCTGCCTCTCGCGCAATCGCCAGTGCCAAACGCCTCTATCGTTGTGCGCACACCCAGTTCGCGGCCGCAGTCGGCGACTGAGTCGATGCAAGTGGCAGTCCGCGCCGTCGATGCCAACGTACCCTTGTACGACCTCAAAACTATGGAAGAGCGCGTCGACTCGTCGTTAACAGGCCGCCGCTTCCTCGTCGTTCTCTTGTCCATCTTCGCGGGTCTCGCGTTGTTGCTGGCCGCTGTCGGGCTCTATGGCGTAATCAGCTACTCAGTCCGCATGCGTACGCGCGAACTCGGCATTCGTATGGCGCTGGGTGCGCAGCGCACCGATATCCTTCGCATGATTCTCGGCACAGGCATGCAACTCGCTACGGCGGGACTCGTTCTCGGTCTCCTCGTTACGTTCACAGTGGGCAGAGTGCTTTCTAGCCTGCTCTACCACGTCAGCCTTCTGAACCCGCTCACTCTGTTCGTTACTGCAGTTTTATTGGCGTCTACCGTTTTGTTCGCATGCTACGTTCCAGCCCGCCGCGCCGCCCGGTCAGAACCCATGCATGCTTTGCGTTATGAGTAGGAGATTGATGTCATGAACGGACTTTTTCAAGACGTGCGTTTTGCTCTGCGGCGCTTGAGGAAAAACCGCGGCTTCGCGGTGGTTGCAATTCTCACGCTAGCGTTGGGCATCGGCGCCTCGGCTGTTATCTTCAGCGTTGTCTACAACGGTGTACTGCATCCCTTTCCATATCGCTCGGCGGAGCGGTTGACTGCGATCAACATGGAGGACCTGCAGGAGAACCGTGGAAACCGCGGCATGTACCACCTCGACGAGGTCGCAGCATTTCGTCAGGGCAACCACAGCTTTGAAGACATTCTCGCCTACGGCCTCTATCCGACGATGGTCCACTCGCTGCCCACGGGGCCGGAGATGGTGAAGGCCGTCGGCGCAACGACGAACGCCATGGATTTCTGGGGCGTGCCGCCGATGCTCGGTCGCGGCTTTGGCGAGCAGGATGTGAAGACCGGAGCGCCACCGGTAGTACTTCTGAATTACCTCTACTGGAAGCGCCAGTTTAACGGCGATAAGGGAGTTATCGGCAGCACGATGATGCTTAACGGCAAGGCGCGCACCGTCATCGGCGTCATGCCGCCGCGGTTCCAGGCCGTCGGCGCGGACATGTACATGCCGATTTCATGGACGAGACCAGAGCCAACTCGATCGAGGTTCGAGTGGGATGTCGACGATCCTCTCTACTTCTGGGCCACGGGAATTCTGAAGCAGGGCGTCGCGTTCGACACCGCGGAGGCGCAGATAGATGTCATTGCGCGGGAGATGGCAAAGATCCATCCAGACGACTATCCCAAGAAATTCCGCGTAAGCATGAAGTGGCTGAACGACATTGTTCTCGCCAACTTCAAGCAGACCCTACTTTTGCTCTTTGCGGCGGTGGGCCTGCTGTTGTTCATCTGTTGCAGCAACGTGGCTGGACTGCTCCTCGCGCATGCCAGCGCTCGTACAAAAGAAATTGCCTTACGCGCCGCCTTGGGTGCGACCCGCCGAAGGCTTGTGCGTCAATTGCTCTCCGAGAGCCTGGTGCTGGCGCTTGCAGGTTGCGGACTGGGCACTTTCCTCGCCTATGCCGGTCTCAAGGGTCTGATGCTGACATCTCTCACGCGCATACTACCCATGGAAGCGCAAGTCTCGTTGAATCGGCCGGTGCTCTTCTTCGCCATTGGCATTTCGCTGATTTCAGCGCTGTTTTGCGGACTTGCGCCAGCGCTTCACGCCTCGCGCAGAGACTTGCAGACAGGACTGGCTGGCACCGGAGTGAATGTGAATGCCGGTTTCCAGCACAGCCGCTTTCGCTCAGGACTGGTCATCGGGCAGGTTGCGCTCTCGATCCTTTTATTAACCAGCGCTGCCCTCGTCGCACGAAGCTTCATTTCGCTAGTCGATGCCGACCTTGGCGTCCGCCCAGAACGCGTCTTCAACGGCCAGGTCCATTTTCCGAAGAACAAGTACTCCAAGGCTGACGACAAGCGCGCCTTCTTTTCCGAGATCCTTCCGAAACTCGAAGCGATCCCGGGCGTGACCAGCGCCACCGAGTTGATCGGTCTGCCGCTGCTCTTTTCGCCGCGCGGAGATGTAACTATTCCCGGCAAGCCGCACACTGAAGAATGGACGACCCGGATTGATTTGTGCAGCGAAGATTACTTCACCACGCTTGGCATGCACCTGCTGCGCGGGCGCCTTCTGAATGCCAGCGACATGCTTTCTGGTCGAAAGGTAGTCGTCGTCAACGAAAAACTGGCGAGAAAATATTTCGGCAACGAGGAGCCGCTTGGGCGCTCGATCAAGTTCAACATCCTCGATGAAGTCCCGGACACGCCGCATGATGTCTATTTCGAGATCGTCGGCGTCGTCAGCGACGCCCGCAATTATGACATGGAAGGCGACCAAGCCGTGCTCTTGCCGGCGGAAAAGGCAATGCCGGAAGGATTTCTTCCATATTCGATTTCCGGATTCGGCGATCGAAGCATCGCCATGAAGACCAGCGTCCGTCCGGTTTCGGTGGTGAACGACGTGCGCCGCATTTTGTGGAACTACGATCACGACATTGTGCTCGCCGCACCCGACATAGCAGGCGCTTTCGGCTTTTCGCTGGACGACGTGATGGAAATGCTCGTCTATGGCAAACCGAAGTTTGCCGCTATTGCGTTTACCGCGTGCGCGCTGCTCGGTTTTGCGCTGGCCATCGTCGGCCTCTTCAGCCTGATGACCTACATCGTCTCGCTCAAGACGCATGACATTGGGGTTCGTCTGGCGCTCGGCGCGCCGCCGGCCAGCATCCTGCACATGATGCTCCGCCGCGGCTTTGTTCTGATCGCGGTGGGCATCTTCTTGGGGCTCGCCGTAAGCACCGCTGTGACTCGCTTCCTGTCGAACTTGTTCCATGGCGTGTCTGCTCACGATCCGTTGAGCTATTTACTGGTCGCAGGCACCGTCGCGCTCGCCGGTTTGTCCGCCTGCTTCCTGCCGGCTCGCCGCGCAGCGAAGGTGGACCCAATGGCCACTTTAAGAGATGAATAGCACAAGTGTTGTGGTAACGAGGAGAAGATGATCCGACTCAACAACATCGAACGAAGTTACAAAACCGGAGCGGGCGAAACCTGGGTGCTCCGCCGAGTGAGTTTAGAAATCCAGCCGGGGGAGTTCATCACCGTAATGGGACCGTCAGGGGCAGGGAAGTCGTCACTACTGAACGTCCTCGCATTGCTCGATGACCAGTGGAAAGGGGAGTACTGGTTCCGCGATCAGGCCGCGCACTCCATGAAGCGCAAGGAACGCGCCGAACTTGCCAAGAAGAACGTCGGCATGGTCTTCCAGAGCTATCATCTGCTCGACGACCTCACTGTGCAGGAGAACATCGACCTGCCGCTTTCTTACAAAGATATTCCGCGGCACGATCGGCAGGGTCTTGTCGCCGATACGCTCGATCGCTTTCAGATCGTCGGCAAGAAAGATCTGTATCCGAGCCAGCTCTCTGGCGGGCAGCAGCAACTTGTAGGCGTCGCTCGCGCGGTTATTCACAAGCCGGCTCTACTCCTCGCCGACGAGCCCACAGGCAACTTACATTCGAGCCAAGCCAAGGAGATTATGGAACTCTTCCGCGAACTCAATCAGCAGGGAACCACCATCGTTCAGGTTACGCACTCCGAGGCGAATGCCGCCTACGGAACTCGAACGCTCCAGTTGCGCGACGGCTGGCTCGTCGGCGACACAGGAAATCCGAATCTGCAAGCGGTGCCAAGCTCAACCGATGTGGCGGTGAATCGATGAAGGACCGTCTCCACATCATTTGCAAGCAAATTGCCCAGACGGCCATGTCGATTGCGTTAGCAGCCACGCAGGTCGCGGCACAAGTGCAGACGCCGGCCGAGCTAAAGATTCCTCAGAAGCATGATCCACTCAGTCCGTACATCGGCAGCTCCGTTCCCGAGCCTGTGCTATCCAATTCCAAGCGTCTCGAAAGCCTGATTCGCGAGGGCAAACTGTATCTTTCGCTGAGAGACGCAATCGATTTGGCCCTCGAAAACAATCTCGACTTGGCGATTGCCCGCTACAACTTGCCCATTGCCGATACCGACGTCCTTCGCACCAAAGCGGGCGCGAGTTTTCGAGGAGTGAACACGGGCGTGGTGCAGGGAACGCCCGGCGGCGGCGTTGGTGGTTTCGGCGCGGGTGCTCCTGGCGCGGGTGCCGGCGGAACAACCGGCGGCGCGGGCGGCGCGGGCGCGGGAGCGTCAGGCTTGGTGCAATCGACCCTTGGCGTTGGAACTCCGGTTTCGTCCTACGATCCAGAGCTCAATGTCAATGGCGGGGTCGAGCACTTAACATTGCCGCAATCGAACAAAGCCACGTATGGCATCTCCCCGTTGCAACTGAATACCACACAGGTGAACGCCAGCTTCACACAGGCTTTTTCATCTGGAACATCCATAAACTTCATCTTCCAGAACGGCCGGAGCACTACCAATAGTCCTGATTTCGTTTTATCTCCCGCGCTGAACTCGTATTATCGCTTCACGATTCAGCAGCAGCTTCTCGCGGGCTTCGGATTTGGTCCCAATCTGCGTTACTTGCGAATCGCCAAGAATAACAAGAAGATTTCCGATATCGCCTTCAAAGATCAGGTCATCGCCACAATCACGCAGATCGAGAACATTTATTGGGATCTTGTCAACGCCTACGAGCAGGCGCGGGTGAACCAGCAATCGCTGGACTTCGCGAATCAGACGCTGGAAAACGACAAGAAACAGCTTCAGCTCGAAGCCATACCTCAGATGGACGTGATGAAAGCAGAAGCTGATGTCTCACAGCGCGACCAGGACCTTACGATTGCACGCACGAACCTTCAGCTCCAGGAATCGTTAATGAAGAATGCTCTCACCAAGAGCCTCGACGATCCTACGCTCCAGGAAATGCCCGTAGTGCCGACAGATCGCATGCAGAACGCCGATCTTGGCCCGGCGAACACGGAGCCGATCACCGATTTGATGACAGAAGGCCTCAAGAATCGACCGGAACTTCTCGAGACTGACATCGACCTGACCAACCGCCAGATCAGCCGTCAGGCCGCGCGCAACGCGCTCTTACCTTCGCTGTCGCTCGTTGGCTATTACGGTGGAACTGGTCTCGGCGGAACGGTCACGCCCGGAAACACATCGAATTCTCCGACCGATTTGTATGGCGCATGGCAGGATACTTTCAATAATTCCGCGCCCGATTACTTTGTCGGACTCAACCTGAACATCCCGTTTCGCAATCGCGCCGCGAAAGCGGACCAGTATCGTTCCGAGCTTGAGTATCGCCAAGCCAGTCTGCGCAAAGAGCAACTTCGCAAGCAGATTCGCATCGAAATCCGCAATGCCCAATATGCCCTCGAACAAACGCGCGCTCGCGTGGACTCCGCACGCAAAGCGCGGGACCTCGCGCAACGCACCTTCGAAATCACGAAGAAGGAGCAGGATCTCGGTTCGGGCTCAACCTTTCAGACCATGACCGCGCAGCGCGATCTTTCCGTCTCAGAACTGGCGCTCGTGACGGCTATGACGACGTATCAGAAAGCGAAAGTCGAGCTTGATCGTTCAACCGGCGAGACTTTGGAACATAATGGTGTATTGATCCAGGATGCGGTCACGGGAACCGTAACCGCGCAAGCTCAGTAGTCATGCCGATTTCGACCAAGTCGCAAGATCTTCGCTCCGTCCTTCCCTCGCGGATTCACGAGAACTTGGCGCCGTGCATTCTCGCGGCTGACGATCAGCCTCACATCCTCGATGCGCTCCAGCTTCTTCTCGCGCCCCATGGTTATCGCATGGACAAAGCGACTTCGCCCGTGCAGGTTCGCGAGGCCTTGAATCTCGGTTCTTATGACGCGCTCCTGATCGATCTCAACTACACGCGCGACACGACTTCGGGACAAGAAGGTCTCGACCTACTCTCCGAAATCGTCGCGCTCGATAGCAACTTGCCAGTCATTGTTATGACTGCGTGGGGCAATGTCGAACTCGCTGTCGAGGCGATGCGTCGCGGCGCCCGCGACTTCATCCAGAAGCCTTGGGAGAATGAACGGCTGTTGGCGATAATCCGGACACAGGTCGAACTCCATCGCGCGCTTCAACAAGCGGAACGGTTGGCTGCCGAGAATCGGCTCTTGCAGGCACAAGGGCGTCCTGAATTCATCGCCAAGGCTGCTTCGATGGAGCCTGTGCTTGAGGCGATCGCGCGCGTTGGTCCATCAGATGCCAACGTACTTATTACCGGCGAGCATGGCAGCGGCAAGGAAGTCGTTGCTCAGACTCTGCATGCGCTTTCGGCACGGTCTTCTCGGCCGCTGGTTGCGGTCAATACAGGAGCGCTCGCCGAAGGACTTTTCGAGAGCGAGATCTTTGGCCATGTGAAAGGCGCTTTCACAGACGCTCGTACCGATCGCATCGGGCGCTTCGAACTCGCCGATCAGGGCACGATCTTCCTGGACGAGATCGGCAACGTTCCTGTTCGTCAGCAGGCAAAGCTGCTGCGCGTCCTTGAGTCCGGAGAGATCGAGCGCCTCGGTTCGTCTCGTGCCCGCAAGGTCGACGTGCGCGTCATCTCGGCTACTAACTGCGACCTGCAAGCTGCCTGCGCTTCGGGACAGTTCCGCGAGGATCTTCTCTTTCGCCTGAACACGGTCGAAATCCACGTTCCGCCGCTGCGCGAGCGCCGCGAAGATATTCCCGCGCTGGCGATTCATTTCCTGCGGCGTTACGCTGCGCGTTACCGGCGCGAGATCGATGGCTTCGAAGGCTCTTCATTGCAGGCGATGGCACAATACGCTTGGCCGGGAAACGTCCGCGAACTCGATCACACTCTGGAACGCGCCGTGCTGATGTGCAGAGGGCGCGAGATTCAGCCTGCGGATCTCGGCTTGAATATGCAACGTCCGCAGGCGCAGAATCTCGAAGAACTCAGCCTTGAATCGGTTGAGGCGCTTCTCATCCGCAAGGCGCTTCAGCGCTTCCAAGGGAACATCAGTCAAGCGGCGGAAGCGCTGGGTTTGAGCCGCGGCGCGCTTTACCGGCGCATGGAGAAATATGGCCTTTAGCTCGCCAGCGAGCGGCAAGCCAGCAACGAGCAAAGGTCCCCGCAAACGAGTTCGTCTCCTTTATGAACATCGCATCAGCGTGTATGCGCTGCTGGTCGCGTTGCCGAGCCTTGTCGTCTGCGGAATTCTGATCTGGCAACAGCCTTGGACCAGAGAATCCAAGTGGGCTCTTTCGGCCGTTCTGCTCATCGCCTGGTGGTTGCTGGCGATGGCGTTGCATGAGCAGACGGTTCGTCCTCTGCAAACTTTGGCGAACGTTGTCGCGTCCCTTCGCGAGGAGGACTATTCCTTTCGCGCTCGCGGAGCGACCAACAAAGATGCGCTCGGCGAACTCTCTCTAGAAGTCAATGCGCTCGCCGATCTATTGGCCGATCAGCGCATGCGCGCGATCGAAGCGACTGCGCTTTTGCGACGCGTGGTCGAGGAAATCGATGCGCCTCTCTTCGCGTTCGATCCGGATCGAATCTTGCGCTTGGTGAATCCTGCAGGGGAAAAGCTACTTCAGCAGGCAGCGATTCGCATTCTCGGACGCACTGCGGAGGAAATCGGTCTCGCGGATTGCCTGAATGCCGAAAACGAAACGCTGGTGCATTTATCGGCGAGCACCTCGACTCCTCGCTGGCTGGTGCGGCAAAGCAAGTTTCGCGAGAAAGGCGTTCCGCACACACTCGTTGTTTTGCTCGACGTGAGCCGAGCGCTTCGCGAAGAGGAGCGCAGCGCATGGCGGAAACTGATTCGCGTGCTTGGCCACGAACTCAATAACTCTCTCACACCGATCAAATCCATCGCCGGAAGTTTGAGCGCGCGGCTGGCGAGTTCGGCACTTGAACCAGAGCAACGCCAGGATTTTGAGCGTGGGCTCGAAATCATCGAAGCGCGGTCTGCATCACTCAACCGTTTTCTCCAGGCGTATCGCGCATTGGCGCAAATGCCTCCTCCTGCGATTAAGCACGTTGCTCTTGCGCCGATCGTGGAGCGCGTTGTCTTTCTCGAGACGCGTCTTCCGGTCATCATGAATGCTGGACCAGATGTCACCTTGATGGTCGATCCCGATCAGATCGAGCAGATGCTGATCAACCTCGTGCGCAACGCTGTTGAAGCGGCACTTGAACCGCAATCGCGCAACGGCGCAGATGTTACAGCCGTGACAAAGCCGGAAGTTCTGCTGGGCTGGAAACTGGAAGAGCAAAATGTCGTGCTCAATATCGACGACAATGGTCCGGGAATTCTGAATCCTAGCAACGCGTTCGTTCCTTTCTATACGACCAAACCATCTGGCAGCGGCATTGGACTTGCCTTGTCGCGACAGATCGCTGAAGCGCATGGTGGATCGATCGAACTCGGCAATCGCAACGGAAGAGGATGCGAAGTGCGCGTTCTGCTGCCGTATTCTCGGGGCCGCGATGTCAGTGTTCAGGCTTCTTCGTCAGCATAAAAAATAGCGATTGGCAGCGGCGAAAGTTCAAAGTCCCGCTTCGATACGCGATCGCGGATCGAGAAAATCTCGTAGCGCGTCGCCGATAAAATTAAATGCCAATACCGCGAGCATCACGGTGATTGCGGGGAAGAGCACGAGATGCGGCGCGTCGAAAAGATGCGAGCGGGCGTCGTTCAACATCGATCCCCAACTTGCGGTTGGAGGGGGAACGCCGAGCCCTAGGAAACTCATCGTCGCTTCGGCGAGCACTGCGCCAGCCATGCCGATGGCGGCCTGCACGATTACCGGCTGAATAATGTTCGGCAGAATGTGGCGGAGTACGATGTGCAAGTCGCTTGCGCCGAGCGCGCGCGCGGCTTCGATGAATTCGCGCTCACGAACTGCCAGCACTTGTCCGCGTACCAGACGCGCGTAACCGACCCAGCCTCCGAGCGACAGCGCCAGCACCAGGTTTAGAATTCCCGGTCCGCGAAAGGCGACGAAGGCGATCGCGATCAGGATTCCGGGAAAAGACAGGAACGCGTTCATCAGGACGATGTTGACGAAGCGGTCGATGCGTCCGCCGTAGTATCCGGCGAGCGAGCCGACGATGAGGCCGAGGAGGAGCGAGCAGGCGACGACGCTCGAGCCGACGAACATCGAGATGCGCGCGCCCCAGATGAGGCGGGAGAGGATGTCGCGGCCGAGCTCGTCGGTGCCAGCGAGATGGTGCGCGGATGGTGATTGGAGCCGGTTGGGGAGATCGATGTAAGCCGGATCCTGCGGGGAAAGCCAGGGGGCAATGATGGCGCAGACCACAAAGATGACGGTTAATGCAATACCGATCGCCGTTAGCGGGCTGTGGCGAGCTAGACGAGAGGTCGTCTTGAAGTTCGGAAAGGCTGAGGCTGCCCCGGCCATTTAATCTTTGGGTACCCCCCCTCCCCCCCTTACGGTCGTGTAATTCTTACACTGCCCAAAATGGAATTCTTATCGTTGGCAGAGGGGCTGGAAGAATCTTACCTTTTTCGCGTTCCAACAATTCAGCTTGGTCCTGGATCGAATCTCAAGTCAAGGAATTTCTCGACAAAGGGTGCGCGCGCATTCCCAAAAACGAATTCAAACGAATGGATTTTCCACGCGGACTCCGGCGATCATCTGCTGAGCGTTCAGATCTTCGGAGAGGATTCGGGCGGCGCCGCTCTTGAGTGCCGAGGCGACAATCAGAGCGTCCCAAAAGCCGATGCGCGAGTCGTCTTCGATTCGGAACGCTGCGGCGATTTCTGCGGGCGTGGTTTCGATGCACCAGACTGAATATGAGTGCACGACTTGGCGGGCTACTTCTTTGGGAAGCGGTGTGGAAATCTTGCGCGTCGCATTGACGTAGAACTCCTGCAAAACCTGCATGCTGAGCGTGCCGGCCCGCTCGCTCCAGAGTTCGCGCAGAAGGTCGCGGGCGATTGTGTGCTTTTGCTGGGCATCGACGTCGTGCGCGTAAATGAGGACATTTGTGTCGACGAAGGATTTAGCGTTCATGCCACTCGTCTCGGGTGGAGCGGATTGCGCCGCCCATGTGGAATCCTTGGTCGAGGAGGGTGAGAGCTTGACGTTCGGCGCGCTGGTAGGCTTCGTCTTCGCCGACCAGGAGTTCGATCTGCTCGGCGAGAATGCCGCTGATGGACGAACCGCGGCGGGCGGCGAGGATCTTGGCTTTGCGGATGGTCTGCTGGGTGAGGCTAAGGGTTATGTTTTGCTTGGGCATAAGTCCGATAACACGTATAATACGTGTAACACGCAATGTGCGTGTTGTCAAAGGATAAACTACGTTGGCATTACCAAACCTCAAGTTGGAATGTCCGGTAGCTCTTGATGATCTCGAAATCGCCGCGGTTCGAGGTGATCAGGCGCGCGCCGTGCGAGCGTGCGGTAAGCGCGATGAGCACATCGAAGTGCAGGTCGCGAAGCCCATGCGGCGCAAATCCGCGATCGGCACGAATCTCCGCCAGAATCTGGCCTGACTCGAGCCAGTTGTTTTCTGTGGGAGTCAGGATGGGAAGGTTTCTGGCAAGCGCTCGCAGGGCCTTCGCGTCCGCCGGGGTTGCCACGCCGCGCCAGAGTTCGGCCATAACCACGGAGCAATTGCGCACAATTCCTTCCAGCGTTTCCAGCCTTTGCCGATGGCGGTTTGTGCGTAACTGGTCTACGAGAACCGACGTGTCGAAGATAATGAGGTTACTCATCGAGGCCGGCGAACGAGAGTTTGCCGCCGTTCTTTTTCATCAAGGCTTTGAAGCGCTTCAGTGCGACAAGCTCACGGAGAGCTACGTGCACCGCCTCGGTGCGGGATTTTACGCCGAGAAGCTTCTTGGCCTCGTCAGCCAACTTGGTGTCCAGGCGGATGGATGTCATGGTTGTGGCCATTAGGAGGTCTCCTCGATTCGAGTGTATATATAGAATATCGGATCTGTATATACAAATTCAAGCAGGGTGGCGCGTTCTGTCCGCAACGGAGGGTTCCACTGCCCCGTTAGATTCCGCAAAGAGCAAGCTTTATCGCGTACTTTATATGGTACGATACTCTTGAGCTGTTGAAAATGGATCCTGCGGACCAACCTCGGAAGATAGACCTTGTCTTTTTTCGTGATCAGTCTGGAGGTGAGCCGGTTCGGGAGTGGCTGAAAGGACTGCGGCAGACAGAGCGCCACGCGATAGGCAGGGACTTGCTGCGCGCGCAATGGAGATGGCCGGTTGGAATGCCGCTCTGCCGCCCGATGGGAAAGGGCTTGTGGGAGATACGGACTGACATGGCGGGCAATCGTACGGCACGCGTGTTCATTTGCCATCAAGAGGGGTGTCTGGTGGCATTGCACGGATTCATCAAGAAGACGCGGACTACGCCGGATGACGATCTGGCAATAGCCCGGCGGCGGCAAAAGGAGATGAAAGAATGACGCGGAAACATATAGGGTCGAGCATCGATGACTTCATGAAGGAAGAGGGAATTTTTGAGGAAGCTCAGGCGCAGGCGGTTAAGGAGGTGGTGGCCTGGAAACTGGCTCGGGCGATGAAGAAGAAGAAAATCTCCAAAACAAAGATGGCGGCGCTATTGAAGACGAGCCGCTCACAGGTGGACCGGATACTTGATCCGAAGAGGGATATAACGCTCGGGAGCTTGCAGCGGGCGGCGGCGTTGGTGGGGCAACGGGTGGTGATTGAGTTGGTTTGAATGCTCGTTCCTCTGCCTATCAAACATGCAACGCGATCCTCGAAAGACATTCCCGCGAATTAGCGAAGACTTGGTCGTGGTGATGTTTGACCATGAACGCATTATAGGACTGGGCCTCGACCTCAGAAATCCTCTTGATCTTGTCTGTCGGCGCATTCTCAGCGAGTAAGTACAACATGGCCCTCTTGGGGGAAAGTGGAATGTACCACTCCACTTCCAACGGGGTTCCCCTGCTATCACGGTTCTCGTGAATATTGATGACTGGTTGGTCGCTAGTGATAAAAGGGAGTCGGGTCTCGTTTTGCAAAAGAACAATACGGAACCGAGCGCGATCAACTAGGAGGCTTCCACCGATATTTATCGCCAATATGTGAATCATCGGCCCACAGACGCGGTCGATATCTACACCGGGGATAGGCGTACGAATTCGTTTCATGGCTTCGCGTCTTTTCTTCGTTCGCAACGAGAAAAGCGCGAGGGCGCGAAGAAACGACCCTGCCATCGATACGTCGGAGAAGAATTCAGTGCTACCGGAGAGCATGCACCCAATGGAGTATTGCAGATCATGCTCAATGGATTCGTGGTAGTTCTCGTCAAGGTTAGAGACGATCTCTCGTACAGTCCGTTTGGCTTCATCCTTGATCCCCGGTCTGGCTTTTTTTAATTGATTAGCGTAGGCGACGCGCGCAAACTCTCGCAACAAACTCTCGTGAATGCTCCGTACCCCTTCCGGTGATTGAGCGATGACTCCTCTTCGCAGGAATTCAATGTCCTTGATCGTAAGATCACTCACTGCATAGAAATCCTTTTCCACTCCGACGCTGGCTAACCCGCACGGTTTGATCTGGCCGTTTCGCAAACAGTAGATCCTTTGGTTCTCAGACCATGGTGTCAGATACCACTGAGGCACATAATGGTGTCTACGTTTTCGCATGGTTAGTCTCACGTCGGCTTTGTGGATCGCTTACTGCCTAATCCTCGGGTTCACTGCCGAATAGATTAAGTCCGTTAGAAAATTCACTGCCACATATGTAAGCCCAATCGCGAGGATGCAACCTTGCACGAGATAGTAGTCGCGGTTGCCGATGGCCTGGATGGTGAGGCGTCCGATGCCGGGCCAGGAGAAGATGGTTTCGGTGACGATGGCGCCGGCGAGCAACGCTCCGAATTGCAGGCCTAGGACGGTGATGATCGGGATCATGGCGTTGCGCAGGGCGTGGCGATAGACTACCGCGCGCTCGCTTAGGCCTTTGGCGCGGGCGGTGCGGATGTAGTCCTGGCCTAGCTCTTCGAGCATGGAGGTGCGGACCATGCGGGTGAGGATCGCGGCTAGCGCGCTGCCCATGGTGATTGCGGGAAGAACTAAATGCGCGAAGGTTCCGGAGCCGGAGACTGGGAGCCATCCTAGTTTTACCGCGAAGAACAAGATTAGGATTGGGCCTAGCGCGAAGTTGGGGAACGACAGGCCGAAGAGGCTGACTACGCTGAGGGCACGGTCGTCCCAGCGATTGCGATGGCGGGCGCTGCGGACTCCGGCGGGGAGGGCCAGCGCGATGGCTACAAATAAAGATGCGAGCGTCAGTTGCAGCGTGAATGGATAGCGCTGGGCGATCAGGCTCGTAACGCTGGTATTGAAGCGGAGCGATTTGCCGAGGTCGCCGTGCAGGACTCCGCGCCAGTAATTGATGTATTGCCGACCGATGGGGACGTCGAGTCCGTAGGCGTGGCGCATCGATTGAATGTCGCCGGGAGCGGCGCCTTCGCCGAGCATTTGCTGGATGGGGTCTCCGGGGACGAAGTGGATGAGGAGGAAGACTGTGGAGACTACCAGCCAGATTACCGGGAGGGTGTAGAGGACGCGTTGGAGGAGAGTTCTCAGTTCTCAGTTCTCAGTTCTCAGTTCTCAGTTCTCAGTTCTCAGTTCTCAGTTCTCAGTTTGGGTTCGACGTCGTTTCGGCTTTTTTGTTATTTAGCTTTTGTGCTCAGATTCTCGTTTCCTATTAGTTCGGATGTGGCGGCTTGAGACGGGGCGGACCCCGTCTCTACCGTTGATTGTGCCGATTTCAGTGGTTCGATTCTTACCGTGGCTATGCGATGGCCTTCCATTTTTTCGACTACAAAGCGGCGGCCCTCGTGCTCGAATGACTCGCCGCCTTTCGGCAGCTTCTGCAATCGTGAGAGGACAAAACCCGCTAACGTCTCGAAGCCTTCATCTTGCGGAAGGGCGATTTCGTACTGGCTTTCGAGGTCGCGGATGTTGACTGCTCCATCGAGTACCAGCGGCGCATTGCTGTCGAACTCCGGCTGGCCTGTGGCTACGTCGAATTCGTCTTGAAGCTCTCCGACTAATTGCTCGAGCACGTCTTCTACGCTGACTACGCCCGCCGTTGAACCGAACTCATCGACCACCATGGCGAGGTGGCGCTTGCGGGCCTGGAACTCTACCAGCAATTCGAAGAGCGATTTTGTTTCCGGCACCACCAGTACGTCGTGCATGATCTGATGGACTTTCATCTGCGAGAGGCGGGCGACCATGGCTGGCATCGCGCTTTGCATGACACGCAGGCGCATCCAGCGCATGAGATCTTTGGCATAGAGCACGCCGATGATGTGCTCGGGGCCGCGGACTGGGTCGTAGACGGGAATGCGGGAATGCTGCTCGTCGACCACGCGGGCTAGAGCTTCTTCAAGAGTGAGGTCGGCGGCGAGGGAGAAAATCCTTGTGCGCGGCACCATGACCTGGCGGGCGGTGATGTTATCGAGTTCGAGCGCGTTCAAGAGCATTTCTTCCTGCGCGGAAGAAAGCTGGCCGGAGCTGCGCGCGGCACTGACAATTAGGCGTAGCTCGTCGGGCGAGTGGACCGAACCGTGACGAATTTCGCGAACACCGAAGGTGCGGAGAACGAATCCGGCGGCGCGGCTCATCACGGCGATCAGCGGGCCCGTGAGGGTGAGAAAGAAGTCCATGGGTGCCGCGACGGCTAGGGCAACGCGTTCGGCCCGCTGGAGCGCTAGCGACTTTGGGACCAGCTCGCCGAGCGTGACATGCAGGGCCGTGATGAGCACGAAGGCGATGACGACGGCGACTGCGTGGGCGTAGACGATGGCGTACGGGATGTTGCCGAGCCAGGTTTCGAAGAGGCGGGCGAGGACTGGTTCTCCCAGCCAGCCGAGGGCAAGGCTGGCGGTCGTTACGCCAAGTTGGACTCCATTGACGACCCTTGGAAGCTGCTGGTGTAGGCGTAGGACGATGCGGGCGCCGACACGGCGGTTTTCGATCAGCTGGAGGATGCGCGTTTCGCGCACGCTGACCAGAGCGAATTCGGCGGCCGCAAAGAAGGCATTGGCCGCCACCAGAAGCAGGATGACAAACACCCGCAGCAGCACCAATGCAATCATGGAATGCTAATTTTAGCATTCCGAAGGACTTGTTACGCTAAAAGGGTACCGAGGCGCATATCCCGCCGCCACTGGCGGGTGTGCGGGAGGTCACCGGACCGGGCCGAATAAGACGGTACAATGAGTGTTAGCTCTGACATTCATTCAGGTTCGGATCGCTTTCCTTTTAGGGATCAATCGGTCTAAGTAGTGTGCGAATCCTTGCACACTCCCGCTCAACCTATTTGCAGGCGGGTTTCGGAACCCCTCAGACGGACCGGGTCGAATTTCCAAGGAACTAATCTTCGACTGCGACCGTAATAAAGAGGTGAATGCCAGTTCTACAGTTCCAATCTCGGCAGGAGGCAGTCGTGAATGGTAATGGTAACGGCAACGGCAAAGCGAAAAAGCGCCGCAAAAGAATCATTATTTGGACGTCGGTCGCGGTAGTTTTTGTGGCCCTGATTGTGACGGGGGTCGTGATCGCGTCCGCGGGCGGCACCAAGATTGACCCGTCGAAGCTGGCCAAGGTGGAAAAGGGAGACCTGGCGAAGAGCGTTGTCGCCACCGGAAAGATCGAGCCGATCACGAAGGTCGAGGTGAAGTCGAAGGCGAGCGGCATCGTCAAGAAGCTGTTCGTGGAGTATGGCGACCGGGTGAAGGTGGGACAGCCTCTGGCGCAGCTCGACAAGGTCGAGATCCAGGCGCAGGTGGATCAGTCGCGCGCCGCCCTGGAGGCGGCCGAGGCGAACCTGAAGAGTTCGCAGGCCGATTTCGAGCGGGCCAAGGTGGACGCCGAGGGGCCGGATGTGCCGCCGTTGAAGCGCGCCTATGATCGCGCCATCGGAATGGCGAAGGAGGGCGTCGTGTCGCAGTCTGCGCTTGACGATGCGCAGAAAAATTATGAGCTGGCGCTGAACAAGCAGAACGTCGCGAAGGCGCAGGTCACCGTGTTGAAGGCGAAGATTGCGCAGGCGCAGGCGGTGGTTGCGCAGGATCAGGCGAACCTGAAGCAGCTGGAAGAGCAGCTTAGCTATACCGATATTGTCTCGCCGCTCGATGGCATTGTGCTCTCGCGCGACGTGGAGATTGGCGACGCGGTCAGCTCGATTCTTGTGCTGGGTTCGACGGCTACGCTGGTCATGACGCTCGGCGATACGAGCGAGGTCTACGTCAAGGGCAAGGTTGACGAGAGCGACATCGGCAAGGTGTACCTCGGGCAGCCGGCGCGAATCAAAGTGGAGTCGTTCAAGGACAAGACTTTCACGGGCAAGGTCACGAAGATTTCGCCGATGGGCGTTGAGAAAGATAATGTGACGACCTTCGAAGTCCGCGTGTCGATCAATAACCCTGAGGGGATGTTGAAAGCCATGATGACCGCTAACGCTGAGATCATTCTCGACGAGCACAAGGGCGTGCTGCAGATTCCGGAAGGCGCGATCATCTACGACAAGGACAAGAATGCGTCGGTGGAAGTGCCGGATCCGAAGGGCAAGGATGGCAAGCGCAAAGTGGCCGTCAATATTGGAATTTCGAACGGTGCCAAGACCGAGTTGCTGAAAGGTTTGAAGGAAGGCGATCAGGTGGTGCTGCAGTAGAAAAGCAGGTGTTAGGTCTCAGGCTTTAGGTCTCAGGAAATGCATTTGCCGGCTAGTGCCGATATAGTCCCATCCTGAACGCCCGCAGCCAAAACCTAGCATCTGTAGAACGGGTTGGGTGTCCTAATACCTGACACCCAAGACCTAACACCTACAACAACGGGGTGTAAATGGCTATGACTAGGACATCTAAATCTCGCAATTTTGCTCTTTGCGCGGCGATCCTGGCGTTTACGCTGCCCGGTTTCGCATCGGTCGCTGGAACGTTTGATCGGTCGTTCCAGGTTAGCGGCGCGGTCGACCTGGAAGTTCTCAGCCGCTCTGGTGATGTTACGGTTCGCAACGGACCTTCTGGAACGGTCACAGTGCATGGGAAGATCAACGTCGGCAACTCGTGGTTCAGCGGCGATCACCACGGCGATGTGCAGGCAATACAGAACAATCCGCCGATCCGGCAGAGCGGCAACAGCATCCGGATCGACTATGTTAACTACAATAACATTTCCATCGACTACGAGATTACTGTTCCGGATGAGACTTCTGTCCGCTCGCATACGGGCAGCGGCGATCAGACGATTGAGGGGCTTCGCGGGCGCGTCGAACTGGAAAGCGGCTCGGGCGATCTCAGGCTCTCACGCCTGACGGGCGAGATGCGCTTTTCTACCGGTTCTGGGAACGTGCGCGGACACGAGCTTAACGGTCCGGCGCGTGCCAAAGCGGGGAGCGGCGATATTGACATCGAAGAGAACGGCGAGGGCGACATTGATATCCGCACCGATTCTGGAAACATCAGCGTGAAGGGTATCAATGGTGGCTTCCACGCGGAAGCGGGCAGCGGCGATATTCACGGCGATGGCTCACCGAAAAATCTCTGGACGGTGCGCACGGGGTCGGGAAATGTCGTGCTGCGTGTGCCGCAGGATGCGGCGTTCGACGTGGATGTCTCGTCCAGTTCCGGATCGGTGACGATGGGACATGCGGTGCAGACCACCATTCAGGGACGCGTGCAGGAGTCGCGGAAGAGCGTCGTCGGCAAGGTACGCGGCGGCGGGCCGACTGTTTCCGTGCATACCGGTTCTGGTGACGTAACGGTCGAGTAACTTCAAACCTGCAAGGTTGCGACGGGTGCCTCAGTCCGATCACCGGGCTGAGGCACTCAGGTTTTTTGCCCATTCCGAGCTGACAATCTTTTATGTCTCGAGTATCTTTCCCTGATTTGTTTCGCCATCGTCCCGGCGGAATGCACGTTACTTCTCTACCACTCCCGATATCTTGACGTGCGGTTCTGTCTCCCTGATACTGCCTTTGCCAGCGAAACCAGACAGATTGGACGGAAAACCGATTGCCACCGATCATTACGCTCACCACCGATTTCGGACTTAACGACCATTTTGTCGGCGCCATGAAGGGAGTGGTTCTGGAAATCGCTCCCGATGCGCAGATTGTCGACATCAGCCATGCCGTGCAGCCTTTCGATATTCTTGACGGCGCACTCACGATCTCGCAGGCGTATTCGTATTTTCCGTCGGGAACCGTGCATGTTGTGATTGTCGACCCGGGGGTGGGCACGGCGCGGCGTCCGATCGTTCTGACCGGCGACCGGCACCTTTTCGTGGCACCCGACAATGGAGTGCTTTCACTGGTCTATGCGCGCGAAGAACGGATCTCGGTGCGGCATGTTACTGCCGAGCATTACTTCATGCAGCCGCGCAGTAACACATTTCATGGACGCGATATTTTCTCGCCAGTGGCCGCTTATCTTGCCAAGGGAGTCGAGCCAAATCGCTTTGGAGAGGAGATTACCGATTTCGTGCGATTCGCCGCGCCGCGGCCAAAGCCGATCGACGAGCGCACGTTGCGTGGAGTGGTTTTGAAAGTGGATCGGTTCGGCAACCTCATCACTAACATCACGCCGCAGGATATCCCGAAGCTGTTTCAGGAGAAGCCATCGGCCTTCAAGATTGTGATCGGGAAGGGACAGGTGACACGACTGTGCTCTAACTATGCCGAAGGCGGACCTGGAGAAGCGTTTGCGATTCTGGGCAGCATGGGATTTCTCGAAATCGCGACGAATCGCGGATCGGCGTTTCAGCTGCTCGGAGTGGGCAAGGGAACTGACGTGAACATTGTGCTGGAAGGAGTGTAGGTCGTTCCAACCGGTCGGTCTGAGAATTTCATTCTTCGGCACAAGCCATGCTTAAATGAATTCGTTGGGCGCCTGTTTTTGCGCCATCCCCGCGCGTGGCATCCAAATCACAATTCTGGAAATCTTGAGTTCTTTCGAACGATAGGCAGGACGCTTGCCGGAACTCACTGGCGATGCCACGGCGCATTCCGATGGAGGCTTTTTGGACTTTCAACTTAACAACGAGCAATTGCACCTGAAGAAGAGTGTTCGCGAATTTGCCGAGCGCGAGATCGCTCCGCACGTCATGCACTGGGACGAGAGCGGCGAATTTCCCATGGCGACGATCAAGGAACTCGGCAAGCTCGGGCTCATGGGCTCGATCTTTCCGCCGGAGTACGGCGGCGCCGGCATGGGATATGTCGAATACGTGACTGCCATCGAAGAGCTTTCTCGGGTTGATGGTTCGGTCGGCATTATCGTCGCGGCCCACACCTCGCTTTGCTCGAACCACATCTTTGTTGCCGGTAACGAGGCGCAGAAGAAGAAATACATTTCCAAACTGGCCACGGGAGAGTTCATCGGTGCTTGGGGACTGACTGAACCGTCGTCCGGTTCCGACGCCGGCAGCGCGCGCATGACGGGCACGCGCGCCAAAGGTGGCTGGGTGCTGAACGGGACAAAGACTTTTATCACTAATGGCCGCTACGCCGACGTTGCGGTGGTGCTGGCCGTGACGGATCGCACCGCGCACACGCATGGACTGTCGGCATTCGTCGTGGAAAAAGATACCAAGGGTTTTCGCGCCGGCAAAAAAGAAAACAAGCTCGGCCTGCGCGCGAGCGATACCTCGGAACTGATCTTCGAAGCCTGCTTCCTGCCCGCGGAGAATCTGCTGGGCGGGGAGGGGAACGGTTTTGTCGACGCCATGCGCGTGCTTGACGGCGGCCGCATCTCGATCGCCGCGCTCTCTCTTGGAATGGCCGTAGGCGCGTATGAGTCCGCACTCAAGTACTCGAAAGAACGCCAGCAATTCGGCAAACCGATCAGCGAATTCCAGGCCATTCAGTGGAAGCTGGCCGACATGGCCACGGAGATCGAGGCCGCAAAGTTGCTCACCTATCGCGCGGCGGCCATGAAAGATGCGGGAAAGAAGACGACGCTCGAATCCTCAATGGCCAAGCTCTACGCCAGCGAGGTCGCGGTTCGCTGCGCCAATGAGGGCGTGCAGATCCACGGCGGGTACGGCTTCATCAAAGATTACCCGGCGGAAAAGTTTTATCGCGACGTGAAGCTGTGCACGATCGGCGAAGGCACGAGCGAAATTCAGCGATTGGTGATTGCGCGGCAGTTGCTGAAGGACTAGGCTTTGACGCTCACTTTAGCGTAGGGAGATGGCATTGATCTCTGGCGCGCACATCATCATCTACAGCAAGGACGCCGAAGCAGACCGCCGTTTTTTTCGCCATGTGCTGAACTTTCCAGCCGTCGATGCCGGCCACGGCTGGTTGATCTTCGCGCTGCCTCCGGCGGAGGCAGCCTTCCATCCCGACCAGGAAAATGACAAGCACGCTCTTTACCTCATGTGCGACGACCTGAAGGCCACAATGAAGTCGCTCGAATCGAAGAAAGTGCAGTGCGGCCCGGTGCACGAGGAGCGATGGGGGAGCGTGACCACGATCCCGCTTCCGGGAGGTGGAAAGATCGGCCTCTACCAGCCGAAACATCCGACCGCAATCGGTAGTCATCCGGCCAATCCAAAGTAAAAGCGCCATTTGCGAGTCGCAGCCAAGCTGCGCAATTTTTTCTTGACAACCGATACTATGTGACATACAGTATGTGGCATACACTATATGCCACAAGGTACTACCACCTCGGCCCCCAGCGATTCATTCGAAAACCTGCGCCTGGAGCTGCGCCGCGGCTGCCTTGCGATGGCAGTTTTATCGCAACTGCGCAACGAGCGCTACGGCTACACCTTGCGCAAAGCGCTCGCCGAGCATGGCGTGGAGATCGACGAAAGCACTCTTTACCCGTTGCTGCGGCGGCTCGAAAGCCAGGGCTTGCTCACCAGCGAGTGGCGCGAAGAGGACAAGCGCAACAAGCGCTTCTACCGGATTTCCCCCGAAGGCAAGGTGATTCTGAAACAGTTGGTCGCGGAGTGGCAGCGCATCAATGCCTCTCTCGATGGAATTCTGTAAAGGAGATTTTTATGGACCTCGTCGAACGTTATCTCGAAGCCGTGCAGTTCTGGCTCCCCAAGGCGCAGAAGCGCGACATCATTGCCGAACTGTCGGAAGACCTCCGCTCACAGATCGAAGAGAAGGAGGCCGAATTGGGGCGCAAGCTCGACGATAAAGAAGTAGAGGCCATCCTGAAGCATTGCGGTCCACCGCTCGTGGTGGCGACGCGTTACCTGCCGCAGCGCTACCTGATCGGGCCGACGTTGTTCCCGTTGTATCGCTTCGTTCTCGGGGTATGCCTGGCGGGCGTCATCATCCCTCGCTGCCTGATCTGGCTGGGATTCCTGATCGCCAGCCCCTCGCACCGTGGCTATTTGCACATGGAGAACCTGTGGTCGACGATCATCTTCTTCACGTTTTTCACTACGCTCGTGTTCGTGCTGATGGAAAGATCCGGCGTCAAGCTGGCCGCGCTGGTCGACTTCAATCCGCGCAAGCTTCCGCCGTTGCGGCAGCCGAACCGGATTTCGCGCTGCTCAACGCTTTTCGAAATCGGTGGCATTCTGGTATTTGGGGGCTGGTTTGTGGACTTGTTCTGGCCGCGCGAGACCTTGAATCTCTACGGTGTTGGCGTCACGGTCGCTCCCGCGTGGACGACCTTCTTCGCATGCATCGCGCTGCTGACGGTGGTGACTTTCTTCCTCGCGTGTATGAATCTCGTCCGGCCTTTCTGGACGCGCTCGCGAGCGCTGCTGCGCCTTCTGTGCGATGCCGCAGGAGGCTTAATCTTCTGCTTGTTTCTGCGATCTCAAGTTGTGCAGGCGATTAGCATCTCGGGCGTCGATCTGGAGAAAGCCAGCAAACTGACTGGATTGCTGAATTCAGGCATGGCCGCAATGCTTCCGTATGCAGTCGCCGTGGTGGTCGCCATCGTTGCGGTCGATCTCCACCGCGCGATTCGAGTCGGTCGTCCGGCTATGCCTCCTGCGATTGGGGTGCAGGCCGGAGCACGATAATCGCGAGTTGCCACGAATCTCTCCTCGCCACGCGTCAGATTGTTTAAACTCTATGTTTGGACAACGCCAGTCATTCACTGATCGACCGCCTGCGTAGCGGCGACCCGCGCGCGCTTGCACGCGCCATCTCTACGGTCGAGAATCGCCGGTCGGGCTCGGTCGAACTTCTCAAAGATCTGTTTGCGCACACGGGACACGCGCGCGTGATCGGCCTGACGGGCGCGCCCGGAGCGGGGAAGAGCACGCTGGTCGACCAGTTGGCCAAGTTCTACCGCCGAGAGAACGAAACGGTCGGCATCATCGCGGTCGATCCGACGAGTCCCTATACCGGCGGCGCGATTCTCGGGGATCGCATTCGCATGCAGGACCACCACGCCGATCCCGGCATTTTCATTCGAAGCATGGCTACGCGCGGTTCGCTTGGCGGACTGGCTCGTACGACGGCCGACGTGGCGACGGTGCTTGATGCCTCCGGCCGTGACCGCATCCTGATTGAGACCGTCGGCGTCGGACAGGACGAAGTCGATATTGTGCGCCTTGCCGACGTCACCGTTGTGATACTCGTCCCCGGCATGGGCGACGATGTTCAGACCATTAAAGCGGGCATCATGGAGATCGCCGACATTTTTGTGATCAACAAAAGCGATCGCGACGGAGCCGAGCGGGTGGAGCGCGAGATACGGGCCATGCAGTCGCTGGACGTCCGCAAAGATGGCTGGACGCCGCCGATTGTAAAAACCGTGGCTAGCGAGGGCACTGGAGTCAAAGAGTTGGCGAGCGCGATCGGGGAGTACGAGACTTATTTGGAGAGCAGGGACTTACTGCTGCAGAAGAATGTCGAGAACTGGCGCGAGCGGCTGGTAGAAATGCTGCGCGACGCGATGCTCGAAAGGGCGCGGGCCCAAATCGATGACGGTAAACTCAGCCGTTTCGCAGCCGAGGTTGCCGAGCACAAACGTGATCCGTACTCGCTGGTGGAAGAGATTGTGGGTGTAATTCCGAGGTAAGCATGTACACGATTGATCATCTGGGCATCGCGGTGAAGTCGCTGGCTACCGCCAAGGGTATTTACGAAACGCTTGGCCTTAAGATCTCCGAAGAAGAGGTTGTTCCGCAGGAAAAGGTTCGCGTGGTTATGGTGCCGGTTGGCGAAAGCCGGCTCGAACTGCTGGAGCCGACGTCGGAAGACTCGACCATTGCCAAGTTCGTGGCCAAGCGCGGTGAGGGCTTGCACCATATTTGTATGCGCGTGCCTGATTTGTCCGCAACAGTCGCCAAGCTGAAGCAGGATGGAGTTCGGCTCGTTTCTGAGGAAATAAAAATCGGCGCAGGCGGCCACCGTTACATCTTTGTTCATCCGCAAAGCGCTGGAGGGGTGCTGCTGGAGTTGGTCGACAGCGCGCACTAGACCGGCCGGAGCCACGCTTCATTTGGTAATTTTGTAATCTGTAATTTTGTAATTTGGAAAATTCTCCGTAGAGAGGGTTTCAAATTACAAAATTATCAATTACCAAATTACAAAATCCCCAATGCTTCTGCTGACAGTCGACACCTCGGGCAAGAACGGTAGTCTCGGGCTGGCCCATGTCGCCGAGAAGAATCCCGACGTTACGTTGGTTGAGTCCGTTCCCCTAGCTGGGGGCACGTTTTCCGCACAACTTGTGCCGCAGATTGCATCGTTGTTGGCCAAGCACGGCTACACGAAGTTTGATCTTGATGGCTTTGCGGTGATTTCGGGGCCCGGATCGTTTACCGGGCTGCGCGTCGGTTTGGCGGCGGTCAAGGCGTTGGGCGAGGTTTTGCAGAAGCCGATTGCGGCCGTTTCTCTTCTTGAGGCGGTTGCATCGTCGGGGCCGCGTAGCGGTCGCGTCTTTGCGGTGTTGGATGCTGGCCGTGCGGAAGTTTATGCCGGCGACTACGAGGCGGCGGAGGTTCCGATCATGCACAGCGAGCGATTGCTGAGCCGGGAAGAGTTTGTCGGGGAAGCTAAAGGCAAAGGAAGCATAGTCATCACGCCCGATATTCCGCTCTTTGAAATCCTCGCTGCCGCTGGAGTCCGATGCGAGCACGTGGCCTATCCCGGGGTTGAAGTTATCGCGCGGCTTGGCTGGTGGCACATTTTTGGAGGCCGCGCTGTCACGCCCGAGGCGCTCGAGGCCAATTACATTCGCCGCTCCGATGCCGAGATTTTCTCGCAGCCGCGTCGCTGAACTTCCATGCCGCACAGTCCCGAAGCCAATTCCGAGCGGTTGCAGAATTTGACGATAGGCATCCGCAGCGCGAATCTCGATGACCTTCCGGTGATCGTTGCCCTCGAGCAGTCCGCGCCTCAGGCTGCGCATTGGACTTCGGATCACTACAAGGCTCGCATTCAGAGCCAGCCGGAGACCGCGTGTTTCCTGGTGGCTGAGTTCGGAGCGAAAGCGGGCAGCGGCCAGCTATGGGGCTTTCTTTGCGCCCGGATCATTGCTGGTGAATGGGAGATTGAGAATGTCGTGGTCGACCCGAGTCTTCGCCGCCAAGGGATCGGTTCTCAATTAATAGAGTCGCTGATCGTGAAGTGGAAAGCCTCGGGCGGGAGCGCCATCCTGCTTGAAGTGCGCGAGTCAAATGTCCCGGCCCGCGGGCTATATGAGCGCCATGGCTTTCGCGAAGTTGGCCGGCGCGCGTCGTACTACCAGAATCCGGAGGAGACCGCAGTCCTTTATTCCTTGAAGTGAAGAGCCCGGCGTAGTGGCATCGCGTGCCAGAGTGCTACTTCCTCGCGCCTTTTGGCCCCGATAGAAGGACGGAAAAATCCGGGCAAGCAGGCGCCGCCTAGCCCACAATGTGAAAATTTGGACCCGCCCTAAATATAAGACTCAGAGTCAGTTGCACACTTCCCGGTGCAGTTTCGCGTCTCTTGTGTGCCATCTCTTCCCCCGATTTCCCGATTGAATCCCCCCTCCCACCTGTGCTACTTTTTAACCGCACAGTAATAAACAGGAGGTCCGTTAAGGATGCTCACCTTGAGAGACCAACTCCTGGCCGGTCATGAAGAATTCCAGCGACTGGTTCAGGAGCATTCGCAATACTCCCAAAGACTGGAATCCCTCACCGAAAAGCGTTACCTCACCGACGAAGAAAAATTAGAGGAAGTGCGGCTGAAGAAACTGAAGCTGCGCCTCAAAGATCAAATGTTGCACCTGGAACGTCAGGCGCAGCGCGCAACAGCCTGATTTCAGCCATCGTCTTCGGACCCCGTGTCCACATGCTTTCGCGGTCGTATGTATATAAGGAAGGCGCTTGTAAGCGCCTTTTTTTATTGCAGTTACCCGATTGTTCTTCAGCCGCTCTATAATCATCACGATCTCCCATGGTGCGTGACGGCTATTTCTATGGCATCGGCAGCGCAATCGCGGCGGGCCTGATCATTTGGCTGGCGTGGTGGCCGTATGCTGTCCCTGTCTTGCTTTTGGGCGCTTTTAGCCTGTGGTTCTTTCGCGACCCAGAACGCCGCATTCCAGACGCACCCGGGGCCGTTGTTTCCCCTGGTGACGGTAAGGTAACCGACGTCTCCATCATCAATCCAAGCGTCAATCCACAGGTTCGCGTCAGTATTTTTCTGAACGTCTTCAACGTTCACGTCAACCGTACGCCGATCAGCGGCGTGGTCCGGGACGTGCGCTACCAGCATGGCAAGTTTCTGAATGCGATGGGGCCGAATTCCGCCGAGGAGAACGAGCAGAGCATCATTACCGTTGAAGGCGATGGCCGAACCGTCATCTTCAAGCAGATTGCGGGACTGATTGCCCGGCGCATTGTCTGCAATCTGAAGCCCGGTGACACTGTCGCGCGCGGACAGCGCATGGGCCTGATCAAGTTCGGCTCTCGCGTGGACGTGATTTTCGACGCCGATGCCGCCATCCAGGCTAAACCCGGCGATCACGTCAAGGGCGGCGCTACAATTCTGGCTCTGTTGCCGACGCAGCAGCCCGCCCGGAAATCGGCCGGAAGCCAGCCCAGCGCCGCGCAACCCGAGCCCCGAGAGGTCTCCTCATGATGGACGAGTTGAACCTCCGCCGCCGCGATAGCGATCGTCCCCGCGGCCGCATGCGAAAAGGCATGTACATCCTGCCGTCGCTCTTCACCACCGCCAATATTGCCGCGGGATTCTACGCAATTCTGGAATCGACTCGCGGGACGATGGCTGAGCCTTGGCATCTCGATTTTGCCGCCAAGGCGATTGGTTTTGCAGTCTTCTTCGACGGCCTGGATGGGCGGATCGCCCGAATGACGCACACGGAAAGCGATTTTGGAAAAGAACTGGATTCGCTCGCCGACGTGATCACATTCGGCGTCGCTCCGGCACTGCTCGCCTGGATGTGGGGCTTCCATCTCCTCCCCTTTACGGTGATGTCCGCTCTGCGCCTCAAAGTTATCCAGGTGGGAACCATCGCCTGCTTCGCGTTTCTCGTGGCGGGCGCGAGCCGGCTGGCGCGGTTCAACATCACCAGCAATCCGCAGCCCTCGAATCCCGGCCGCCCCGGGAAGAAATATTTTGTCGGTATGCCGATTCCTGCCGGTGCAGGAGTGCTCGCGGCGGTCGTACACTTCCTCGGCGGCGAACCGCTGGTCTCCTGGCAAACCTCCGTGAGTTGGCTGCTGATGGTGATCGTGGTCGGCTACCTGATGGTCAGCACCTGGCGTTTTTACAGCTTCAAAGACATTGATTTCCGCTCCCGCCGGCCCTTCCGTCTGATCGTCATTTTGGCCGTCATCGGGTCTTCCATTTGGTTCTTTTCCGGCCCGGCGCTCTTTGTGATTGCCATTTTCTATATGGCGTCGGGTATCCTTTGGCGCCTGCAGTGGATCTTCCGCCGCAAAGCGCCGCCTGCACCGCCACCGTCGCGTGAGGCATCTGTTACTCCATGACCCTTGTTTCCAAGACTGCAACTTCGCCGGCCGATCTCCGCGGCGTCAACCTCTACCGCGTCGCCATCGTGGGCGCCGCTTCCCTCCTGGGGAAAGAAATCGCGGAGGTCCTCCGCGACCGCAATTTCCCATCAGTCGACGTCCGCTTGCTCGACGACGACGAGTCGCTTGGTCAGCTCGAAGCCGTTGGCGATGAGATGACCTTCATCCAGAGCATCCGCCCCGAGCAGTTTGAGCATGTAGATTTCACGTTTTTCGCCTCGGACCCACGGGCCACTCGCGCCAAGTGGGAGACGGCGCGCGATTTCGGCAACACCATTATCGATTCGTCTGGAGCGCTCGAAGACGTACCCGGTGCCACCGTTCGTTCGAGCTGGATCGAGCGTGAAATAGGGCACTGCACGCCGCCGCAACTCCAGCCGGCTCCGGTCGTGGTGGCGGATTCTGCTGCTACTGCGCTCGCGTTGCTGGCTCTGCGTGCCACGAAAATTGGTAAGGTCGAACGCCTGATTTCGACGGTTTTTGAGCCCGTCTCGGAGCATGGGCAGAAGGGAATTGACGAGTTGCAGGAGCAGACCGTCAATCTGCTCTCGTTCCAGGAGCTGCCGAAGCGAATTTTCGACGCTCAGATCGCGTTTAACATGTTGGCAGGTTACGGTGCTGAGTCGCGCCACTCGCTCGAAAAGGTGTCCGAGCGAATCGCTCGCCATTATCGACAGATCGCGTCTGGCGCGGTTGAGCCCTCGCTCAACGCGATCCAGGTTCCCGTCTTCCACGGCCATGCCTTTTCCATTTATCTGGAGTTGGACAAGCCTGCCGCGATAAAAGAGCTTTCTGGCGTCCTGGCCGGCGAACATGTGACCGTGACCGAGGCCAGCGAGTCGCCCACCAACGTGAGCGCCGCCGGACAGGAGAACATTCTGGTTTCGCTCCGGGCAGACGAGAATCGCAAAAACGGCGTCTGGATCTGGGCCGCCATGGACAACCTGCGCGTCTCAGCGGTCACGGCCGTCGAGTGCGCGGAGGCTATGACGGCCTCCCGCCCGAAGGGCCAAATCCAGTGAAATCTCTCACTGTCATCCTGAGCGGAGCGGGGTCATCGCCATGCGATGACCTCGCGGAGTCGAAGGATCCGTGCGCTCTTCCGAACTCCTTTCTCGCCGCAATTCTCATCGCGGCAATCTTCCTGGTGACTACCAGCTGCGGTTACCACGAAGTCGGCCACGCCAGCGCGCTGCCGCCGACAATTCACAGCATCGCCATTCCGGCCTTCAACAGCCATAGTCAGACTTTCCGCATCGAGCAGTTGCTCACCGATGCCGTTATCCGCGAGTTCAACACGCGCACGCAGTTCAAAGTCATACACGATACGCATCAGGATGCCGACGCGGTCCTGAAGGGAACGGTTTTGTCGGCCACAGCAGCGCCTCTTGCCTACGACGCGCAAACCGGCCGTGCCGTCAGTGCTCTTGTTACGGTAAGCGTGCAGGTCACGCTCACCGACAGCTCAGGCAAGGTCATCTTCCAGAATCCGGCCTACCTATTCCACGACGAGTACGAGATCTCCGCCGACCTGCCGCGCTTTTTCGAGGAAGATTCTCCAGCCGTCGACCGCCTCTCCCGCGACTTCGCGCGTACCCTGGTCTCCAATATTCTCGAGGCCTACTGAGCATTGGCCGGGCTCTTGAATTCGATTCTGTAAGTTTCCAGACTGTGGACGCCTGCAGAGAGCTGGTGGCTGACGGCTGACAGCCGCTCGTGAAATACTGATCTTCCCAACCTCCGATGCGCGCCTTTAGCCAAGCCGACCGCTTCCTCGCCGACCTCGAGTCGCGCAAGATGCGTCCGGCGTATGTCTTCGTGGGCGACGAGGCTTTTTTCCGCAAGCGCTGCCGCGATGCCATTCTTGAGCACATGGTCGCTCCCGACTCGCGCGACTTCAGCGTCTTCGAATTCGACCTCAGCGAAACGTCGCTCAGCGAGGTTCTCGACCGCGCCCGGACGCCTTCGCTGATGGCGCCGTTCCAGGTCTTCTTCGTGCGCGGCGTGAAAGCTCTTTTCGGCCGCGGCTCGAACGAAGAAAAAATCGGCGCGATCGAGGAGTACTGCAAGAACCCTAATCCGGACGCCCTGCTCGTCTTCGTCGCCGACCACATCAGCATCCCGGCCGACGTGCGCCGCATGGAGATGACGGACAAGGACCGCTATCAGAAGATACGCGAAGATCTCGGCCCGTTCTGCGGCATCGTCGAACTGTCTCGCGTGGAAGAAGGCGAGGCCGTCCGCTGGATCGGCGAATACTGTGCGACGCGCGATGTGAAAATCGACGCCGACGGCGCACGCGAACTCGTCGACGCCCTTGGCGGCGACATGATGATGGTTTCGAACGAACTTGAAAAACTCATCCTCTACGCCGGCGAGAAAAAGAAAATCACGCTCGGCGATGTCGAGACCATGGTCCTCGCGGCCAAGCAACGCTCGCTCTACGAACTGACTGACGCTATCTCCGCCAAAGACCGCGTCCGCGCGCTCGCCATCCTCGATGCGCTGCTCTCCACCGGTGACGGCGAAGAGGCTGCCATCGGCCACCTCTACATGCTCGCGAAGACGTTCCGCCAGATGCTCGTGATCCTGGAGCGCAACGTCCGCGACCAGCGCATGCTCTGGGCTGCGCTCTGGCAAGGATTCCGCGTGCCGCCCTTTGCGGCCGACGACATCATCCGCCAGGCGCGCCGCTACAAATCAAAGCGCGAGCTGACGCGCGCTATCCGCCTCGTCGCCAAAGCCGATCTGGCTCTGCGTTCGAATCCGCCCGGCAAGCGACTCATCCTCGAAAAACTGATTCTCGATCTTTCCGGCGAGCCCAAAGTCGAGGCCCACGGTGGCTGGATGCAGGAAGAATTGCCGGTATAAAATTTGTTGAATGGCCTTCCCGATCAAAACCTGTGTCGTCTGCGGCGAAGAGTTTGAATTGAAGCCCGACAAGCCCGGTTTCGCCAATCGCTGTCCCGACTGCAGCGAGCCGGAGTCTGCCGCCACCGCACGCGACAAAGACGCCGTCAACAGCGAGATGAACGCTGCCCGCCGTGACGCCATGCGCAACCTTCTCTATCGCAAAGATAGCTAGCCTGCCGCCAAAGTGGAGCGTGTACATTCCTGACCCGCCATATTTGCTCCTCCCCTCTGGCTAAGCGGGCAAGATCTCGTGCACATGCTCTTCCGTTTCTTCCGGGCAGTGCTACCATACCGCTCACCTCTTTCGCGTACGCGTTTGTATTTCGTGCGGGCGTGCCGCACGGACTTAGTTTTGTGAAATAACGCGACCTGCTCGCGAGAGTCCTCGTGAAAACACGCGCGAGAAAGAGCTGTTGCCGGCTCTTGATCTCAGTACGTATTGTGCGCCTTGGCCCAGTCGATTCCGGCCTGCAGATCGCGCAACGCCTGGTCGATCATATTCTCCGCGCTCGCCTTCCGCCCGCCCCACCCGTTGCCAGCCTTGTCGAAATCGGCCTTGGCATTCTGCAAACTCGATATCCCGTCGTTAAGCATGCTCGGCTCATCGATGGGACCGGACTGCATCTCACTGCGAGTCGATTCCGCGCTCACACCCAGAGCTTTGAACTCTTGATCGATCGACGCGATTGCCTTGACACGATACCCGCCCCATTTGTCTCCAGCTTTCTCCAGGTAGCCCTTGGCGACTCGCAGTTGGCCAATGGCGGCCTGATATTCGGCGGGAACGGTGCGGGCGCTTGCCGATCTTGCCGCAGGCCGCTGCGAACCTGTCGTCTGTGCCTGTGCACCGGCAAGCGAGACGAACAGGCAAACGGCGAGGCCACCCACCCCGATCAGTATTTTTCTTCGTTTCACACATCCTCCTTATGACAAAGCGGCAGAATTTGTTTATTGATGCGGCGCGGCATCGCCGGCTCGTTCCGAAACGGCAGCGCGTACTTCACCAGTGAGATGAGAAATTTTTCCGGCTCCTCGGTCATCGACAAACCGACAAGCGCACCGCGCTTGGCGTCACCGCGAATCGACACCCATTGCTCAATCCCACTGATACGGACTTTCTCAAGCCGTTCAATTCCATTCGGCGTTACCACTTTGCGGGCGTTCGCGATGAGGGCTGTCGCGGTGTCACGCGTGAATGGCTTCCGCGCTAATGGCGAGGGCTGCGCCACAGAGAGGGTGCTTGCCAACAATGCAAGTGCAACTCGAACTCTTGATACGACATGAATGTTGAAGCTGAACTTCATCGGTGCCAGGAATCCCTTGGTGATTGAAGAGGGCCGCTTCTCTTGGATGGCGCGACCTACGGGTAATGTTGCCGCGCGAGGCGCCCTTGAAAGCGGGGACGCCGATTTGCTGCGGACATGCGATTATCGAATGCAGCCATGGTCGACGTCTCCGCCTATCTAAAGCGCATCGGCTATACGGGCTCTCAAGAACCCTCAAGCGAGACTCTGCGCGCCCTGCATCGAGCGCACATGCTGACCGTGCCTTTCGAGAACCTCGACATTCACTTCGGCCGACCAATCGTCTGCGACTCGAGTTGCTTCCTGCACAAGATCATCGAGGAGCATCGCGGAGGATTCTGCTACGAACTGAATGGCGCCTTCGCCGAATTGTTGCGGACGCTTGGCTTCGAAGTGACGCTTCTATCGGCCCGTGTCGCGCGTGACGGCGGCACGGAGTCTCCTGAATTCGCGCATCTCGCCCTGCACGTCGAGATACCCGGCCACCAAGAAGAGGGCCCATGGCTCGGGGACGTTGGCTTCGGTGACAGCTTCGTGGAACCGTTGCGCCTAAAGCCCGGGATCGAACAGTCCCATATCGGGCGCCTCTATCGCCTCTCGGAAACAGGCGACAGATTCGCTATGGAAGTCTTGCTGCTGGAAGCCGGTGCGGCATGGAAAAAGCAATACACATTCGCACTGAAGCCGCGCCATCTCGAAGAATTCAAGGACATGTGCGCCTACCAGCAGACCTCACCCGAGTCGCATTTCACTCGCCAGCGTATCTGCTCGCGCGCCACACCGCGTGGCCGCGTGACGCTCTCCGATCTAAAGTTGATCGAAACAACCGGCGGGCATCGCGAAGAGCGCAACCTCACCAGCGATGCCGAATGGCGCGCCACTCTCAAAGATATTTTTGAGATTGAACTGCAGTCGTAGCGAGCGGTCGATTCTATGCGTTACCCTGCGTAGCCTCAGCTCCAAATGGAGACCCTATGAGCGCTGCCGGGTTTCCTTGGAGCCGTGAGCTGCGAGCTATGTTTTCTTACCCCTTCAACTGGGCCACTGCGCGCCGCAGATCGTCCGCTTCATTCGAATTCGGCTTGATCCTAACCACGCGATCAAGCTGCGTGCGCGCCTCTCTTGCCTGACCATTCTTGGCATAGGCCATGCCGAGATGGTAGTTATACGTCAGATTCTCCGGCTCTTTCTTCCGGGCCTCCTCGAACAGCCCGATCGCCGACGTGTAGATGTGCCGTTGATAGAAAGCCCACCCCAGCGTGTCCGCTGAGTTCGGATTATCGGGCAGTTGCCGGCGCGCCGTCTGCGCCATGGCAAACGCCACGTCCAGGTTCCCGCCCTGCTGCAGCATCGCGTACGCCAGATCGTTGGACGCTACCGGATTGTCGGGGTCCGCAGCCAGCGCTTTTTGATACATCTGCTTGGCCTGCTCCCAATCCCGTTTCTCCGTATAGATGTCACCGGCCAGCACGTAGAACGCGGCGTACTTCGGGCTCTCTTTCGCGCCATCCAAATAGGTTTGCAGCGCGGTATCGCTTTCGCCGCGCCCCTTCTGTATAAGCCCCAGCTTCACGAAGGCCCCAAGATTTTTCTTGTCGAGTTCCGCAGCCCGCTTGTATTCGGCTTCCGCCCCGGTAAGGTCCTTCTTTTCAGACTGGAGTTCGTCGCCCAGCATCAGGTGGAATCCGGAATTATTCGGATACTTCGCCATCTGCTCGCGAATTTTCGCGATGGCCTTGTCCGGCTGCTTTTGTACGATGAACACGTTCGCAACTCCGCCCAGCGCGTCCGTCGAGTTCCCGTCCATAGCGAGCGCTTGCTCATAAGCTCTCTGTGCTTCGGCGAGCCGGTTTTGCGCCATACGCAGGTTGCCAACCTGCACATAGATCGCAGGGTTGTTCGGCGCCTTCTCGATCGCCTGGCTCAAATCCTTCTCGGCCGCGGCATATTGCTTCCGGTCCAGATCCGCGATCCCTCGCAGCATATAGCCGTCAGAAGCGCCGGGTTGAAGCGCAATGATCTGGTCCGCTTCCTGCGCCAATGCGGATGCGTCGTTCCTCGCGATCGCCGCCTTGGCAAGGGCTCCGTGGGCCTCGATGATCTCCGGCCGCAACCGCACCGCCGTTCGCCATTCCGTTTCCGCGCGGTCCGATCTTCCCACCTGGTCGAATGCGATGCCTAGCTGGTAGTGCGCCACCGCACTGTCAGGATCGTTTTTCAGGACGTTCTGCAGCGTGTCGATGGCGTTGTTCGCCTTGCCGCTGCGCAGTTCGATCTCGCCCTGGTAAATCGCCGCATCCAGGTCTGTGGGCTGGGCTTTTCGAATCTCATCGTTCAGTTTGGCCGCTTCGTCCAGCCGGTCGTGCATGATGAGCAGCTGAATGTAGTTCTTCTTGACGATCTGATCCTTGGGATGATCTTTATAGAGTCCCTGAAATTCCGCGAGCGCCTTGTCCATCTGGTTGCTGGCGAGATAAAAATTGCCGAGCATGCAATAGCCGGCGGAATTGTCCGGAAAATCCTTCTTCGCCTCACGGAGAAAATCTTCCACCTGCTGCGGCTTGTTCTCGGCGAGCAGCAGCGCGCCCATTGCCAGCCTCGGGTTCGGGTCGCCGGGTGCAATCTCGATCGCTTGCCGGTACGTATCTTGCGCCTGCGGAAACATTCCCCGGCTCTGGTAGTAGTTCCCAAGCTTGATGACGGCCTCAACCGACTTCGGACTCAGGTTTGCCGCCCGCGTCAGGTGATCTTGCGCGTCATTCCAGTCCTGCACCTCCGCGTACACGATTCCCAACGCCAGTTGCGTATCGGAGCGCTTGTCGTCCATCGCCAGGGCGGCATTCAGTGTACGGAGCGCCGAACCGGGGTCCTTGATCGCGTCAAAATACTTTGCCTGAGCCAGGTATAACTCCACGCTTTTCGGCTGGTGCTGAGCGAGCCAGTCGAGCTGTGTTTTCGCATCCGCGTACTGATTGCTGTGATCAAGAAGCAAGTTGGCAAGCGCCAGGTGGGCTTCCGCATGATCCGGATTGATCTGGATCGTCTTCAGCAGTTCCTGCGCGGCGGCCGGATATTGTTGCAGTTTGATTGCAATCTGCCCTAGCCGGAAGTGAGCCTGGGCAAAATTCTGATCCACCTGGATCGCATTCTGAAACTGGATTGCTGCCTCGGGATATTGCCCCTTCTCGTAATATCGCTCGCCGCTCTCGAGATATTTCTGCTTGCGCACGTTCGGATCGCGCGAGCATCCCGCCAGCAA
>Ga0335069_10000616_pt1 | contig 59128 bp, 54 predicted proteins | sample Lox_Sample_11_FD_206714 | JGI IMG/M metagenome (GOLD analysis project Ga0335069, IMG submission 206714) | Soil microbial communities from Loxahatchee National Wildlife Refuge, Florida, United States - Lox_Sample_1.1 | ecosystem: Environmental > Terrestrial > Soil > Wetlands | place: USA... | reverse complement strand
CTTCGATCCCGGTCGCTCGCACCAATGTGGTCACCTTTTTCGTCATCTCGGGGAAGCTCTCCATCCCCGCCCTCGGGTCATTAATTTTCAGGAGGCAGGTGCCTCAACTCAGGTTGGCAGAGAGGGCGGGTCCGGCGAGCGCCTATCGCGCAGTGTCACGGGTAGTATGCCCTCACACTGGCGTGCTTCATATGACCACGCATCGTAACGCGCGCCGAGCGAGGTCAGGCTTTCGGCGGCTCCGGTGGTCCAAACTCCGCTCCAGAGCTTACGAGCAGCTGGATGAGTTCATTCATCTGACTCAGATAGTCCTCGGGTGAGTTGTCGTTGAAGTGGACCGTGTGGCGACCGGCACCGTCGGTGACGGTGGTGCTGTAGTCGAATACGGAAGGCCCAGCGGGACCGGCTATGTCGGGTGGCAGGTTGAAGAAGTTTATTTTGGCGATAAGCTCGCCCACCTTGTTGGCAGTTTCTTGTGGCAGTGCTTCCGTGTCGACCGGCCCTAGCTTCTGGGGCCACCAGACGAATCCCCCGCTGCGGGTGATCGTGATTTGCATGTGCACTCCGTCCCTGTGGAAACCAAAGCCAAATCTCACATGTCCCTGCGACCGTGGCCTCTTGTCGCCTGACGCGTAACCCCAGTATTGTAAATATGCAAGGCCGCAACGCCAGCACCAGCATAGGAGTTCTACACCTTGGCGCTGTTCCGAGGGTGGCGGGAGTGTGTCGAACAGACTTGTGATGCCTGGTACGTCCTGTCTGCTAAACACGGCCTCGTCGAGCCCGACCGCATCCTCGAGCCCTACGACCTCGCTAGCAACGAGGCGGCACTCGCTTTGTGGCGACTGCTGAGTGACCGCCGCCAACTGGGCCCAACGTGTGTCAGCAAGCTACTCGCGGCGAAGCGGCCACATCTCGTGCCCATCTTCGACAGCTTCGTTGCAGATGCGCTCTTGCCCCTCCCTAGCATCGCCGCAACTGGCAATGGTGGGCTCCTTGGCGGGACCTGCTGCTGGGAGCCGAAGGAGACGCGATCGCGCAGGCAATCAACCAGATTCGTGTTGAGGCCGATGTGCCGGGCGCCCAGCTCGATCGCGTAAGTGATCTTCGTGTGTTGGACATTGTGGTGTGGATGGCGGAATCGCGCCGCAGGCGACAACCATCGCCCGGTAATTCGGAGTGACGGCACTGATGGCGCCGGTAGCGCTGTTAGGTTTGTTGGTCTGAGCACGGTATATCGCAGGGCTCGGGACTCGGTGGAGACACCGTAGCCCCTGCCCGTCCTCATCCGGGGGTAGCGGGCAGGGGCGTTTAGTCCCCTGGAGGCCCCCGCCTTGTCCCGCACTGATGCTCATAGTCCGTTCTGGGTTCCGCTCGCCCACGGTGATCTCGCCGCTCAGGCGCAGCACGCATCCGCTCACGCCGTCTGCGATCTCCCCGACCAACCTCCCGCCAAATGGGAGGACTGGCTGTCAGCGACTAACTACCGCTGGGCCTTTCACTACACTGGCACCAATGTCTGCTCCTGCTGGATGTGCCATGCCGGCCCGCAGCATCGCCAGGAAAACCGCAACAAGCGGCACCGCGACCGCGTAGCCCTACGCGCCGCACTCGGCCGCTGGCGTCATGGCGATCAATCTGCCTTCGACGATCTCGCCCCACCGTCACGTACGTATTGCTGGTAGTCCTGGGTGCTCACGCCGAGACCAGACGCATTCACTAACCCTGGCGCTTGAACGTTAGCTGGATAGAGGCCTCCACCCCCAGTTCACCCACGAAGTAAACGGTTCCCTTTCCTTTGACGGCAAGCCCTACCTTGAATTCCTCGATACGGAATCCGGTGCTACTCTTCGAAGCCTGGCCTGCAAGTACCTTGTCCAATTGCGCCGTAATATTGTCGAGGCTTTTCTTCAGCTCATCACCATCGACCTCGCCGACTTTGGCTATCGCCTTGGCAGACTTCCGAAATGGCCCAAAGCCAGAAAATGGAAGCACCACGACGTCGTCGTCTTGCAGGGCAATTGACTCCTCCTCACCGTTCTCGAACGGGGCAGGGAGATCATCTGGCCCCGGCTCGCCGGTCTCCGGCGCAGGGGCCTCATCGACGACAAGAGCCGGAATCATGCCGATTTTGTCGGAGGTACTCTTACTGCTCATAGGTAACTCTCCATCGCGTAGATACGCCACCTGATCAGTCTCACTGAGCCTAACTGATCATTGAGCTGATTCGGTTCACCGAGAACTACCACCATCGCCCTCGTCGTACTGGCACCTCCCTGACCGGTATCTCCCATGGCGCCAGCGGCCGATCAACCACTGGGCGAACACTTTCGGGAGTGATGCGCTCCTGGTTGTGCTCGCGCTCGTAGATGTGAGCCTGGATTGCGTCGTGCTGCTTGAGCGTGTCAATCACGTTGGCGATAAGTATGTCGAGCCGGCGCACTTCGGCTTCGGCAGCCATCAGCCGTTCGACGAACGTAACGGAGCGGTGGCCGCACCAGCTGCGGAGCAATTCGTGGATCGGACGGTAGCGCTTGCGGTAATGCTCGTATTCCCACTCCGGCGGGGAGGTCTGCTTGCCCGAGCCGTCGAAGGCATCGTATTCGCGGCCACGCTTGCAGTGCTCCCGGATCTCGGCTTCCTCAGCCATCAGCCGCTCGAGGACCGGTGTCGGATTCGCTGCGCAGACGTACTCGGCGATGAGCAGCGTCCCGTCCGCAGATAACTCCAGCACTTCGTCGTGCTCAAACCACTCGACGTGATCCAATACGTAGCTCATCGGCCGCCGCATCAGGCGCTCCAGCGCTTCACGATCCCGCACGGTGGAGCCGTTGCGAACGAACGAATCATAGTAGATGGCAACGTCTTCCGGGATCAGGGCGTCAAACAGCTCACCGACAGCCGACTCCTCCGTCTCGTCAAGGTCACCGCCGCTGAGCCGTTGCCAGTTCGCCATCCGCTCGTCGTACTCGGCGACCGTGCTCCATGGACCGTGCGGCCGCAAGGCGGGCACGTTGTCGTGAAGGCCAGCACGCCCGCCGTCGAGAAACTCGATGTCGACGCGGGTGGTCTGCTTCCGCTTCTCGATGCCGATGATCTTGACTCGTTCCGACAGGCTGAAGGCCTTCGCTCGGCAAATCCACTCGTCGCCGATCTCCATACGGCAATCGTCGCAGCACCGAATTGTCTCGCACTTGTCGAATCATCAAGCCGGACGGGCAGGCAGACATCGGGAATCTCTTGACGTACCGTTGAGTCAGTGAAGGCACGCAGATCGCCGTGGATGGATGACAAAATATCCTGCCTGAAGTTGTCGCCCGCCAGCTGATATCCGATCACCTCGACGGAGTCGCCGAACGAATGGTTTTGCGCTAAGTCCGTTGCAGCTGGGGCTCGATCCGGTCCAAGGTCAGCGATGGAAGGAATCGCTCATCGATGTATCGGCGCCTAACCGCGTCCTGATCTAGGGCCACACCATCATTCAAGGAAACGATTGCACCTTTGCCAAGACGCCATGCGGCGTCCCAGATCATGGCCAGTGTGCAGGCTCCACAAACCATCAAGTCGGCGGTCCGAGCCCCGAGGTCTTGCCACATCCCTTCCAGGGTGGACACGTGTGCCCGGTCGCCGTCAAGATGCCTCTCGTAACTTTCGAGAATAGTCCGCGGCGGCAGAATGCCCGCCACTCGGTCCATGAGCTCCAAAGTGGCTCTGGCGGCACTCTTTCCGTCTCGGCACATTCGCAAACCATGGTCGCCCGGTAGCTTGTCGGTGACCAACTCCACGAGTTCGTTTGCCTTGCGCGTGACCATCCTGGACTCGTACGCACTGTGCACGCCTTCACCGAACTTCGCCGGTTCATCGCGGTCATTACGCCTTTCTACTAACTGGCGCGGATCCCCGTCGGCAAGAATTGAGCCATGCAGCGGCTGTGATGCGTCACCGACGTAATGTGCGCAAATACCAGCCGCCGCTAGAAACCCAACGATGTCCTGGTCGGCCAGGAAGTCGACCATCGCGTCGAAGACCTGCCAGACGCGAAGCGGAAGCAGGCCTTGATGCAGCTTGTCGCGATACTGGCGGGCGAGGTCGTTCTCATCGTTATCCGCGCAATGCGAAGCGATGTCGGCGTAGTAGCGCTGCCATGCCTGCGCTGAAATTTTCCGCGCGTCCTTAAGGCATTGTTCACGCCACGTCATGCCGGTGGGGGGATAGGGATCGTCGATGTCCGCGTAGTGATTTGGATGTTCGGGGCCATTGCTCCCGAAGGGGGTTGCCCGGTTGTCGCGCCCGCCTGTCCGTGCACGTTTGGCCGGCGGCGGCCGCTTCTTCCACACCTCGTCAGGCACGTCGGCCAAGGGCACGAACGCGTCCATCTTGCCTTTCTCGGCCAGCAGCTTTTCCAGGGAGCTGCCGCCCTTGACGACGTCCAGCTCGAAGCTGAGCAAGTGCAGATTGGGCGTCAGTAGCTTCCTGAGTTTTCGATCGCGTACGAGTTGGGCGGCGAAAGAGGCGATGCTGTAGTGCCCGACTCGTCCCCAGTACCCGGAGACTCCGCGCGAGACGTCGTTGACGAGGTCGACCTCGAGCAACCGACAGACAGTGCTCAGATTGGTCGCCACGGCGAAGCCAGATCGCTTGCCGCCGCCAGCGAACACCTGCCCGCCCCACTGCATCGCCAATGGCCGCAGGTCCCGCTCCTGCAACGGCACAAGCGGGCCGTCTTTGGGGTCCTGGGTAACGTCCAGGTTCCAAATCATTCCCGAATCGCCGTGGCGGGTGCCGGTGTCGCCGTCGGGGCTGATGAGAAAGTCCCCGATGTAGTCGAATCCCCCTACCGATTTGTAGCGATAGAACAGTGCTTTGATACGTCCACGCAGCAGACCGGAAGCCGCGCCGTAGCCGACAACCTGCCGGTCAATGAGTCGCAGCGAAAGATTGTACTCGTGCACGTCTTCGAGTGGCCCCAAGGCCGGCAGCCCGTAAATGTTGCTGGTCCAATCATTGACGTCGGTAAGTCTGATCAGGCCAGCATCCACTGCAGACAGAGTGCGCCTACCGGGGAACTCAGGATAGGCGGTGGAGAACTCGACGAGAGTGAGTTGCTTCCCGGAGCTTTCGCCGACGTCGAGTTCGTGGCCGCGCAGCCGGCTCATCACCGACGTTCCCAGGTCACCGCAGACATGTGCGGCAGTGAGCGCATATTTGTAGTGCCCGTCGGTGACTAAACATCCGGCGGTAGCGATGTGCTCGACACCCTGGCAGCTCACGGTGATCGGCAATCCACCCCCCAATTTCCAGGCCGGTGGCACCCCGGCCGCCGCAACGCGCTCGGCCTCAGCGGCGGGAACTTCATCGACTTGCACCACACACACCGGCACAGCCTGGCCGTCGGGCAGGTAAAGGGTCTTCGGGACCATCTGTGTCGGGTCATAGTCCCTACCGGCAGAGAACCTTTCCTCATCCGTCCACCGGGACACCAGCACGAGCACGCACGGCCACGAGTCGTCACGCACCGTCGAATTGTGGAATGTGCGAACAGGGTACTTTCGCCGCACCGCTTTTCGGCCGTTAGGTGTTGTGGCCGAGCCAGCACCCTCGCCGCGAGATTCATCCGTGCGTATCAGGTAATACCCGACGGCGGTACCAACGACATTCGGCTTGTTCAGCAGATGGAAATGGTAGGTGTCGCGGGCACGGAGCAAATCCGTGAGGCTCAGCTGGCCGTATTCGTAATGCAGTGCGAGCGGATCCCTTCCATCGGAAGCCATAGTCATCGCCCGAGCTCTTGCCAGGCGGCTGTGACGCGCTCTCGTAGAGCCGACTCGTCCGCGGTTTCAGGCGGTCGTGTGAGAAGGTCGTGGGTAGCTGCCTCGATCCGGGCGGCTTCCTCATGGTCACCTAACTTGCGTAGTTTCGTCTCGACGAAACCGGCTTCGATCGCCAACTTCACCCGTGCCACCCCGTCACGCGTAGGAAACCTTTCGGCCGCTAGGCCCGGGTCGGCTTCGTGATCCGGTCCGACGGCGCGTAAGCGGGCAACGGCGCTCGTCACGTACAGACCGAAGACCTCGAGCCGCGCAAGCTCGTAGGCCTGCGCGACGGTGATGCCGCCTGCCCACAGCACCTTGACACCTCGGTCGCGGGCGTACTGGTCGAGCTTGTGGATCGCATCGAGGGTGAAAATGCCCGCCGAGTCATTCGGATCCGTCTTTAGCAGGTGTCGGCCTTCGCTCTTGAGCACGGTATCGATGAGCACAACTTGAACACCGTTGGCGGCGACCATGTCCAGCCATACCATCGCCGCTTCCCGAGCTCGGCGACGGGGGAAGACCTGCCCCTCGGTGATGGTGTCGATGTCCACGTAGAACGCGGGCGCCGCCGTCCAATCACCCAACCATCGCTGGATCGACTCGATGACCTGCGCACTCTCGTCGAGCGTGAGGGGAAAGAGCGCGTACTTGCCCAGCTCCAACCCCATCCGACGCGCTGTCGCAAGGCCCGTCCATATGAGCCGAGCCACGCTCTGACAGTCGACACGGTTCCTGGTGGTTACCTGGACGCCGGCTGCGTCCGCCACGTCGAAGATGCGGGCTGCCTGTGTGGGGTTGAAGTAGTTCAGCAGCCCCGGAAGCGACAACATTTCATCGGCTGCCTCCCGCGTGGTGCCCTGAACGGCGAGCTGGTTGAGTCCAGCGTCAGCGGCGAAGGCGATCGCCTCAAGCGTGTCACGCACCCCGGCGGAACCCTTCCGCACGGCTTGGACGAGGACGAGGGAATGCGTTTCTGGATGCTGGATCTCGCCCCTGAGGGCACGTATCAGCGCCTGCCGCTCGTCCGGCGCGACCTGCGAACGAAATCGGACATACACGGTTGTGGGCCGCGGACGTCCATCGGGCGTGTTGAGGAAGGGGGCGAGACGCTTGCGGAGCGATTCGATGGCCGTTTGCTTCATGTCGTCAAGCGGAGCCGGATTGACCCATATATCGGCGGCATGTCCGTAGAAACGCAGGTTTACCCGCGAACCGATGTTGGTTGACGTAAGGATGCGGCCGACGCATTCGAGCCTGATCTCCCGGTACTCGTCGGGCCCGCTCGGGAGTTCGCCGATGGAGCCAAGCCGCTCAGCATCGTGAGCGACACCGACCTCTAGCGGGTCAGTAAGAGCGAGCGCAACAACTTTCGGTGAGGCGAGCGCAGCCTCACGGATTGAGGCCGCGGCATCTGGCTCACCGCTCACACCGAGGTAGGGTCCGAAGCGGTCATGGTTGTAGTCGCGCAGTGACAGTGAAGCCAGTTCTGGCTGGCCGCCCAGTTCGTCGAATGCCTTGGCAGCGCGTTTCCGCAGCTTTGCGAGTTGCTGGGCGGCTGCACCACTTCGCGCTGCGTCCTCGTAGCGATGGAAGTCCTCGCGGTAGCGGTGGAAGTCGGCACGCAGCGCAGCACAACGAGCCTCGCGATTTTGATCGTTCGTCACCGCACACCCCTTATCGATGTGGGAAGGCTTGGAGCTGGTTGACCCCAAGTGGCTTGAGCGACAAGACCTTTAGTTGGCTCATCAGCCCACTCCGTGCTCCGGCGGAGCTGCGTTCCATAGGGCGATCTCGGGGCGCCCACGGTGGATGCGAACCAAGTTCAGGCGCGCCGGCTCCAGCCCGAAGATGGCGCCCCGCGTGGGCTCAAGCCCGAGGAGCAGTGCCGTCAAGATCCGGATCGCGTGGCTGTGGCTGAAGACGAGTATTCGGCCCTGTCCGCGGCGCAGGCGGTCGACGACGGGAGCGAGCCGCCTGGCCACGTCGGCGGCGTCTTCACCGTTGGGGCATCCATCGCGCCAGAAGTCCCACCCGGAATGGTCGTGAAGGATCTCTTCGGTCGTTTTGCCTTCCAGGTCGCCGTAATCACACTCGTGCAGCGGTTCAACGATTTCCGGGGAAGGAAAGCCGGCAAGGCTGGCTGTGCGCCTGGCCCGGCTGAGATTACTGGCCAGAACTGTTGTCCATGGCACCCGGGAGAGCACTGGCTGTAGGCGTGCCGCTACCAGCTCGCCGTTCTGCGTTAATGGTGCATCGGTGACGCCGTTGTACCTACGCGCCGCGCTATAGGGAGTTTCGCCGTGGCGGATGAGACATATGAATGGCGGCTCGCAGCCGGTCAGTTCGTTCATGCTGGCGGTCGAGCCGCGAAGATCCGAAGGTACTCCGCTACCCAGGTCGTGAATTCAGCGGTGCGTTCGAGGCGCCGTCCCAAGTCTGCAGAAGTTGCCGGGGTGCCTTTCGTAGCGCCGGTGCTGTGCCCGGCGGGTGATTCGTGAAATTGGCCATCCGTGTCCTGCCGAGCAACGACATTGGGCGCGACCAACTCCAGAATTTTCCAATAACGCGTATCTGATGTGGCGTGTGCGAGTAGACCGGCGGCCCAGCCGGACTTCCCGTTTGCGATCGTTCCGTCAAGAAGCTCGGGGCTGCGCTCAACGAAGTCAAAATAGGTTTGCGCTGCCCGCAGGTGTCGTGCGTCGCCACTTACTTGGTACAGCTCGCACAGGAACGAGCTTGGGAAGGCGGCAAACCACAGCTTTTTATCGCGGGCGGCCAAGTCGTATCGGTAATATGTGTGCTCCGACGGATCAGGCGTCGCAACCGGCTTGAAATTTTCATCGAAGCTCAAATCAAGCCCCGTCTCGAACTCATGTTGGTGGTCCAGCGCGCCAAGTAGAAAGGCTCCCGCCTGAAGCGCCCGATCGCGATGGCCGACTATAAGGAACGCGCGCCCACAGCTAGCTGCGGTAGCTAAGTCATATCGTGGCGGACCGGACCATCGCTGCGGTCCCGTAAGGATGCCACCGTGCACGTCGCTCTGATCCTGCCCGAGCCGTTGGCATATCCGCTCAGCCAGCTCCCAATCGTGGAGGAACCACGCCCCGAGCGCCACCCATCCATCCATGTAGTTCGCCAGGTTTCGCCCCATGCGCGTGATGGAGGTTTTCGCTGTGCCGCCTTCGGAGGACAATTCCCCACCCGGCCCTACCAGACAACCATGAACGTGGGAAAGCGAACGCATACCGGCCTCGATGCGCCCACACGTGGCGAATGCAAGCAATGACTTGTAATAGGCACTTAGTTCCTGCCTAGCGCCGCGAAAGCTACCGTCCTCAGCCGCTTGACCTTCGACCCAAGCAATTCCCCGCTTGACCGATTCCCTTAGTTGGCTAGCAAGTGCATCATCCATTGCGGCCCCTGTCGTCGCACACTAAATCATGCGCTTCATCATCGATCAGCACTACCGGAATGGCCAAAATTCCCATATTCCGTTTCGTTGGCCTAACCACCGGACCGCTAGTGGCAGCACATCGACCGCCCGGCCAACGCAAAGGACACATCGCCGCCGTGCAGGGCGACGCCGCGCAGATCACAGGCAAGGGTGATTTAGGGCGACATGCCGCCATCCTCAGCAATGATGCGCGACAAAGTTCTAGCGTTATTCGCTGCGGCGCGCAGCAACAGGGCACCTATCGTGGAAGAAAGCCGCGCCGGCTGGATGAGCGACTACAACAGGATTAGGCATGACTTTGACAACGCGGCGGCAGCATTCGCATTCGACTGTCCCGCGATGACGCCCTCGTAGCGGGGAGATCCTAAGACCCGGATCGCCCGTATCGATCGGCCGTAACGCCGGGGCGCGGGCATCGACAGCCTTCGGGAGAAAATTCATCTGCTTCAAGAATGAAACCGCAGCTTTCCCGGTCTGTCGCGTGTGATACTAACTGGGTTCACGAAACCGAGGGGGAAACGCAATGGCCGCGCACGCGCTTCAGCATCTCGTTTTCGTCCGGCGACGCGCGACGTCAAGTTCCGGGGGTTGAGCGTTCGAGGCTCGCCCTACTGACCAAAGGGAGACCGTGATGGCGAAGCTTGGTGCTCCAAACTTGCTCCGCGACGCCCGAGTTTATCTGTCGGGACCTATGGACTTCGTGGCCTCACGCGAAGTCGAGAAGAGGTTCGGCTGGCGCAACCGTGTCGGCAATTTCCTCCGTGAATTCGGTGTCACGGTTTTCGATCCGTGGTTCAAGCCGCAGATCCGCGGCATCCATGAGTATGGCCGGGAGGACGAGACGACCGCCAAGGTCCGAAACAAGTGGACTTTCGAGCCTTCGGAGGCGGGAGCGGAGGCGCGAGCGGACTGCGCCGAGCACTTTTGGCCCGCCATGCATCTGGACCTGCGCATGGTAGATGTCAGCGATTTCGTCGTCGCCTACGTTCCGACCAACGTCTACAGCGTCGGCACGCCGCACGAGATTATCCAGTGCCGTCAGCAGCGCAAGCCAGTGCTGTTCGTCAGCCCGCCAATTTCATTCCCGAGCCTCGGCAAGCTTGAAGAGCATCTCCAAGCCCGCGGCGACAAGGAAGGCGCGGAGCTTCTCAACAGCCTTACGACCGAGGTGCCCATCAAGGAGAATTCGACAGGGTCGCCGAGCCTGTGGTACATGCCGCTGATCGGCGGCGAACACTTCTTCGATGGTTTCGGATTCGCCCAATACCAGACTTTGTTCAACTGGGAGCGGATCGATCTCGACGAGCGCGAAGAGGCACATCCGCCGAAAAAGCCGCTCCTGCCTTTCGTGGAGAGTCTGAATAGCAAGCTGCCGCCGAAATGGGACTGGCACAAGAACGAGTTCGGTCAAAATGACGATTGGCTGCTGTGGCAACTCGATGGCGGCACCGACGAAGGCGGGCAAGTGAGCGATGTCTACGGAGGGCTGAGAGGGACGCGTTCCTGAAGGAGGTGCTAGATGCGCAAGTACGAGCGGTGCGGTCCGCTTTCTGTCCACGCCATCGCTGGCGCGTATGTGGTACTACTCGGAATCGACATGGAGGAAGCAGCCACCGACGGATTGCTCGGTTTCGCGATCGAACGTGTCGAGCACAGGCGGTTCAGGGATCGTCGGAAGTGGCTAGAGGCATCTAAGGTCTTCCCTAATGTCGATGTCCCCGCCAAACCGGGCCTGGTATCCACTGAGCAGCATCCGATCCAGGGGTTTTTCTGGGGCGATTACACGACGCATTACGGGCATGACTACACCTACCGTGTCGTCGCTATGAAAGGCGCGCCCGGGGCGCTTCAGCCGAGCGAATCTGTCGAGGTGCGCATCGCCACCGAGAAGGAAGATAAGGGCACGCACGCGGTCTATTTCAACCGGGGCGTCGCCGGGTCGCAAGCCTACGCCAAGCGGTTCGGCAACCAAAAGCCCAGCGAGGTGCCCGACAGGGAAGCCTACCAATGGCTGTCCCGTGGGCTGTTTCGCGCCATGCTGCGCTTTATCTGGCAAGCCAACGGACCCGATTGGGGGTTGCGCGTCGCAGCCTACGAATTCCAGCAGGGTGCCGTTCTCGACGCCCTCAAGCGCGCATCCGAGCGGGGCGCTGACGTCAAAATCGTCTTCGACGCACGCGTCAAGGAGGGCGGCCCGGCGGATGCAAACTGGGAGGCGATCCGCAACGCCGGCATCGAGCACCTCGTCATCCCGCGTACAGCGAGCCCCAGCGCTATATCTCACAATAAGTTCATCGTTCTGCTCCACAAGGGCGAACAGGCCGAGCCGGTCGAGGTGTGGACGGGGTCCACCAACTTCACCGACGGCGGCATCTTTGGCCATTCCAACTGCGGACACGTGGTCCGCGACCCAGCTGTGGCAGGTGCCTACTTCGACTACTGGAACGAACTCGTCGCCGATCCCACGATGGCAGAGCTGCGACCCCAGACCGAGAGAATTTCTCCGACGCCCGCGCACCCACCACCCAAAGGGACTTCCGCGGTATTTAGCCCGCGGAAAACACTTGAGATCCTTCAGTGGTACGCCGACCGGATGGACGCGGCGAAAAGCGCCGTGTTCTTGACCGCAGCGTTCGGCGTGAACGATCTGTTCGAGGATGTGTTGAAGCAGCAAAAGCCTTATCTGCGTTACGTTCTCCTCGAAAGAAAGGATCAAGACACGCAGCAGCTGAAAAGCAACATTCTCAATCGGATCGTCGCCGGGAACATCCTCGAGCCGAACGAGTTCGAGCGCTGGCTCGAGGAGCAGCTCACGGGGCTCAACGTGCATGTCAGATACATCCATACGAAATACATGCTGATCGATCCTCTCGGTTCCGACCCTCTCGTGATCACCGGCTCAGCCAATTTCAGTAACGCCTCCACGCAAAACAACGACGAGAACATGCTGCTGATTCGCGGTGATCCGCGCGTCGCCGACCTGTATCTCACAGAGTTCATGCGGCTCTTCATCCATTTCCAATTCCGGGATCTAGCCCAGGCAGGCGCCGCAAGGGGTGTCGAGCGCCTCCGCTTGTTGCGGGCCCGAACACGCACCGCGACCCGCCGCGTCCGCCAGCGCTTATCCCGGGCACCCGCCGCAACCCACGGCGGCCGCCACTCGTTGCCGGCGACGGACGAGCCGGCCGCGGCTCGCCCCAACCGCGAGCGCTCGTTCCTGGCGACGAACGATAAGTGGAAAGACCACTACTACGTCGCGGGCACGCCGAAGTTCCTGGAGCGGCGCTACTTCGCGGGCCCGTGAAAAAGGGGAGCACGGATGGCCGGTCATCGAGACATCCGACCAACGCCCACCTCGTTGCGGTCACCTTGACTAGCACCTATCAGGTGACGAGTGGCCAGGCAGGGCCTTCCCGTCGCGCTGGGAGGCAAGAATCGTCGTGCCACCAGTTTGCCAAAACTGAGTTGAAATCTCCGCCCGCTGACTACAATAAATGCTCGTCCTCGACACGGATTGGCGTAGCGCGACGCAGCTAGCGGTACCGGCGTCGTGGCGGAGGTGTTTACGGCAATCCGTTCAAGATGAGCCCGTGAGGGAGTCAGAGATGGCGGAACCCGATGCTGATTTCGTAGAAGAATTCTTCTCCAACCCAGCAATTTCGTATACGACTCAGCCTGATCTCAAACTGCTCTTCGACACTTTGGCTAACACCGATAAGCGGTTCACTATCTTTGTAGGCGCCGGCATCTCGCTGGACGGTGGCCTTCCGTTATGGCCAAAGCTTGTTGATAACATCGTCGAGCAAATCTCCGATGAGAAATGGCGGCGTGAGGCCCGGCTTGATGAGAACGATCTGATACGTAAGGCCGAGTACGTCGTTCGGTTGGCACGAGAATCCACCGCCTCTCCTCCGCGGGTAGTTGTCCTCAACGCTTTGTACCGTAAGAGTTCTGGGAATCTCGAAGACAATCGGAATCCGGAGCCCGGTCGCCTGGCCGACGCGATAGCCAGATTATGCATATCACTTGGCGATAGAGCTGACATCGTGACCACAAATTTCGACGTGTTGCTTGAGTCGGCACTTCAGAAATACACAGGAATTGAACAGACTCCAGTACCATTCCGCAAAGGAATCGACGATAAAGAGTGGGCAGGGGGCAAAGGAGTTCTCCATCTCCATGGAATACTTATTCCAAACGAGGATCCTTTAGGGAACGTCATCCTCACGGAGAACGATTTCCTGCAGCATGGACCGCAAATCAAATCATTCATGTTAGACCGAATCAAAAAGACGAACATGCTATTTGTAGGTGTCAGCATGACCGACCCCAACCTGGTGGCACCACTGTGGGAGTTCGCGAATCCCGAGGCCGAAGCGAATGAAGCGCGTGACCGGGAAAACGGACGAGCGTCATTGCCAAGCCATTGCTTCATGCTATCCGTGGCGGCGCCGAATCCTAAGTCGTCGGCAAACGCAGCGACGGCCAACGAGGCCGCCCAACGAGCATTGGAGTCGCGGACGTTCGCCATTAAGCGGACAAGCTATCTTCGAAGACTTCTTGGCGTGAAGACCATCTTCTTCAAGTCATACGGGGAACAAATCCAGGCGATCTACGAGGCCTCACTGGCGCTCCGCGACTACGAAACGTACAAGTCAGGCGACGCGGCGACGTCTACTCGGTATGGATTCCGCCTCATGCGCGCGTTAAATGAGAGCTACAAGAACATTGGATGCGCCGATGATGAGGAGATGCCAGTAGGCGATCACGCCGACACTCTAAGTGATCGCCTACACAACTACCTGACTGACCCGAATAGCTTGATCTATCAGATCATCGACCAAGCTCGAAGTCGCACACAGGGCGCTGCACTTAGCTACCAGTTCGCGGGATACCAATCTCAATTCGACGCGGAGCGGTTTGGCCTGTTTCTCTGGCTCCTTTTGAGAACTCGGGGACGCGCTGACTCATATGAACTACGACTTGTTGGATCCTCTGTATACCGACATCGTGAAGGGTGGTCTCTCGACAGAGCGGCCGACATCTCCCCAACGTCAAGGTTTCCGGCTGGCCGCGCAGCGTTTCGCGGCCAAGCCGTTATCGATGACTTCCCCGTTAACGCAACTAAGCAACTATGGGGTTCGGCGTGGGCGGTGCCGTTCAGCTTCTATCTGGGTACTAGCGAATCTGAAAATGGGACCGTGGACCCTCGCGACTCAATCGAGGTAGGCGTTATATCTCTGCAGTCAACTCATTTCTGGTCGGACGACGACGCTGCGTGGTCGTCGAGTCGACCACGCTCGATTCTCTCGACAATAAAAGAACAGCAAGCTAATAGGTTTATCGACGCACTAGCCGGCGCCGCACGGGAGATCGTCACAACACCGGCAAGCAGCCCAACGTAAGGGCCACGTCTTACCTATTCTGAATCGGGGGCGGCTTGCGCGCGTTCTGCCAACTCCCGGCGGATTTGTTCGCCCATTTCGAACGGATCTCCAGCGATAGGGCCGGGGCGAAACTGCACAGTATGGCCATGTATGGTCTGACGCTCGTAATTGTCAACGGCGATGTCGTCAGCATCGGGCATAGCTGCCTCCGAGGGATCGGCGAGTGTAGGCGGAGTCATGTCCCCGTTGTCTTCCATGTAAGCAAGCTCACGAGCGATATCGTGCTCAACGGCTGGGCCTTCGGTCGGGTCTACGGGTAGATCGGACGGATTATTCAGTTGTTCCATTGACTCCAGTACACATTGCCACGTTCAAGGAGTCAAGCCCCTGAGCTGCGGTTTCGGATGGTGAAACCGTTCGCTGACTTGGAGCGTTGGTCTGCCAATGGCACAACTCTACAGATGAGCAAGCCGTCGACTCAATGAAAGACGTTGTGACGTTGGCAAGAGTCATAGGCGTTGTGGAAATTACACCGATGTAAGCCAACCCCGTCGCGACACGACACCCCGCTTGCAAGGCTCGGGGAGACTCGCTGTTGGCCTCACAGAAGCAAACGCTGCCTGCATGAGCGACGTTTTCTTGCTGGCCCCGGTTTCGTTCGGCACTCGTCAAGTGAACCTCGGCGAGACGCATCGGGGTTGACGCGACCGTGCAGCTGACAGGGTTGACAAAGTCTTCCAGGTTTCACCGACGCATCTTCCCACGCTGCGTCAAAGTGGGTTCCTTAGAGATAGGCTCCGATATTCGTCACTGGCGCGATGCCGGTAGTGATCTGTTTGGTGGCGTTGCGGTGCGCGATTAGCTCCGCGAGTGTTTTGGGTTCTGCCGGTCTGACCAGATCCTTGGGTAGCCATCTGTCAGCCTCTGCCGGCGAGAAGCGCGTGAATTCGACTTGCGCCAGGCAACGGCCGGGCCGGATCACCGCCGGATGTAGTCGGTCTACCTGTTCATTGGTCGTGAGCAAGATGAGGGCGTTGGAGCCCTGCCCGAGGATGCCGTCGGAGAGGTTGAGCAGCCGTCCCAGCGCCGCGCCGGCTTCTCTGCGCGCCGAAACGCGCAAGAACTCATCGCTGTCTTCGGCGATCAGCAGGCGCCACCTTGCAGTGTTGGGATCCGGCAACTCATCGGAGCTGGTCTTGGCGATAACTTCAAGCAGATAGCCAGTATCAAAGAACAGTCTTTCGGGATCGGCCACGTAGTCAGTTGAGCACCAGTCCTTCCACTCACGAATCAACGCGCGCAACGCCGTCGTTTTGCCCGTACCCGGCTCGCCGTGCCACAGGATCAGCTTGCCGCAGTCGTAAGGACGCACGGTCGTGAATAGCTCGTCGAGGGGCTCGGCGACTGCCGCGGGATAGTTCCGACGAATGTCCGTCCAGGATGGTATGCGGATGCTCTTGAGACTTGGTGATGCGCCGCGGGCGCCCGAATGCCAGACCGTCACGCCGACAGTATCTTTCGGTGGCTCGGCCTCGGGTATCAGTGACGTGATCTGGTTAGCGATGGCGGTCGCGTGCTCATGATCGCACGCGCTGACATAGACGTCGAGCCCTTGCTCCGAAGCGTATTCAAGAACAACAGTTACCGCTTCGCCTGAAAAGAGCAGCACCTCGGTGCCGCGACTCGAAACGCGGCGGCTCATCTGGAGATCTTCGGGAACAAGAGCCAAGACATCAAGAGTCGCATTGGTGCGGATGACGCGCCGCGCCACGTACGGCTGCGATCCGTCGAGTTGGGACTGGTTGAAAGCGGCATACACAACCGACTCGGGCTTCGTCCGATAGTCCGTCAGGATCAGTTGCGAAACGTGTGATGACAGTTCGCGAGTGGACATGAATGACCCCCTCAGTCGATTGGCCAGGCATGGACGACGAACATGCTTTGTTCACAACAGACTTCGCAGATCGACAGGCTCTGCGTCCATAACACCGCTTGCCACATGGCACTTTCGCAGAACAACCACACGCAGCCGCAGCTCGCGCTGACCACATACTTCGCCGGATGCAGGGCGGGATAGCTGCAGTCACACTCAAGGTAGGGCGTGAAGTCGAGATCAGCGATAGCCAGATCGCTGCGTGATACGGTCGATCGAAAAGCACGCTGGTGTCCTGACATTGGGACCTCTCAGTTCGAATAAGCAGTTGCGACTTGGGAATTGAATGTGATTTCGATCAATTCCGTCGTCCGGACAGGCTGGGACCTTACATCGAATCCGGTCGGTCAATCAACGGCGTCGGCAACGATTGTGTTTGTTAGCGCAGCCTTGGATTACAGAGGGGCACTGATAGATACACGCCACGATTAGCTTCTACAGCAAACGGACGGGTTCTGCTTTGAGACGCATCACCGTGATGGACCGGTTTTTGTCCGTTGACAATTGACGCGAAATAGTTAGCGTGGTTAACTATCTGTACAAACCTGGGGAGCGCCGAGCATCTTCATGTAATTCGACAATCCGACGTGCCGGAGAGCTACGTGGACGCGGCCGATGCGGCGTGCATCTAGCTCTCCGGTACTGCTGCGGCGAGCACCTTTCATCCTCACAGCAGAGGCAAGGGGCTCGCCATGGCCTACTATCCACAATGCCCCCACGGCATCATCTACGGCAAAGGTTGTTACCACTGCGCCGAGGACTATCACCGGGAGGTGATGGAGTCCTACCGTGATCCGTACCCATCAGAGGCGGATGAGCCAAAACAGAAGCGCGGCAACGAGAAAGATAGCGGGGAGAGCTGACTCGTGATTCGGCCGGGTTTCCACGGGACCAGCGTGAACCGGAGAGCTGTCCAGAGGTCGAGACATTCTCGTCCTCTGGCGGTTCCCCAAGCCCATGACTATTGATGGGTTTGGGGAACGAAGGAGACCAACTCCGAACCTCGCCACCAAGCCGCCAGTCGTGGCACGGTGCTCAGTGCGACAGGCTGCGGCACCTGACTCAATGTGTCGGACCCGGCGCCCAGTATTGAAGGTATGGTTCAGGACACGTGGGCGACCCGAGACCTTCCCCGTGCTTCGTGCGGTCGTCGATATCTACGAGAAGACCGCCAAGTGTGTCACGGGTGCTTGCGAGATCGAGGCGGCAACTGGGCTAGGCGAAGATACCGTGCAGAGTGGAGGCGGGAGAAAGTTCACCCATACCGGAGCGGCGGCCGTCAGGGAGGTGGTGGCCAGGGACGCGGGAGCGTTATGTCAGAACCAGGCAGCCCGACAAGTTGTGCCCCAACACGTTTTTGAGCTTAGGGAGTTATGCCCACTGAGTGAGAAAGGTGCTCGATTGAAAGTATATTTGGCCGGCCCCGACGTGTTCTTTCCGAATCCCCAAGAGGTCGGATTGAAAAAGAAGAGCATCTGTGCGGAATATGGCTTCGAGGGGCTTTTTCCTCTCGATAATGAGATATCGGCTTCCAACCTTGGGAAGTCTGAGACAGCGCAGGCGATCTTTGAAGCCAATTGCGACTTAATGGATACAGCCGATTTCATAATAGCTAATATGATGCCATTCCGGGGTGTCAGCACCGACGCGGGCACGGCGTTTGAGGTCGGATACATGTATGCGCAAGGAAAGCCGGTATTCGGCTACGGTGCCGATGGGCTTGCATACCTCGAGCGAGTGATAAAGGCAGATTTGGGAGGGGAGATCGGTACTCCGAACGACCGGCAAGGCATGCACATTGAAGACTTTGGATTGACCGATAATCTTATGCTTGTCTGTGCGGTACGTCGGTATGGTCACGATGTTATCAACAGCCAAGGGGAATGGAGCGACCTGTCTGCATTCAGAAAATGTGTTCGCCTTGCCGCAGAGCGGCTTCCGCTACTGCGCGGGGGGCCCAGCTGATCCAAAGGTAGGCGCCGGCTCACCTGTGCGCGCTCATCGGTCGGCTCTTCGTCGAAAGAGTCGATCGACGCGAGGGGCCACAGGTAGCATCCACTTCTGGTGCTACCGAAGGAGATGAGCCGATGACCCGACTCTTGGCGGATGAGATCGAAGCGCTACAGATACTCGATGGTCAGCGCGAGCGGTGCCGCGATCTGCTAGAGGGAGCCGCGCGAAGTATTGTCAACTGGGCGAAGGCCGAGGCCGATTACCGCGGTGATGATGATGAAGACTGGGCCCCCGCCGAGGATGACGTCGAACGAGCAATGCTTCTTCGTTCATTAAATTTGCTCAATCGCAACAAACTAACTGACTTGTCGAAAACAGATCGATCGAAAATTGACGAAATGGTGAAGAGCCGGCGCTCCCACCTACTATCCACGTCCACCCTTGACGAGCTATACAAAAAGAGAGGTTCGCACGAGAAAGAAGCGCCACCACCTGACAGCGATAAAGAAGCGGGACCAACTGACAACCATAAAGAAGCGCGACCACCCGACAACGATAAGATTCCAGTCTTTCGCGCTTGTCATATCATCCAAGCGTTGGTCGAAGATGACGATAAGAGTGCCGGACCATTCTGTCAAGCGACTCTCAATTGCCTGTATCGCTTAATGACCGACATATATCGGGTAGAGGGTTCGGAGTGGAGACTCGGCGGTGTCCGAGCTTCACGTGACGCTCCCCAGTCTGCCTTCATCACCCGCGAAGCTGTACGCTCGATCCTACGTATTCGCCAATCGTTGAACAACACTGTGCAATTGATCGAAGAGCTTTGGCGAGCGGACCTGGAATGGCACGCGTCAAAGCATGCTCCTGATTCTTGGCGGACGCACATGACCGATCTCCGACGCGAGAACTTTAAAACATCGCTTAAGGCAAGATGGCCTCACCTGCTCGACCCTGCAGTGGGAATCGACGAAGTCGATAGTTGGACAGAGACCCTCAGTCGGCTCGCACTTGACCAACTGCGCAACCAGTGGCAGACGCTGCGTGCGAGCCTAGACACGATCCGCCCGTCCGATGCGCGGCATCACTCCGTGCCTGTGGCAACGCACGATCGCGTCACGGGCATCCTCGAGGGCATTCATGCCGCCGTGTGGGAAACGCTTGAGGCTCAAGGTGTACCTGCAACCCCGCAACTTGACGACACCACGACTAGGTTGAAACGACTTGAAGAAGTCACAAAAAGGCTGAAGGGTGCCGCGGCGACCATCTTGCGGATAGTCGACCCATCGGAGGTGTATCTAGAGCCCGTGCTCTTGCGAGAGGTGTCGGCCGATCCCAGCCGAGCAGCTAGCTTTCCTGATGCCACACGAGCTGCTTTTGCCGCGGCAGCGATTGCGGAGATCAGACAGGCGAGGGGATCGTTCGACCCCGACGACCACTACCTCAATTCTGCGACGATGCTGGCCGTCAACAATCTCTCCGAACGGGGCCTTCTGCAGTCAGGCGATCCGTTTGATGTCTCTGGCAAAGGCTATAGATTACTGCCACAAAGCGGCGAGACGATTCGCGCAATGTGTGACATCCTTTCCTTCTCAAGCGTGGATTGTGAACCGGAGACTGCACGAAGATTGGTTCGATACTTCCTCGACACGCGCGCCGGGCACCCGTCAACGCAGCCTGGCTGGCGTTCAGACATCGCGCCCAAGGGAGGAAAAACGGAGGTATGGGCAACTGCGCTTGCGTTCTACGCCCTGATCGACCTCCGAACGATGCTCGATGAACAAATCAACCGGCGAGTCCTGGCACACTTCACCGTACGTCAGCCGGCCGACCTTAAACTCGGGCTGGACCAGCTCTTCCTACCCGACGTAATGCTGGCTCTAAGAAACCCTAAAAATCCCCAGAAATCGATCGGCACCCAGCTTCAACGAATGCGCGCGCACGTCGAAGTGAAGTCGTCCGAAAACGACCACTCACTTGTCTTATATGGCCCGCCAGGAACTGGCAAATCAACCCTCCTAGAAGCGTTAGCTAAAAGTTCTGATTCGCCGTTTGTAGAAGTCACTCCAAGCGACATCCTCATCGGAGGTAAGGCCGAAATTGAACGGCATACTGGCCTTGCCTTCTCCGCGTTATCGATGCTCTCGCAGTGCGTGATATTGTTCGATGAATTCGACACGATCCTCTACACCAGAGAGCGCGCCCAGGGCTACGAAGGCCCTCCGACCACGGAATTCGAGTTCTTGACCCCGGGCCTACTCCCAAAGCTCAAACGATTACATGACCGCGCCGCTAAGCAGCGATCGGCTTACGCACTCGCGACAAACTTCGTCGGTCATCTTGATAGGGCTGCAATACGCTCGGGAAGGTTTGACCGACGCCTTGGCGTGTTTCCTCCTGACCTTCTTTCGCGCGTGGGCCGACTCGCAACAGAGATGCAAAAATATCTCGATGAGGAACGTAAACCAGAGGAGGCAGGGCAAGCCCTAGAGCCTGAGCAGGCGAAAGCAGCGATCGCCGTGCTCACAAAGTCGGCAGGATACGGTATGGCCACACTGGGCAAGCCCGGCTGGTTTACCAAGCCGCGCCGGCGTCCTGCGCAGGCTGGAACACTTTTTGGTTATATCTTTCACGACCAGGAGATCCCGACATTTGGGGAGAAAGAGAGAAACAAAGAAGGCGTGAAGGTACCCGTCGAAGCTGACGATCCGCTTGGGTACCGTGAGTGGCGGGAATGGAAGGCCGTAGAGCAGCTGGATAAGAACGTCCCTGAAGAAGCTAGCGCTATGTCTTGGGATGATTACAAACAGCAAGTGGCCGCGCTAGCAGCAAGCGTAGCTGAGGAGCTGCTGGCCGAAGAGAGCTAGGCATAGGATTGAAGCCGCGTCGGCCGCAGAGGAGGACGCCCACTAATTCAAGCATAAATTGCGGCGGATAGACGCGTTAGTGCGTAATAAATAAATTTACTGAAGAGAGCAATATATAGAATGTTGAGTCCGCGATGGGAGCGCGAGCGAAGATTCATCGTTGCCGAAAGATCTATCCTCCGGGGGGTGTCCTGGCACTTAATTGAGCAAGGCTATGTCTGGGCGAAGGATGGGTATGCAATCCGGGCACGCGTCCAATCTATTCCAGAGCGATCCGGCGAGATGTCGGTGTACGCAGCGACCATTACCGCCAAGGGGCCTCGAATTGGTGACGCACGTGAAGAGTACGAAATGGACGTCGATGCTGACTTCGCGCGAGAACTCATACGCAGATCCGGAGCGGTGATACGCAAGCGTCGCTATCAATATGTCTCAGATTTCACATGGGATATCGATGAATTCTTAGACGACAACGAAGGATTGGTCATCGCCGAACTTGAAGGCGGTGTAGAGCTTGAGACCCTCAAGCCGCCGGCATGGGCATTCAAAGAAATAACCTCCGATACGCGGTATAACAATGAGGCGCTCGCAAGGACGCCTGTCAAAACGTGGGCATCATCGGACTGGAAGCCGGAATCACCTTGGGATTGGGATTAAAACCGAAACTTCAAAGCGTCGCTATTGCAGCTACGGAAGCATGATCGATCAGTAGCTGTTGTTCCACAGGTAATGTGCCGCAGGTGTTGGGCTAAAGCGATGCTCTGACAATCTCTGGGGCTTCTAGGCTCTTGAGGACAGAGTGCAACTGATAAACCTGTGCATCGGTCAATGTGCAAAGATAGTCTATGGGCATTCGATCAATTGAGCCGAATGGCCCATTCGACCCATAGTAATCATTTTCATCGCGCAGCCGTGCCGGTAATGAGTGGGTGGCGTCCGCACGATCTGCCTCCGCTCGCCAAAGAACAAGTTCGTCATGCAACTCCTGAATCAAAGCGGCTTGTGATCGCTGAATCAGTGCAACGTCCGACCTGCCAATGACGAAGTCTCTGACAATCTGTTTGTACAGCTGCACTACGTGCCAAGCCTGGTTATCGAGGAATAAATACGCACCAACCTTCGTCTTCTGCGGATCAGCGGGCTCGACGGCGTTTATGAGCGAATCGACAGCATCCGAGGCAAACTGGCGAACCTTCTGACACGCTCTATCTGTTCCATCGTATCTCGTCTGAAACCTGACACTGAAGTTTGGAATGACAATCTTCTCCATTACGTTCCGCATAAAAGCTGCATTAAAAATGCCCGGGTATTTTTTAGACAGAGATCTCTCCAGATGCCTAAATGCCTGGCCCGAGAAAGACTGCGGACTGTCTATATAATCTTTCAGCTCACCTCGAATCGCCAACATATCAAGCAGGCTGCCTTTATAAAAATCTTCGATATCATGAACCGCGTACGTGATGTCGTCCGCGATGTCCATAATCGTCGCCTCAAGGGACTGATGTTCACCCTGTCGCATTTCGACCGGCAACCAGCTACGGGCATCTTGGAAATCTGCGGCTTCGGAAGAATAGTATCCAAATTTCTTCCACTTGGCTGCGTATTGCGGTTCATCTCGCATTTTGCGATCATGTTCCGCCGGCTTGTCTATGTGCAAATTAGGTCGCGGCCACGGGTACTTTAGCACTGCAGCGCGAGTCGCGCGGGTGAGACTCAAACCGTCGCCAATGATCTTATACGGTTCGGTCTTGGTTATTATTCGAAAGGTTTGTGCGTTCCCTTCAAAGCCGTCAGCCCTGATCGCGCTACTGCCACGCCGAGCAATTGCATCCAATTGCGCCTCAGCAATGTGGCCGAATGGAGGATGCCCTAAATCATGAGCGAGGGCCGCAGCCTCGACAACATCAGCATCGATACCACCGTGCTTTAAAATGTGTTTGCGGAGCCCTGTGTCATCGTAACTCTTCCGTATCAGTTGTTCCGCAATACTTCGGGCGACTTGCGCCACCTTCATCGAATGCGTGAGGCGGTTATGCAGTGCGGGAACTTTTAAAGAAGGCGACAAGACCTGCGTGATCCCATTCAGCCGATGGAAAGAATCGGCATAGAACAGCCGATCGCGATCCTTCCTCGCCGGTGATCGACCGGGTTTTCCTTGGCTTGCCTCGTCACCCTTTGCCTGTCCTGGACGCGCGTTGCGCTTGCCGACTAGCCCGTTCGCTACGAGCATTGTGTCGGTGTGGACGAAATTCAACCCACCGGCCATGCCTACGGCGCAGTTAAAGGAGCCTTACCGTGCATTCGAGGCCATATGTCTCGAGTTTACGGTCAGAGACCCCTTGAGTGATCACGACACCAACTTGTTCCGGGGTTATTGCGACAGTCGGTCGAAATTCCTCTAAGAGATCGGCCAAATTCGCCTTGCCTTCGCGCTCCCGCAGGTAGTCGAGTAGCTGGTCAAGGTGCGCCTTTACTGCCTCTGATCTCATTGCGTAGTCGGTTGCATCCAGCAGTTCTGTGGACTCAGCAGAAACACTCGCCAACGGCTGGAGAGTACGTGTCATTTCAGCGGCCCGCCTGCCGAGGGCGCGACTGGTGGTCGGCGGAGGTAAATCCAATTCGTGCCCGCATTGTGGACAATTTAGGATATCCGGATGGCCCAGCTCGATTTCCATTCCTAACAATCATTATAGCGTTTGCCCCTTTCTGGTCAAGGCTTTGTACGTTTGCTGGTCGGCAGTGCACGCCGCGGACGGTACTCACTTTGCGCGTGAACATAGCAGCTTGCGATGCAGTCCGCTGAAGATTGCTCATATCGGCCCACTGGCGCTTTTGGTTAGCCAACGGTTGGGCGCGTCAATGAGTTGCGCTTCCAACACCGAGGCCCCAATCGTCTCTTTAGTATCATCGGTAATCCCTGTAACCAGTACGGTCCGCACTCTACGGGTGCCTAGGGACAGAGTTGGTAGCCACGCCGGTGGTATGAGGTGGTTCACAGACTTGTAGCCGCGCGCGACCGCCGAGGCTGTAGCACGCGCGTTGCATTTCAGCCGTGTGCCAATGCCTTGTGGGGGTTCTGGGTGGCACCGTCGCGGGCTGAGTACTTGATTCAATGACCGGACGCCTAGGCTGAGCGGCGTAAGTCCGGAACCGGAGCGTTCTCGCCGACCACGATCGACAACACCAGCCCAAGGGGATATCGATCCGGAAAGTACTCGCAACCGTTATCGTCCTCCATTTTCCAGCGAGCCATGGAGGAGCCGGCGAGGGGTTGGGAGCGCACTGACACCGTGATGTCTACCTCGTATCCCGGCAGCGTATCTGCAATCGGCACGCGGTATTCCAACGAATGCGGCACGCCGTGGCCCGCTACTGCGCCGCGTCGCGCCAACCAGCGCCCAATCCATGGCACGGTGCCACTGTTTCTGACACGCCAGACCTTCTCGAACTTGAAGTCGGGCGGCAGGACGGTGCCGTCTGGGATGGTCACGTCGGCAACGAACGTCGACGCATCGCCGGGTACCGGGTATGGCGGGCGCTCAGCGAGCGGCCGCCGCTGGCGTGGTCGCTTCGCTGTACGGGCGTCTGCATAGAGGCTCCAGGCCTGGCCGTCGCCATGGAATTCTTCCTCGTAGAAGGCCACGACTCCCGCATCTGGTGTGTTGTTGCCGTGCTCGATATTGCTCAGGTGCCCCTTGCAGGTCCCCAAACGCCTAGCGACCTCCGTCAGGGTCGTCCCTGAGGTCTCACGCAAGTAGCGCAGTTGTTGACCGAGCACCTGAAGCGCCGCGCTTCTAGCCATACGACAAGCATCGTTTCGAGTTCGCCAAACCTCCAGTGCTCTCGCTAGTTTCGGCGTCACCAAATCAGCCACCTAGCGGAGAGGAGCCGTCATGGCGTACGAATTGGAGCTGCTGAAGCAGCGCAAGCCGGAGTTGCCCGCCACGCTGGCGTCATTCACAAAGGAAGCGCGACAGATAGCACAGCTGGACCGCCAATCCACCGTGCGTGCCCGCCAGGAGTTCAACCGAGTGCGAGAGTACCTGCACCAGCTCGAGCTAAGGCGGCTGGTTGAGAATGCCGAGGCGGACATGCGTGAGGAGTTCGCCATCCATGCCATGGGTAACGCACGAGAGGTTGATGACGCCGCGCGACACTTCGAAGGGGGCCGTGAAGGCCTCGCAATGACCATCCGTGAAATGCAGGCGGCCTACAACACCGGCGAGATCGCCCAGATCGCGATGCGGGGATGTCAGCGGTAATGGCTGCGCTTCCCTCCTTTGAGGACCTATGGAACAGCGTGACATGCCTGTTGGGCGCACCTCCGCCGGTTGACCCGCTGATCGAGCGCCTGCAGCAGATCAGCGAACAAGTCGTCGAGGAAAAGCGGGCGATGGACCGTCGAGCACAGCAGGCCATCGATGCGATGCGAGTCGTCGCGTCGGTTCAGCAGGTTGGGCCGATGGTCCATGACGATGCGAACGGACATTGGGACAGGTCTTGAATGGCACAGACCCAGGGCGGTGGATAGACCGAGCCATCGGCTGGTGCTTCGGCATCCTGCTAGCGACCATCGCGCTCTACTGCGCGGTCAAGCTAATCGAATCGATCCTGCCAATGCTCATCATCGTCGTGGGCGTGCTCGCAATCATCGGCCTCAGCCTCGGCGCAGTCGTTGTATTTCGTACATGGTGCAATCGATGGTAGTTCGACCCCAATGAGTGCTGTTCCGATCGGTGTTGTGTTATGCACCAAAGTCATTGAGCGTTGCGCCGATACAACGCATAGTAGGAGAAGACGCTCGTTGAGTTGATTCAACGCTAGCGCCAATTCACCAAATCACTGGATATGAAAAGGAGGAGAGCTATGTCAAAAACAGGACGATCAAACCACCGCCGCGGACCACGCGGCACACGAAAAGCCGAGCGGCGCATTATCGTACGCGGTGTCAGACGGGAGCCTCCCGATCTGCGCAAGCTGAGCCGGGCCGTCATCGCGATAGCCATGCACGAGGCCGAAGCAGACGCCGAAGCGAAGTCGCGCATGGACGAAACCATGCCGCCAGAGACTGAACAAGGAACCGACGTTACGGCGTCGGACCCGGAGGTTCGTCGATGACCGATCAGCGTGACGCCCCCCGAACCGCTGACTCACTGGAGTGGCAATACGTGTTCTGGCCACAACCATTCCGGGAAGCTGCAGCCCTCGCACTGCTGCGGCACTGGGCAGCGCAAACGCACGCGCCACAAGTCATCCTCGAGGCCCGCGCAGATGACAAGGGAGTCGACTACCTGATGGGCTGCCAACTAAGGCACGCCCCGGCCGCTCGCCACGAAGTCGAACAGCTCGTGACCGGTTCGGTGGTGACACGGTTCGAGGCGGCAGACCGCGAGGACATCAACACGGCCCGCCGGCTGCACCTCACCAGCGGCGCTCGGCCGCTCGAACCGTCCGACGCGGTCGCATCTAGCCGCTCGATTTTGCACGCGCTCACGACCGTGCAGCGCGGCGAGCGCCTCGTCATTCAGATCATCCTCGGTCCTCGCCAACATCCGCGGCTTGGACCAGATCGGCCCAGACGCGACGGTCAGTCAACAGTCTCGAAGGTGCTCGACGGAGTGTTGCCCGAGCGGCGCCCCGATATCCGGCAGGCAGTTCGAAAGAAGCTGGGGCAGCATGGCTTTTCAGCGACCTTGCGTATCGGCGTCCACGCCCCCACGCCTGAGCGCCGACGTGTCCTTCTGCTGGGGCTCGCTGCGGCATTCGCGACTGTCGAAGCACCGGGGGTGCACTTCAAACTGAAACCCGAGAAGGCCGGCCGCATCAATGCGCCTCGCTCCACTTGGTCACTATTCACGCCATCGCAGCACTTGACCGTGCCTGAAGTCGCCTGGCTGAGCGGCTGGCCCATCTCCGACCGCGACGAGCCATTCCCTGGCCAACCACCCCGGCATCCCCGGCCGCTTCGACCAAGCACGGCCGTGCAGACGGGTGAGCGACGCGTCGCTACTGCCAGCGCACCGGGCATCAACGGCCCCATCGGGTACAACGTCACGGACGCACTCCGGAACACGTGGGTGTTGGGGCCCACAGGGGTGGGGAAATCTACCCTCGAACTAAACCTAATCGTTCAGGACCTTGAGGCTGGGCGGCCCGTCGTCGTTGTCGAGCCGAAAGACTTGGTGCGCGATGTACTGGTCCGCGTTCCCGCCCACCGCAAACAAGACATCGTCGTGCTTGATCCGTTGGACGAAGCGCCCGTTGGGATTAACCCCCTCGACACCAGCCACCGTCACGGCCGCCCGCCGGAGCTCATCGCCGATACGCTGCTGAGCACCTTCAAGGCCATCTACGGCGATAGCCTCGGCCCACGCAGCGCCGACATCCTGCGCAACTGTCTCCAAGTGCTAGCCCTGGGCCCAGGACGCGTCGCTGGTCATGCTGCCCCTGCTGCTCACCAATCCTCGCTTCCGCCGCTCGTTTACGCGCCATGCCATGCAAGACGACCCTTTCCAGGCCGGACCCTTCTGGCAGTGGTTCGAAAGCCTGTCGCCTGATGCCGTCGCCACCGTCATCGCGCCCCTTAGCAACAAACTGCGTCCGCTTCTGACCAAGCAGCTCCGCGCCGTGCTGGCTCAGCGTTCACCGAAGTTCAACATTCGCCAAGTCCTGACCGAGAACAAGGTGCTGCTAGTGCCGCTGCAGAAGGGCGTCATTGGCCCAGAAAGCGCACAGCTGCTTGGGGCACTCGTCGTCGCAGAGTTGTGGCAGGCGATCCGTGAACGCGCCGGAACACAGGAGGCAAGCCGCACACCGGTCATGGTCTACATCGACGAAGTCCAAGACTATCTGCGGCTGCCTACGGACCTTGGTGACGCACTCGCGACAGCACGCGGCCTCGGTGCCGGCTTCCATTTGGCTCACCAGTACGAGAAGCAGCTCCCGCCGGCCATGCTCGACGCCTTTCGCAACAACGCCCGCTCGCGCATCTGCTTCCAACTACAGCCTGGGGACGCCAAAGAGATGGTGACCGGTCAGTCGAACCTCACGGCTGAGGACTTCATGTCGCTTCCGGCGTACCACGTTTACGCCAGCCTGATACGCGACAACTCGGTGCAGCCTTGGGCGTCGGGCGTGACGGAACCGCCACCGCCCCAAACCAGTAACCCTGACGAAATCCGCCGGCTGAGCCGTGAGCGGTACGGCCAATCCCTTGACGCAATAGAAGCTGGCTTCTCCGAACTCCTCACGGGTCCAACGAAAGCCGATGAGTCAGACGAGATGGGTGCGCCCAAGGGGCGAAGGAGGCAAGCATGAGACGAGACGATGACTGCAACCATCCTCACCCCACCGATGGTCAAATCCCATACCCGCTCAGGTCGAGTAAGAAACTGCCTCTGACATCAGCAAACGACCCCTTAGTGTCGCTTAATGATGGTGCCCATACGGGCACCACACTGCCGAAACCGCGTCGCAAGCAGCGGATGAAACCCCGCGACATCGACGAGCTGGCAAGCTGGCTCAGCGAGCGTGACTTCGGCATTCTGGGTTCTGTCGCCGAGCACCAATTCCTCACCGTCCACCAAGTGGAAGCGTTGCACTTCGGCGATCTCGCCCCGACATCAGGCGGCCGCATCGCGCGCCGCACGCTGGCCCGGCTGCGCGAGTACCGCCTCCTCGGCACGCTAAAACGCCGTATCGGCGGCGTGAAGTCCGGTTCCGCGGGCCTGGTGCACTACCTCGACACCGCTGGCGACCAACTGCTCAACAAACGATCCGCCCAACAGGGCCGCCGACGCTCACGCGATCCGTCAACTCGGTTCCTCAGCCACCGGTTGGCCATCGCCGACGCCCACGTTGCGCTCGCGCAATCCCACCGGCAACAGAGCCTCGAACTTGTTGAGTGTGTGGTCGAGCCCATCTCATGGCGGCGATTCCTTGGCATCGGGGCCGTGCGTCTGACGCTGAAGACTGATCTCTACATCGAAACAGCCGTACCACCGGGCAATGAGTTAGTGCATGGCTGGTTTGTCGAGATCGATCTTGGCACCGAGGGTATTCAAACCCTGCTCAAGAAGTGTCACGACTACGAGGCCTATCGGCGGACGGGCATCGAACAGGAGCAGGGCGGCTTCCCGCTAGTCATTTGGAGCATGACGCACGCTGACCCTCTTACGGCCGAGCGTCGACGACGCGACCTTGGCAAAGCGATCGACCGTGACCACTCCCTCGCACCAAAACTGTTCCGCATCGTCGCGCCCGATCAGCTGATCCCGTTGCTGATGAGCGGAGGTGCCGTATGAGTGCCTTCACCCCAGTACCAGTCCCTCGCCGTGAGTTGCTGGTCGGTGACGCCCTCGACCGCCTCCGCCGGCTGCCCGACAATTCGGTAGACATGGCGCTCACCAGCCCGCCGTACTTCCGGCTGCGCAACTACGGAGCAGATGGGCAGATCGGCCTCGAATCCCATGTCGATCATTGGGCCCACCAGCTGGCAGCGATCAGCACCGAGATTCACCGCGTGCTGGTGCCGACTGGCACCTTCTGGCTTAATCTCGGCGATACCTATGCCACACACCGGTCCCAGGGCGCCAACCGCAAAAGCCTGCTCATGGCCCCGGAACGGCTTGCGTTGCGGCTGCAGCGAGCCGGTTGGATCGTCCGTAACAAGGTCGTGTGGGCGAAGACCAACCCAATGCCGACGAGCATCAAAGACCGGCTCAGCTGTACCTACGAGCTGGTCTACGTGTTCGCCAAGCAGCCAGGCTATTTCTTCGATCTCGATGCCGTCCGCCAGCCGCATAGGTCTGCTCTGACGAAGCCGTACGCCGCCAAGCGGCGCGACGCCGAACCATGGCGTGGACCGAATAGCGACACCGCTACCGGCCTCGACGCCATCAAAGCGGCGGGCCGTGTCGGGCATCCGCTGGGGAAGAACCCGGGAGACGTCTGGCAGCTCCCCAGCAGTAGCTTCCGAGGTGTTCATCACGCCGCCTTCCCAGTCCGGTTGGCGAGCCGAGCGATTCGGGCTGGCTGTCCCGAAGCCCGCTGCCGCCGCTGCCGGTTGCCGTGGCGGCGACGGGTCATCCGCGCCATTGGCGGGACCGCCACCCGGGCAGCACTGGCGCCAACGTGTGACTGCAGGACGACGAGCGAGCCCGGCCTTGTCCTCGATCCCTTTATGGGCAGCGGTACCACTGCCGTCGCCGCCGAAGAACTCGCACGCGACTGGCTCGGTATCGAACTCAATCCGGACTTTGCCGCCATGGCAGAGCGTCGGATCGCCGACGCCAGGGAGCGCACACCCGAGGACAAGGCGGCATGACAACCCCTAGGCCTCATCGGTGTCATGCGGTCGTTCCCGTAAGCACACCACGCGCTTACCGGCCGCACAGCACCGAGGAGGTCGCTATGTCCACACCGGACGAGTCAGCCAAAGGCGTGAAGACCCTTGGCATTCGGCTCCAACCCGATGTACACGCGCAACTGAGCTTCATCGCTCAACTACGCGAGGGCACTATCACCGACGAGATCCAGATCGCCGTCACCGAGCACATCGTTCGAGCGAAGGAAGATCCGGAACTTCGAGGCCGCGCCGACGCGGCACGCGCTGAAATCGAGCGCGAAGCCGCCGCGAGGCAAAAGGCTATCGCCAGCCTGTTCACGACGGAGGAATCGCCCGCCGCGAGCGGCGACCCGGGTGACGAAGTAGCGGGACGGTCACGGCCGACCCGCCGCAGCCAGAAAGGTGATGGCCCGCCGGAGACCTGATCGGCGAGAAGCCGGATCAGCACCCTCCGGTACCCCCGGGCCGGGGAGCAGATCGAGCGCATTGCTCACTGCTCCCCGGCCCGTACAACCGCAACAGATGACAATGAGGAGCCCGGTCGTGGACTGTTTCACAACGAGGCGCGCGGAGCGGCGACCACAGACGTGAGAGAAGGAAATCCTGTCCTTTGCAACAGATTTCGCGTCCGACCGAATCGGAATTCCATTGCGGGGGTGCAACGAAAAATCGTAAAATGGTAAATGTAAAGAGAGACAACGGAAATGAAACCACAACAGTTAACTCGGCTAGCACTATTATTCGCTTCGAAGCGAGTAGCTGCTGGCCTTAGCACCAGCGAAGTCGCCCGCCGCGCCCACGTCGACAAAGCAACCGTCTCCCGCATCGAACACGGACAGATCCTGAGCCCGAAAGCCAAAAGCCTGCAAGCCATCGGCCACGTATTGGGCATCCCCGCGAGTGAGCTGTTCGCGATTGCCCCGTGGGTGCCGCCGAAAGAACTGCCGACCATCCGCCCATACCTACGTACTAAATACCGACAACTGCCGCCCGATGCCATCCAAGAAATTGAAGCGTATTTCAACGACGTCGCGCGCAAGCACGGGATCAGCTTCGATCCAAACGATGGTCCGCTCGACGGCGAAGACGAATAAGGATGTAGCACAACGTAATTACCCCGCACCATGTAGCGGAAAGGAGGTGGGATTATGCCGCATGAACCCAGGCAACGCCAATCAACCAATGTACTCGGAGCACTACGAGCCATCGTCCCCGACCGGGACGACATCACCTACGCTGAGGCTCTGCGCATCGCCGAACTCCAAGCCAACAAACTCCTCAACCTCAGCAGGCTGACCGAAGCTCCGGTGCCATCTGAGGTCATCACGACGCTGCCGAAGGTGAGGATCGAATTCATTAAGAGCGTCGCATCGGGCGCCAGCTTCTGGGACACGCAGCGGCGGACATGGGTCATCCACTTGTCACGGTCCGACTCACGCTGCCGCTGCCGTTTCACTCTGGCTCATGAGTTCAAGCACATCATCGACCACGGCAGCCGACACATGCTTTATCGCGGTAGCCGAAAGACCAGCGCCGAGACCCAAGCAGAGCGAGTTGCCGACTACTTCGCAGGCTGCTTACTCGTTCCGCGTCGGTTACTCACGCGCGCCTGGCACAACGGCGTTCACAAAACCTGCGACCTCGCAAAGCTGTTTTGTGTCAGCGAGCAGGCAATCAGCGTGCGCCTTCGCCAAACGCGGCTGGTCCATAGAACGCCATGCCCGCCTGTCGCGGACGCCGTCCGTACATCGGAGCAAGACCAATCGTCCGATCCGCCATCCTCAGAGGGGGCAGCGTCATGACGGCTCCAATTGGCTCAGAAACTCGCCGTCTGCTGCAGCTGGTCGCAGAGGTGCTGACTCGAGTCTCCGAGGGGGAGACCGTCGACGCGGATTGGCTGCGACAACAGTGCTCGACGCCGCTCAACACGGACATAACACCCAGCACCAGCCGCGGCGCATTGCTCACTATCCCCGAAGCTTGTGAGCGTCTCCGCATCAGCCGGTGGAGCTTCTACCAGCTCATTCACCAGCAGCGTTTGCGAACGGTCACGATTGGCACGCGTCGGTTCGTACCGAATAAAGAAGTCGAGCGCTTTGTCGCCAGCTTGAGCGCGAACGGGGGCTCAACATGAACGGACGCCGGACAACGGGCGAGGGCACCGTCTACCTACGCAAAGACGGTCGATGGGAAGGTGCTGCCTACCTGCCAACCCCGAGTGGTAAACGGCGGCGTATCCGCGTCTACGGCAAGACGCGTCAGGACGCTCACGACCGACTCACCTCCTACCTTGCCGACGCCCACCGCGGTGTACCCACTCCAGAGCGGTCTTGGACCATTGGCGCCTACCTCGACTACTGGCTCGGCGAGGTCGCCCCGACAACGCTGCGGCCGGGAACGCTGGAACATTATGAGTCGGTTGTCCGAGTGCACCTGAAACCGCGGCTTGGCTCACAGTCACTAACGCAACTGTCCGTCACCGCACTGCAACAGATCTTGAACCAGCAACTGGCCGAGGGGCACTCGGTGCGGACAGTTCAGACGACGCGAACAGTCCTGAGCGCCGCACTCACGCGCGCGATGCGTGAAGAAGTTGTGCCGCGCAACGTCGCTCGCCTGGTGTCACTGCCGACGTGGCAGCGCAAGGACATTACTCCCTGGACGGTGGCTGAGGCGGCACGGTTTCTGACCGCCGCGCAGCCAGAGCGGTTGTATGCGGCGTTCTTACTCCTGACGCTCTACGGCATGCGTCGCGGCGAGGTGCTCGGACTGCGGTGGAGTGATATCGACTGGGATCAAAACCAAGTGCACATCCGCCAGCAACTCCAGGAAGTCCGCGGCCAGATCTACGTCGGAACGGTAAAGACCAATGCCGGCGTACGTGACCTGCCGCTCCTCGCGGCGGTTCGCGACGCTTTGCGTCAGCATCAGGCCGCGAGTGCGGGTTTGGCAACGGACAGCGATCTGGTCTTCCTCAGCGACGAAGGCACGCCGCTGTGGCCCCGCAATTTCGTGCGCGTATTCCAGCGCGTGCGCGAGCAGGCCGGGCTCCGCCGCATCAAGCTGCACCATCTGCGCCACACGGCGGCCACGCTGCTGAAGAACTTCGGCGTGCCCGCCCGCGATGCCCAGCTGATCCTCGGTCACGCCAACATCACCACGACCCAGCAGCTGTATCAGCACGGCGACGTCCAGGCCCAACAAACAGCGCTCGACCGCGTCGGTCGAGCGCTGCTGGTGTCCACTGGTGACGGCGGTCGTAGCCGTCAAAGTCAGCCGTCAACGGCTGAATTCGTTGTCACCGAAACATCATTTCTATCTGGAGGGCCAGGAGGGGCTCGAACCCTCGACACCCTGCTTAAGAGTCTCTCTCGGCTAGGTAGAGATTCAGCGCTCACCCCTGTTTTAGAGCAGCTACGAGCACGTATGAGCACCTACGTGCTTGGCTCTGCTGCCGTCAGAAATAGCCGTCAGGAAGAATCTCTTGTCGTTTCTGAATGGTATCCAATTCGCGCGGCACTCAAGCCCGTGGTCATTCCGTTTATCAACCACAAGAAGTAGGAGATCCGTTGTCTGAATGGATGTTTCGGCGACTAGTACGGCCGGTATTTACTTGCGGCTGGTCAGCATGAGCACCTCCGCTATCACCTACCTGCGGGTGTCGACCAAGGAACAAGCCCAACGAGGCGGCGAATCGGAAGGCTTCTCGATACCGGCGCAACGCGAGGCGTGCCAGCGCAAGGCGGATGCACTCGGCGCTACTGTGGTCGCGGAATTCGTCGACGCTGGCGAGTCAGCGCGGTCGGCGGATCGCCCAGACCTCCAGCAGATGCTCAAGTTCCTCAACGCGCGACCGTGCGACTTTGTCATCGTTCACAAGATCGATCGCTTGGCGCGTAATCGAATTGACGACGTTGAAATCAATCTCGCTATTCAACGTTCTGGCGCGAAACTCGTGTCAGTCACCGAAAACATCGACGAAACGCCAAGCGGCATGCTGCTCCACGGCATCATGAGCTCGATCGCCGAGTTCTATAGCCGCAACCTCGCGACCGAGACGCGCAAGGGCATGCTCCAGAAGGCCAAGAACGGTGGCACGCCCGGCATCGTGCCGTTTGGCTACCTGAATGTCCGAACCCGGACTACGGACGGTCGCGAGATGCGCACGGTCGCGATCGATCCCGATCGGGCCGACCACGCTCGCTGGATCTTTGAGACCTATGCGACCGGTGAGTGGACCATGACACAAATCCGTGACGAACTCACGCGGCGAGGCGTCACCTCGGTACCTCGGCCAAAGCGTCCCGCGCGGCCGATGGCAACGTCGCATATCGAGAAGATTCTCGGGAACCGCTACTACCTCGGTTTCGTCAAGTTCGAGGGTGTCTGGCACGAAGGCCGCCACGAACCACTCGTCTCCGAGGCGACTTGGCAGCAGGTCCAAGACATCCGTGCTGGACGCGTCCGCAGCCGAGAGAAGCCGCAGCAGCATCCGCACTATCTTAAGGGCACGGTGGCGTGCGGCCGGTGCGGCGAGCTGCTGGGCGTGGAGATTGTTCGTAATGGCCGCGGCGTGCAGTACCCCTACTTCTATTGCCTCGGGCGTCAGAAGCGACGCACCAATTGCGATTTTCGGGCCGTGCCGATCGCAGCCTTAGAAGAGGCGGTCGAGCGCCACTGGCGGACAGTCACCATTGGACAAACACATTGTGATTCGATTCGCAGCAGCATCATCGCGCACATCGACGTGGTGATGCCCGCGCGTGACAAGCGCGTCCGGGCTGCGGAGAGACAGGTCCAGCAGCTCAGAGACGAGCGAGACATCCTGCTAAAGGCCCACTACGCCGGCGCGGTGCCGATCGATCAGCTTCGCGACGAACAGGAACGGATCGCAGCTGCCCTGGCTAACGCCGAGCGAGAGGTCTCCGCACGCCAACTCAGCCGCGATCAGCTACAACAGGCTCTGGACCGAGCTGTAGGACTGCTGGACAACGCACACGAGCAGTACAAGCGGAGCTGCGGCCAAGAGCGCCGCCGGATGAACCAAGCGGTCTTCCAGCGGCTGTACGTCTGTGACGACGAGATCACCGAGTCACAACTCTCGGACCTATTCGAACGGCTGCTCGCGTCCGACCTAAAGGTCCAGCTCAAAGACGAGGAAGCGGCTTGGTCAAGCGACCCGGTTGGGCGGTCCATGACCAGCACGAACGGCTCAGAAAGAAAGAACCTACGACCTGAACCTCAGGTCGTAGGTTCTAACTTTCCTACTTTGGTAGCGGGGACAGGATTCGAACCTGCGACCTCTGGGTTATGAGCTAGCCGGTCGCGGTCTCTCACGTTGCGATCGGTCTCATATCTGCTGGTTAATTGCCGTCCTTCCGTCCCGCCTGTTTCACCCTGTCGCGCTTGTTCGGATCGTTTTCACCGTGTTCTGTGGCCAAATCCGTGGCCAACTCACCGAGAATTGATGACGACCCGGGCAAATCCCGGGGGCGTAGAGCAGGAGTCGCGGCGTGCCGCCGCGCGCTAAAGAACCGAGTAGACCGCTGTCGGCGGGCGACGGCTCAGCCGCGACCACTGGTTTGTCTTCCACGCGCATGACCACCGTCGCCTCTTGACCCGCCTACGAGGCGCTCACCGCTTAGCGGCAGTGCTCCATCCCTATGACACGAGGGCTCGCAAAGCCGGTGTCGCAGGTTCAAATCCTGCCGGGGGCACCATCTGCCCAGCTCTTGGACACGGCACCGGCCACCGCATCGAGTCGCTGCCGCTGTTCACCACGCTCGTCGGCGACGTCGCCCTCACCGTCATCCGCGTCACCATCGACGGGCGCTACCGGCATCAGTGCTATGCCATCACCGAAAACACCTGGTCTCTGGTCGCCATCTACGGCCTCTACATGGATGCCGTGAGCGAACTGCTGCGGTGGCGCCGCTATATCGACAAGGGCGGCACCGTCGCCGAATGGCAACTCGCACACCCCGACGGCATCTATCCGGAGCGGAGCGGATTCTGATGAAAGTTGAAAAGCGAGTTCTCCACCTTCGAGGAACGCGACGGCGTGATCACCGCAATCAACGGGATCATCGGCACGCTGACCACCATCGCCCGCAGGATCACAACAACGACGCCTTGACGCGCCTTGACGCGCCTTGACGCGCCGAATCCGTACCAAAACCAGTACAGTTTTCCGCCGGAAAAGCCAGGTAAAAATAGCGAAAGCGTTGCGCGGCAACGCCGTAACGGTGTTTGCTGGCCCAGACCACTGTTTGGGTCCGCGTAATGGCAATTGTATCGACGCAGGTCAGGCCACTACGCCTTTGCCAGCAAACACCCGCCAGGGGCGGGGACGCGTTGTTGTGCATCGTGTTGCGGGGGTCGCCATGTCGAGCTTCCGCTCGAGCGGCTCCGCTCTGCGGGGACTTTGCCGATATGCCCAGGGCGTAACACCGCCGCCGCCGGCGGTGACGAGCAGCGCGCCCACGAGCGCGCCCGCGTGCCAGTGGGGCCACACCTTCTGCTAGCGGTTAGCGAGGGTCTCGCCGGGTTGCCCACGTCGTGAGAATTATGCGTGCCTTCAGGTGGCTTTGATGGTTCGGGTGTAGGCGGCGAGGTCGCCGGCGCGAAGCTTGTGCCCGGCGAGTAGGTCATCGACGGCGACCGGGTCATCCCAGCGTCCTGCCGTAGCAAGCGCGCCCGCGTACCCCCTGACGACCTCGCGCAGCGCAGCTAGTTTCGGCTCGGTCATGACACGTCCGCCGGGCGTGGCGCTTGCGTCTTTCGACAGGGTGTCGGCTGGATGGATCATGATCGGAGTCGCAGTAACCGTGGCGTCGTAGTGGTCGGTGAACCAATGCATGGAGCCCGAGAGTTGATTCGCGTAGTGCTTGCTGATGAAGTTCGCGGTGGCGCCGCTCTTCGCCTCGATTACCCAGTATTTGAGGTTGCCGAGTGCCCACAGGACGTCGGGGCCGTCCCCGATCTCATGCTCGGGTCGCTGGGCAGTGAGTCCAATATGCCGGGCAAGATCGCAGAATGCCTGTTCGAACTGTTCGGTTGTATCCGGGTCGAACCGCAGGCTGTCGAGTAGCGCCTCGAAGCCCACTCTTAGCTTGACCTTGTCATCGCCATACGCTTGCAGCAGGTAGTCGCTAGCGGCGGCCGCCTGGCCGGCCGACGGCGACAACTTCTGATACGTGACGCCCGACAGCGGGCGCAGGACCGCCGAATTTTTCGCTCGCGCGGCCGCGAGAACCTTTTGCGCCCCCTCGGGGTCGATCTGGTCAAGATAGGTAGCCTGCTGCTCCAGCAGCCAACCTTGCTGACGCCCGTCGGGGGTCTCCGCGACCCCCGCGCTCAGCTTTTTCACCGCACCGTTGATGTCGCCCGCGGCTGCGAGGTCGAAGGCGGCGCGCCGCGAGTTGGCAGCGGGACTGACGTGGCCGACCGCTGCCGGAATGGCAGCGAGACCGGTGCGGGCGAATTTCACCCATCCGGGGTCGCGGTCGAGCGCCTGTCGTGCGACGCCCATGATCGCCGACAGTGGCTGGTCCTCCAGGTCGCCGGCGATTTGCCGCGACAGGTTGAGCTGCGCTTGCGTAGCTGGGCTGAACAGTGCAAACGTGCTTGGGTCGGCCACCAGTTGCGTGAGGCGGGCGCCGAGCAGGAATACCACGCAATGATCCTCGTTGCTGCGGACGCCTCGGCCCATGCCCTGTTCGATGCGTTGGACTTGTCGATCATCGATGCCAGATGCCCGGCTGGTCAGATGGCTTTCGAGGCGTTCCTCGCCGCTGAACGCCTCGGGGAGACCGTCGAGAACGAGGACACGGCACGCGTTCCCGGGCAGGTCGATCCCGTCGTATTTGTTAACGAGGACTACGAGCCCGACAGGGCCGGCGCGGAGCTTTTCGACGATGCCGGCGACGTCGGCAGCGTAGATGATCTTGTCGTCCGTGGTGTAGGCCTTCCAGATGTTGGCGATACGCTCGCTGGGCACGATCACAACGACGTTGTGGTCATCAGCCAGCGACGAAATACTGTTGCGGATCGCTTCCTCGGAAATCGTCGGGTTGAGTTCCATTGGGGCAAGGATCATCCGTTCGCCGATATCGCCTGCCGTGGTGGGAGTGATGGGCGTCGCCACGCTGTCGGGGTCGGCGCCGAAGTCGGTGACCAAGACCGAGTCATCGGCAAGGGTGGCTGTCAGATAGACGCGGTGCTTGGCTGTGTGAAAGTTGGTGATGTGCTCCACCGGGCTGCACAACGGGGTAATGGTTAGCTGTTTGCTCGTGAATACCCCACGGCACAAGGAAAGCACGTCCTTCACTGCGGGCCACGCAAACTTAAGCGGCTCGCTGTTCCTGGCCTGGTGGAGGATGGCTCGGGTCCTGTCCAGCCGGGAGCGCCAGGACCAGAACGGCACCCTCACCAATGCGCCGAAGCTCTTGTCCACCACATCGAGTAAGTCGTTGGGCGAGTGGGCTTCCAGGTCGCTGCGGAAGAGATCGAGCAGCTCACCAAAGACAGGATCATCGTACGGAATATCGATCGACAGACTACTGCGCGCGGTGCCGAGTGCGGCATGGGCATCATCGATAACTACTGAGCCGATCGGCACCGGCGCCATCGTGGGACGATCGCCGCGGAACACCGAGCGGCCATTGAACAGCTTCCACACGTTGATTACGGCGATGGCCTCGCTCGCACGATACTTGTTGCTGTCCGGCTCGTCGACGGTGACGATGCCGATCCGAGCGGCCTCGTCGCGCACCTGGTCAGCGAGGTACTTGTTCGGAGCGACGTAGAGCGCAGGGCCATGACCCTCGTTGAGGTAGCTCTGAAGGATTACCAGCCCGTCGATCGTCTTACCCGCACCGGTGTTCACCTTTATGATCAGGTCCCGCTCCGACCGCCGCTGGTGCCACGCGGTGAGGACCTGTCCCTGAACGTCACGCAGATAGCCGTAACCTTCGGCCTTATTTGGCAACGACGTGTACAGCTCGCGGGGTTCGATCGGCGCGGGTTGCTGAGCCTCACGTAGGAGGCGGTCGAAGTCCATGGCTTCCATTCTGGCCGACATCGCCGCAAGGTGGGGACGGCCTCATCAACCGTTCCGTCGGGGTGGCAAACGAAACCCGGGCAATGTCGCGCCGCGGCGGGGCCGGGGGGTGCGTTCGGTCATCTTGCGGCCAAGTCAGCCGACGGTGCAACCACAGGGCCACGTATACAAGACCGAGCAGAACGGGCACCTCGATAAGCGGGCCGACAACCCCGGCCAACGCTTGGCCCGACGTGGCGCCGAACACGCCGATGGCGACCGCAATCGCTAGCTCGAAATCATTGCTGGCCGCGGAGAATGCCAGCGCCGCTGTGCGGGCGTAGGTCAGGCGTAGCCAGCGACCGATGGCGAATCCGCCGACCCACATCACAGCGAAGTAGACCAGCAGTGGCAGCGCGATCCGGACCACGTTCAGCGGCTGGGAGGTGATCGTCTTGCCTTGTAGCGCAAAAAGTACGACCACGGTGAACAGCAGCCCGTACAAGGCAATCGGCGCGATGCGTGGCAGCAGCTTGCTCTCGTACCACTCTTGGCCTCGGGCGCGTTCACCGAGGGTTCTGGTGAGGTATCCGGCGACCAGCGGGATGCCCAGGAAGACCAGAACGGTGACGGCGATGGCGGCGAACGAGACGTGCAGGCTCTGGGTGGGCAGATGGAGCCAGGCGGGCAGCACGTTAAGGTAGAAGACGCCGAGGCCGGCGTAGGCGAGCACCTGGAACACGGCGTTGAGCGCGACCAGCACGGCGGCCATCTCCCGGTCGCCGCAGGCGAGGTCGGTCCAGATCAGCACCATGGCGATGCAGCGGGCCAGCCCGACCAGAATCACGCCGGTGCGGTAGGCGGGGAGGTCTGGCAATAGCAGCCAGGCGAGGGCGAACATGACTGCCGGCCCGATGATCCAGTTCATGATCAGCGACACCGCGATCATGCGGCGATCGGCGGTGATTCTGCCGATCTCCTTGTAGCGGACCTTGGCGAGCACCGGGTACATCATCAGCAGCAGCCCGATGGCAATCGGCAGGCTGGTGCCGTGGATAGATACGGCGTTGAGCCCGTCGGCCAATCCTGGGATCACGCGGCCCAACAGCAGCCCGGCCGCCATCGCCAGTCCGATCCACAGTGGGAGGAATCGGTCGACAGTCGACAATCGCGCCACCGCGTGGCTGTCGTCCGACGATGCGGTGCGGGTTGCGCTGGGATTGTGGCTCATTTGTTTCGATCCGTTCGTTGTTGGGGGACCGGCAGCCCGGTGGTGTGGTGCGGGGCGGTACTCATGCTTGGGTCGCCGAACTGAGGGCGTCTGTTTCGAGAAGCTGCGAAAGTTGTTGCAGTACGGTCCGATTCACTCGGTAGTACACCCATGAGGCCCTTCGTTCACTGTCCAGCAATCCAGCGGTGCGTAGGACCTTGAGGTGATGGGAGATGGTGGGCTGGGTCAGTTCAATCCCTGCCGACAAATCGCAAACGCAAGCCTCGCCGCTCTCGTGGCTGGCCACCACGCTTAGCAGGCGCAAACGCACTGGGTCCGATAGAGCCTTCAGTGTGGCCGCCAATTGCGTGGCCGCCTCGACCGAGAGCGGCTCACGCACAAGCGGGACGTAGGTGCATACCGGGTCCGCAGTCAGCGGCCACTGTGACTTCGACACACATCGATATTGGCCCGCATCGAATCCGCGCTCAAGCGAATAGTGAGTAAACACGCCACGCGCGAGATTGGCGGGCGGGACGACAATGACCCCGCCCACCCGCGGTGATGGCGATCAGCTGCAAGCGGCGGCGGCCTCTTGATCGCCGCTGGCCGGCGATCCGCAACCGCACGCGGCGCCTTTGGTCTCGCGATCGAGGTGCTGTGGACTTGATCCGAATGTCTCCGAGTCGGCTAGGACCGTGTAGACCTCCCATTTCTCCCCAGCCGGCCCGGTCACCCAGGCCTTGTCTTGTGTGGCGAAGCAGCAGGTCGTTGCCATCTCCTCGTCGGTGAACAAGCCCTCGCCCTGCAACCGGGCGATTTCCTCGTGCACCTTCTCGCTTGACTGGACCTCCACTCCCAGGTGATTGAGCGTGCCGCCCTGGCCGGGGTTCTCCAAGAGCACCAGCTTGAGCGGCGGCTCAGCGACGGCGAAGTTGGCGTAGCCGGGCTTGCGTTTCGCGGGCTCGGTGTTAAAGAGCTTGGAGTAGAACGCGATTGCCTCGTCGAGGTTGTCGACGTTGAGGGCGAGTTGAACGCGGGACATGACTGTGGACCTCCATACCTGTGAGACATATATCGAACTTCTCCGACTCACCCAGGATGCCACCTTTTTGATATATGTCAAACCTTCTGGCAGAATCGTTCCATGCCGAAGACCCTGCCCGTGATCGACATAAGCGCGCCGGTGTGCTGCGCGCCGGTAGCCGCCGGCCCAATGAGCGACGAAGACGCCCTGCGGGTGGCCCTACGCCTCAAGGCGTTGGCCGACCCCGCACGAGTCAAGCTGATGTCGTTGCTATTCAACGCTTCTGCCGGCGAGGAGAACACGGGCGAACTTGCCGCAGTTCTCCAACTGACCGAGTCAACCGTCAGCCACCACCTCAGCCAACTTCGCAAGGCGGGCCTGGTGGAATCGGACCGCCGCGGCATGAATGTGTACCACCGCCCCCACCGCGATGCGATGGCCGCCCTCTGCGCGGTCCTCGACCCGAGTTGCTGCACCTGACCTTCGCGCCTCAACGACGGTCGCCCCCGCTGTGGTGAACTCAAACCGTCCTGTCGATGAACGGCGAATGACGGACTGGGACGAGACTCCGCTGACACCTTGATCTTTCGTTGATAGCTCAATCAGAATTAACTTAATTATGATTGAGTTATCTTCAGATGCGTTCAGACGGGTACAGGTCCATGCCGCTCTGGCCGATCCTGGCCGGCTGGTCATCGTCGATCGGTTGCTGCTTGCGGATGCCTCGCCCTCGGAGCTTCAAACCGCGTTGTCGATGTCTTCGAGTCTGATCGCCCACCATCTGGGCGTGCTCGAGGGCGCGGGAATGGTGCGCCGAGTCCGTTCCGAAGGAGATCGGCGTCGCAGTTACCTGCAATTGATTCCCGAGTCGCTTGACTTATTAGTGCCCTCAGCCGCGTGGCGGGCCGAGCGGGTGGTGTTCGTCTGCACGCAGAATTCGGCACGCAGCCAGTTAGCGGTAGCAGTGTGGAATCGGCGCAGCTCGCTTCCCGCGACCTCGGCAGGGACTCATCCCGCCGCTGAAGTACATCCGTCGGCGGTAGCCGCCGCGAAACGCCGCAAACTGCCGATGCGGCCCCACGCCCCGCGCCACCTCGATGACATCGTTACGCCCGACGATGTGATCATCGCGGTCTGCGACAACGCCCACGAAGAACTGCCCGCCGACAGCCGGCGCCTGCATTGGTCAATCCCCGACCCCGTGCGGTCCGGCCGCGCCGACGCCTTCGACCAGGCCCTGGATGAACTAATCGTCCGCATCGATCACCTGGCCCCCACCCTGGATCCCGCCAGCACCGGAGCCGACGCCACCCAGCAATAGCGCATTGCACCGACGACCGGAGGTAACCACGATGCGAACTTCATCCAAGCTGTCTTTGGCGGGCCTGAGCTTCCTGGCGATCGCGATGCTGGTGTTTGCGGCATGCGCGAAAGAAAAAAGCGTGCCCACCTACGCCACCGGCGCGAAAGTGGACTGCGGCGGCAAACAGACATTGAAGGCCAGCGGCTCCACCGCGCAGGCCAATGCGATGGCCCGCTTCGTCAAAGCCTACGAAAAGGCCTGCCCTGGGCAGACACTCACCTACACATCCAACGGCTCAGGTGCCGGAGTGCGCGAATTCCTCGCAGGCCAAACCGATTTCGGTGGCTCTGACTCTCCACTGGCCGGCGACGAGTACAACACCGCCAAGCAGCGGTGCGGCTCGGACGCGTGGAACCTGCCAGTCGTGTTCGGGCCATTGGCGATCACCTACAACCTGCAAGCCGTCGACCGGCTGACGCTCGACGCGCCGACACTGGCCAACATCTTCAACGGCAAGATCACCCGATGGGACGACCCGGCGATCAAAGCGCTCAACACCGAGGAGATGCCCTCCGAACCCATCCACGTGGTGTACCGCAGCGACGCCTCAGGCACCACCGACAACTTCCAGCTCTACCTCGACGCGGCCTCGGGCGGCGCGTGGGGCAAGAGCACCGGCAAGATGTTCAACGGCGGAGTCGGCCAGGGCGCAGGCGGCAACGAGGGCACCTCAGCGATGGTCAAGAACACCGAAGGGGCGATCAGCTACAACGAATATTCGTTCGCTCAGGCGCAGCGGCTCTTCGCCGCCCGAATTGTGACCTCTGCCGGGCCGGACCCGGTAGCGATCACCGCCGACACCGTCGGTAAGGCCATCGCCGGCGCGAAGATCGCGGGTCAGGGCAACAACCTGGTATTGGACATTTCGTCGTTCTACACCCCCACCCAACCCGGCACCTACCCAATCGTGCTGGCAACCTACGAACTGGTGTGCTCGAAATACGCTGACGGGCAGACCTCCAAGGCGGTGCGAGCTTTTCTGCAGTCCACCCTTGGGCAAGGCCAGGCCAACCTGGAAGACTATGGATACTTCCCGTTACCCGACCAGTTCCAACCAAAAGTGCTCGGCGCCGTCAACGCCATCAGCTGATCCCGATACCAGCTCTGTAACCGCCATCACCCTGAACGGGCGCACCATGACAGCACCGAGATATTGAGGCGGATCGATACATTCGATGTCCGAACCAGACACCACTCCCGAAGACCTTTCGGCTGATCTTGACCGTGCCCGCTCAGACTTTTACGAGCTATTAACCCTCGCCGGTGCCGATGAATGGGAGAAGCCGACAACAGGCACGAGGTGGACAAACGAACAACTCTTGTTCCACATGGTGTTCGGCTACATGGTGGTCCAGAGACTGCTTGTCCTGGTGCGGTTATTCGGGCGCCTACCCCAGCGGGTCAGCCGTGCTTTCGCACGAACGCTGAACGGCGCCACGAGGCCATTCGACACCGTCAACTTCCACGGCACAAACCTGGCCGCACGGTTCTTCAATCGAAAGCGCATGGGCCACAAACTGGACCGTGTCCTGGCCGCGCTACAGCGATCACTCTGCCGTGAGACCGCCGAGTCACTTCGTCGCGGCATGCACTTTCCAACGCGGTGGGACCCGTACTTCCGTGACTACATGACACTGGCCGACGTTTACGCCTACCCCGGAAAGCATTATGACCACCACCGCCAGCAACTCAGCCTAGCCAAGCTGAGGTAAGCCCGACGAAATCACTTACACGCTAACGGCAGAACCGAGGACATGATGACGAAACCAACTGTGCTCTTCCTTTGCACCCACAACGCTGGCCGCTCCCAAATGGCGATGGGATTTTTCGCACACCACGCCGGGGATCAGGCAGCGGTCTACTCGGGCGGCTCCGAACCAGCCGATCAAGTAAATCCAGCAGCCGTCACCGCCATGGCAGAAAAGGGTATCGACATCACCGCCGAGCAACCGAAACGCTGGACTCACGACATGCTCGAAGCCGCCGACGTAGTGGTCACCATGGGCTGTGGCGACACGTGCCCGGTCCTCCCCGGACGCCGCTACGAGGAATGGCTTCTGCCCGATCCCGCCGGCCAACCGCTGGAAGCTGTTCGACCGATACGAGACGAAATCGACCAGCGCGTCCGGACACTCTTGGCGGAGCTTGGAGTCGGTGTGAAGGGTGGCGGGTAACGCCCGAAGTGATCCAAACGCCGCCTTGACCGGCCAGCGCGCGTGGGCCGAGGCGATGAAATGACTCCCACCGGGTCGGCATGCGTGCGTCATGCTCGCGGGGGTTGTTTGAGTCAACCGACGCGGGAGGGATCATGATCGATATGGAGGAGGCGTCTCCTACCAACATGCTTGACCAGTTGGCCGACCTCGACCCCCAGGAACGGCGGGAAGTGGCTTCCGTCGTTCGCGGTCTCTCGCGAACCTTCGCCGAGCTACCTGACGGCAAGACAGCCTCACACGTGCTCGGCGTCCTGGCCCACCTGCTCGACCCGTCGTGAGCTGTGTGCAGGCTGTACCGAAATCGGTCGGTTCCGGGACGCGCTCTGCTCACGCGTTGACGGTTGTGTTTCCCCATGACTCACTGTCCCGAAAGTATGTCCCGGTAGGAATGCCGCCCGTCATAATAAAAACAATTGAGACATCACGTCCGGTGCGGAGTGGACCCGTCAACACCTTCTTCGACGCGGAGCCTCGCGGCGAGCCCCTCGGCAGGTCGGCGGCGGTCGCCTCTTTGTAGGTTGACGGCGTGCCCAATCACAGCTGAAAGCCCGACTTACTGTAGTAAGTGGTTCCACACGGTTTGATGCAGGACGGTCAGAGGGAGATCGGGCTTGAGCAAGTTGGGCAACTTCGTCTGGGGGATCGCCGATCAGCTGCGCGGCGTGTACAAGCCGCACCAGTACGGCGGGGTGATCCTGCCGTTCACGATCCTGCGACGCCTGGACTGCATCCTCGAACCCACCCGCGACGAGGTCCGGACGCTCGCCACGAAGTACGCCGGCGGGGCGCTGGATGCCCAGGTGAAGCGCAAGACCGGACTGGGCTTCTACAACACCAGCCCCTTCGACTTCGCGCGACTGTTGGAGGATCCTGAGGGCTTGCGGGCGAACCTGATGGACTACATCACCGGATTCTCGGCCAACATCGACGTCTTCGAGCGGTTCAAATTCGAGAATGAGCTCGCAACACTGGACGAAAAGAACCGGCTGTACCTGGTGACATCGAAGTTCGCCGAGGTCGACCTGCATCCCGACACGGTGCCCAACGCCGAGATGGGCGACCTGTTCGAGCACCTGATCTACAAGTTCGCCGAAGCCTCCAACGAGGAAGCCGGAGAGCACTACACCCCCCGCGACGCGATCCGGTTGATAGTCGACCTGCTTTTCGCCGAGGACAACAAGGCCCTGCTTGAGCCGGGCACCGTCCGCACGATCTACGACCCGACTGCGGGCACCGGCGGGATGCTGTCAGTGGCCGAAGAGCGGCTACTGGAACGCAACCCCGACGCCCGGTTGCGGCTGTACGGCCAGGAGATCAACGACCAGTCCTACGCGATCTGCAAGTCCGACATGATCGCCAAGGGCCAGGACGCCGGCAACATCCGACTGGGTGACACCCTCGAAGATGACAAGTTCTGGGACCGCACCTTCGACTTCTGTATGTCCAACCCGCCGTACGGTTTTGACTGGAAGGCCTCCCAGGAGGCGGTGGAGAAGGAAGCCCTTGTCCCGGGTTCCCGGTTCTCGCACGGCCTTCCGTCGATCGGCGATGGCCAGATGCTGTTCCTGTGCCATCTGGCTCACAAGATGCGACCCGCGCATGAGGGCGGCGGCCGGGCCGGCATTGTGTTGAACGGCTCGCCGCTGTTTACCGGCGCCGCAGAATCGGGTCCGTCGAAGATCCGCCAATGGCTGTTCGAATCCGATCTGGTGGAGGCGATCATCGCGCTGCCGACCAACATGTTCTTCAACACCGGCATCGCCACCTACATCTGGATCCTCGACAACACCAAACGCCCTGAGCGGCGGGGCACGGTCCAGTTGATCGACGCCGGTTCGTTCTGGACGAAGATGCGCAAGAACCTTGGCGCGAAAGGACGCGAGGTAGACGCCAAAGCCAGGGACCGCATCGTCGCCCTCTACGACGCGTTCGAAGAGGCCGACCCCGACCTCTCGAAAGTGTTCGCAGCCAATGACTTCGGCTACTGGACGATCACCGTCGAGCGGCCATTGCTCGACGAGGACGGCAACCCCGTCACCGACCGCAATGGCAAACCGAAGCCCGATGCGAAGAAACGCGACACCGAGAACGTCCCGTTCACCTACGGCTGCAACAGGGCCGGCGACTCCGGCCGCGACGAAACGATTAAGGCGTACTTCGAGGCCGAGGTTCGTCCTCACGTCCCCGACGCCTGGGTCGACACGAGAAAAACCAAGGTCGGCTACGAGATTCCTTTCACCCGCCAGTTTTACAAGTACGTGCCACCCCGTCCGCTGGCCGAGATCGACGCCGACTTGGAGAGGCAAGTCGCCAAGATTATCGAGTTACTGCGGGAGGTGGAGAGTTGAGCGCCGCGAGCACTACGATCGCCCGCGATGTCGCGTGGCTCCCTCCTCTGCCGTCCGGTTGGAAGTTGCGTCCGCTGTGGTCGATGTTCGAGCGCATCAAGGATGTGGACCACCCTGACGAACAGATGCTGTCGGTATTTCGCGACTACGGGGTCATAGCCAAGGACTCTCGGGAAAATTTGAACCAAACCGCTGAAAACCGCAGCATTTACCAACTTGTTCACCCGGGATGGTTAGTCACCAACCGGATGAAAGCCTGGCAGGGATCGGTCGGGATCTCGCCCCTGAGAGGCATTGTGTCGGGGCACTACATCTGTTTCGCGCCAAGACATAGCGAAGATCCCAAATACCTCAATTGGTTATTCCGCTCACCGCCGTACGCCCACGCCTACGCCCTCCTGTCAAGGGGTGTCCGGATCGGCCAGGTTGAGATTGACAATGACGAATACCGACTTCTGCCAGTTCTGCTTCCCCCTCTGAGTGAGCAGCGCGCCATCGCGAAGTACCTCGATCGCGAGACGGCTCGGAGCGACACGCTCATCGAGGAGCAGCAGCGGCTGATCGAAATGCTCGAGGAGAGACGCGAGTCAGTAGTCGACATGGCTCTGACCCATCACGGCTTCGAGATCCCATGCAGATTCGAGGATTACGAGGGCACGTTGCCGAGCGGGTGGCGTCTCGTGTTGCTGGGTCAAACCCTTCGACAGTTGACCAACGGTTTCGTAGGTCCAACACGGGACATCCTCGTCGACGAGGGCATCCGCTACATCCAGAGCACCCACATCAAGTCGGGCCGCATCGACTTCGATAGGCGTCCGTTCTATGTGTCGCGTGAATGGCATGCGGAGCGCCCGCGCATCCATCTCCGACAAGGTGACGTGCTGATAGTACAGACGGGCGACATCGGGAAAGTCGCTGTCGTGCCGCCAGATTTCGGCGAGTGCAGCTGTCATGCATTGCAGATCGCTCGCGTTCGGCCGGAAATGCTGTCCGGTGAGTATCTGGCTGTCTTCCTCAGCTCGCGAATCGGGTATCAGTCACTCTTGGCTAGAGCTACAGGGGCAACCCACCCTCACCTTGAGGCCGGCATCCGCAGCGCACCGATCGTGGTGCCTCCCCAAGAGACGCAGACTCAGATAGTGGAGGAGGTCGCGACCCAGTTCGCCAAGATCGACACCCTGATCGCTGAGACAGAGAAGTTTATCGAACTGGCCCGCGAACGCCGCTCGGCACTGATCACCGCCGCGGTCACCGGTCAGATCGACGTGCGCGAAGTAGCCTGAGATATGGACCAGCACAGGGAGATCGCGTTCGAGAGGGAGTTGGCCGAGCACCTGGACGCCCACGGCTGGTTGTACTCACCCACCGACGCCGGCTACGACCGTGAACGCGCCCTGTTCCCCGAAGACGTGCTGGGCTGGCTTGCCGAAACCCAGCCCGAGCAGCTGGCGAAAGTCGTCAAGCCCGGCGGCGGTGATGTCGCCAAGCAGCAGTCCCAGCTGCTGGATCGGATCGTGAAAGTCCTTGACACACCGATGGACAACGGCGGCGGCACCCTCAATCTGCTGCGCAAGGGATTCTCGCACTTGTCCGCCAAGTTCGACATGTGCGTGTTCAGGCCGGAGTCGACTCTGAATGAGAAGCGCAACACCGACTATGCCGCGGTGCGGGTGCGGGTGATGCGGCAGGTGCACTTCTCCACCGCCGACCAGCGGTCAGTGGATCTCGTGTTCTTCGTCAACGGGCTGCCCGTCGCCACTGCGGAACTGAAGACTGATTTCACCCAAACCGTCGCCGATGCGATCACCCAATACAAAACCTCTAGGCTGCCGAAGGATCCCGCCACCGGGGCAGTGCAGCCCCTTTTCGTCTCCGGCGCACGCGCTCTGGTGCATTTCGCGGTCTCTGACGACGAGGTGTGGATGACCACCAGACTCGACGGCGACACAACACATTTCCTGCCCTTCAACCGCGGTGCCGAGGACGGGGGCGCGGGCAACCCGCTGAATCCGGACGGGCCGCGCACCGCCTACCTGTGGGAGCGGGTACTGCAACGCGATGCGTGGCTGAACATCCTCGGCCGACTGATGTACATCAAGCACGAGTCGAGCACCGATCCAATCAGCGGCAAGACCACCAAGTCGTCGTCCCTGCGGTTCCCGCGCTTTCATCAATGGGAGGCGACCACCGAACTCACTATGGCGGTCACCGCCGAAGGCGTCGGCAAACGCTACCTCATCCAGCACTCGGCCGGGTCGGGCAAGACCGACTCGATCGCCTGGACCGCGCACCGCATGGCGCGCCTGCAGGTCAACAACCAGAAGGTGTTCGACTCGGTCATCGTCGTCACCGATCGCAACGTGCTCGACGCCCAGCTGCAGGACGCGATCAAGCAGATCGACAATGACGCCGGCATCGTCGTCGCGATCGACCGGGCCGAGGCCGCAAAGTCCGGCGAGGCAAAGTCGAAATCGGGGCTGCTCGCCAAAGCCTTGGTCGACGGCAAGCTCATCATCGTCGTCACCATCCAGACGTTCCCCTACGCGATGAACGAGATTCGGAAGAACAAGGGGCTCAAGGGAAAAAACTTCGCCGTCATCGCCGATGAAGCACACTCCTCGCAATCCGGGGAGGTCGCCGCCAAGCTGAAAGCAGTGCTGACAGCCGAGGAAATCAAAGAGATCGAGGAAGGCGGCGAGATCGACGTCGAGGCCGTGCTGGCCGCGGAAGCCACCGAACGCGCCGAGTCGGCCAACATCTCCTACTTCGCGTTCACCGCCACCCCGAAATCCAAGACCCTGGAACTGTTCGGCCGCGAACCGGCCCCTGGCGAACTGCCGGTGCCCTTCCACGTCTACACGATGCGCCAGGCGATCGAGGAGGGCTACATCCTCGACGTACTCACCGGCTATCACTCATTCAAGCTCGCTTTCCAGGTGGGCCAGAACGCCGGCCACAGCAGCGAGGTCGATCAGTCCAAGGCCACCAAGGAGGTCATGCGCTGGGTCAAGCTCAATCCGCAAACCATCGCGCAGAAGGCCGCGATCATCATCGAGCACTTCCGCGAGAACGTGGCCGACCTGCTCGACGGGCACGCTAAGGCGATGGTCGTCACCGACTCCCGCAAGGCGGCAGTCCGATACAAGTTGGCGATCGACTCCTACGTCGCGCAGAAGGCATACGGCTACGGCACCCTGGTCGCATTCTCGGGCACGGTGACCGACCCCGAGTCCGGGCCTGGCGATTTCACCGAGGCCAGCATGAACCCCGGCGTGCACGATCTGCGGACGTCGTTCCGCGGAGACCAGTACAAGGTGATGATCGTCGCCAACAAGTTCCAGACGGGATTCGACCAACCGCTGCTGTGTGCGATGTACGTCGACCGGATCCTGGCCGGAGTCACCGCTGTACAGACGCTGTCGCGGCTCAACCGCACCTACCGCACCCCCTCGGGAACACCGAAGACCGCCGCCATGACCCAGGTGGTCGATTTCGTCGACGAGCCCGAGGCGATCCGGGAGGCTTTCGAGCCGTACTACACCGACGCGTTCCTTGAGACGGCCACCGACCCGAACCTTGTGCACGACCTTTCGGCGAAACTCGACACGTCTGGCATCTACACCCAGCCCGAGGTCGACCAGTGCGCAGAAGCCGTCGTAAAGGGATTAGGCCACCATGCTCTCGCGGCGGCGATCGACCCCGGCAAAAAACGCTTCGCCGAGCGTTACCAAGCGGCACTCATCCACAACGGCGGGGAGGGCGATAAGGCGGCGCTGGCGGAACTGGACATGTTCCGCAAGGACGTCGGATCCTTCGTGCGCCTGTACGACTTCATGTCGCAAATCATCAACTATGGCGACCCGGCCCTAGAGAAGAAGCAGATCTATCTGCGAAACCTCGACCGGGTGATCCAGCCCGACAACTACAGCGCACCCATCGACCTGTCCGACGTCGTCCTCAAGAAGGTCAAACAAATCGACCGCGGCCGAGTGGACATCGGCCTCGGAGTGCGGGTCGGACTGTCCGGCATGACCGCCGCGGGCTCGGGTGAGAAGCGGGATCCGAAAATGGTTGCCTTCCAACAGGTGCTGGACCGCCTCAATGACCTGTTCGGCTCCGAGGACTTCACCGAGTCGCAGAAAGTGTCGTTCCTCGATGCCCTGCTGCGCACTCTGCTCGATGATGCGGATCTGGTGCAGCAGGCGAAGGTCAACTCCGCCAAGCAATTCGTCGAATCGCCCGACTTCGACGACGCCGTTACCGGCGCGGTGGCCGACAACCAAGGCGCGCACGAGAAGATGAGCGAGTACTTCTTCAGCAACGCGCCCGGAAGAGTGCTCCTGATCGCCGACATCGCCAAGTGGTTTTACCAGGTGGTCGTGAATCAGGATGGCAAGGTGGGGCTGCCATGAGAAGTGCGCATCCGGCTCTTCGAGCCGTTCTCGAAGAGCCCAAGAGTGCACCGCATTCCGACCGTGACCGCGATTCGGTGAGCCTGGAGCAAACCACGAGTTTGTCGTTGGCCCGAGCACTCGCGGTTGGGTGTCTCAGTCGCTTGGACCCAAGTATCGCGTCCGTCGACATCTGGGATCCCGCGGCTGGCTCAGGGTTCGCGGGATTCCTGCTGGTCGACGCGCTCCAATCAGCCGGGCTACGGGTCCGATATCGCGGCCAGGACATCAACCAGGAGGCGGTGTTGGCCGGCCGGCGCCGCTTTGAAGCCGTGCCAGATGGTGAGCTCGCCATCGGAGACACTCTCGCCAACGACGAGTTCGTGGATTTCGAAGCCGATTTGGTGATCGTCGATCCGCCGTGGGGCATGAACTGGGCGAGTTCAGCATCGGCTGTGCAATCTCGTCGAGAATCAGGCGCGTTCCGGTTCGGCGTCCCTCAACAGTCCGACAGCACTTGGCTTTTCATATCATTGGCGCTGGAGAACCTGCGACCGGCAGTTAAGGGAGGTGGGCGGGTCGCGGCTCTGGTCGCTCCCGGCTCTTTAAGCGTAGGGGGTGCCACTGGCGCCGTGCGGCAGAGGATCGTGGAAGCCGGGCTGCTTGAGTCAGTCACACGGCTACCTGAGGGGCTGGCACCGAACACAGCCATCACTCTGTACCTCTTGACCTTCACGAACAGCGGCGACGAAGCTGGGCAAGGCAAGGTAGCGATCGCCGATCTGCAGACGCAGTTCACGACCAGCCGCCGCCAGCGTGCGATGCCTGCGTCCGCCTTCAGGGAGCTTGAATCAGGCCTTAGAACGAGAAAGTCCGGACCCCGCAACCGCACAGTCGGAGTTGAGCAGCTTATCCGCAGGGAAGCGCTGCTCTCACGAGAGTCCAGCGACGGGCACCGACTCTCGTGGCGTCTCGTGACCTATCGCAACGCGGCGATCGACGAGGGGCTACTGGAATCGCGCTACGGGGCAAGTTCCGGCATTTCCGTCGACGCGGACCCGACCAGCATCGTCGACCTCGACCCCAGCCCCTTTTTTGGGGACGACTCGCGCGACATCCTGAAAGACATGAAGGCAAACGGGTGGGCTTGCCGACGTCTGAGTCAACTCCTCACCAGAGAGCCCGAAGCAACTAACCACTCGACCGCTGCCGGTGACGGGCACGTGTTCATTCCGACGACTCGCATCGGCGAGGTCTCCACGGAGCCAGCTGATGCGCAGCCTTCTGGCCGAGTGCTCTCGATCCGGCTCGATAAGACTGCGGTCGAGCCGACCTTCCTGGCAGCATGGCTCAATTCAGAGCAAGGCGTCGCCAGCCGACTCCATGCGATCGAAGCGAGCAGCTCGGGCACCCATCTGAGGGCGCTGAGGTCTGACCCTAGATCGCTCATGCGCTGGGCCGACGAGCTCATCATCCCCGTGCCGGCGCACCGCACACAGCTCGAACTCGCGTCGGCGGACGAAAGGCTCGGCTCTTATCACGCTGAACTGAACCGCCAACGAGAGAGCATCTGGGCAGCTCCTGACAGCGCGGCAGAGGTGGTTAACAGGATCGCGAATGCGTTCGACGACTCTGTCAGTACCTGGCTCGATCAGCTGCCCTTCCCCATCGCCTCGGCGCTTTGGACTGCTGAAACCGCGACTTCACCGGGCGACCAGCAGCGCGCGTACCTCCACGCGTGGGAGGCCATTGTGACCTTCCATGCAACGCTGCTGCTTTCCGCGACTCGGTGCGATCCGGGCAGCAGTAGTGACATCGAAGCGGCGATCGGCCAGACGCTGCGAGAACAACATCTAGGTATCGAACGGGCCTCGTTCGGGACCTGGGTGGTCATCGTCGAGAAGACGTCCAAGGACCTCCGTCGCGCGCTCGAGAGTAACGACCCAGACGACGTCGCCCGCATCCGTAACGCGTTCGGCGACCTCAGTCAAACCGGAATCGAACGTCTGATCTCCAAAGACGTCGTTAAGAAGTTCAACGAGCTGAACAGCAAACGTAACCGGTGGAGCGGACACACGGGCTACACGTCCGAAGACGAATGGACGGCGCAGGTCGCCTCCCTCGTCTCGGACCTCACCAACCTTCGCCAGCTCCTCGGAAACGTCTGGACCGAACTCCTGCTCGTCCGGGCCGGCAGCGCCAAGCGCACGCGGGATGGCTATGTCCAGAAGGCAGAGGTCGCGGTCGGCACCCGCTCTCCATTCCGCTCACAGGACTTCAGCGTCGGCGAACCAATGATGGACGGCGAGCTGTACCTGGTGAAAGACGGGTCACAGTCGCCATTGCGCCTCGGGCAGTTCGTGCAGCTGCGCGCAGCTCCACGCAACGCCCAGTACACGACCTACTTCTACAACCGGACTGAAGGGACCAGCGTCCGCATGGTCAGCTACCAACACGGACCAGAGAGCGAAGTGCAGGCCGACGTGGAGAGCTTCCGCGCGGAATTTGGGGCACTGGCTTTGAGGTGATGCGACTGCCGTGAGCGTAGAGCTGCCGTCCGGTGATCGTTTGTCGATACCGGCAGCCGCTCATGCCTGTTCGTCTTTCAGGTCGAGGATGCAGGCGTCGTTGCAGTCCCGGCACAGCGAGGCATCGTCGAAGCCTTGGCCCGCGCGCCCAGCGGCGGATGCACGCAGCAGTCGCAATCTTCAATGGCCATCAAGGGACCGTCGTGGATCCGCTAGCCAAAGGCCCGACAGCCCCGGGTCCCTCGAACAAGAGCTCCTTGGACAAGCAGGGCGATCTGGCCGGCGCCGCCGCACAATTCGACGAGCTGGTTGCCGAGGCCCAAGCAGCTCACGATGTGCTCGTCGAGGTGAACAGCCTCGCGGGCCACGGCGGCGTACTGGCGCAACGGGGTGACACGGCTGCGGCCCGGGCCGCGGCCGACGCGGCCATCGAGGCTGCCGCCGAGTTGGGTGGGTTCTACGCGGCCATGGGCTACGCGGCGCTGGCTGGCGCGGCCATGGCCGCCGGGGATGCTGCGACGCTACAAGACGCGATCCAGGCCTGGCCGTACCTGAGTGCCCTGCCCCAGACGGCGGCGGTGCAGCGCGTGTACAGCGCGTGGGCCGCCCTGGCACGCGGGGATCTGGTCGCGGCCCGCCGCGGGGCCGACGAGGCGGTCACGAGCACGACCGGCTATTACCGGTCGTTTGCGCTGTTGACGCGCGCCCACGTGGCGATCGCGCAAGGGGAGCCGGAGCAAGGCGAACGCGACGCCCACGACGCGCTCGCGTGTGCCGCCGAAGTCGAGGCGTACCTGTTCATGCCCGACATCCTGGAGTGCCTCGGCACTCTGGCCGGCGACGCCGGCAGTCATCGCGAAGCCACGCGGTTCTTCGGCGCAGCACACGCCATACGGGAACGTTGGGGCGCGGTCCGGGTCAAGGTCTGGGACGCCGACTACGAAGCCTCGGTGACGCGGCTGCGAGATGCACTGGGGGATCAGGACTTTGACTCCGCCTGGGCCGAGGGCGCTTCGCTCTCGACCGAAGAGGCGATCGCCTACGCCCAGCGCGGCCACGGCGAACGCAAACGACCCACCAGCGGCTGGGCATCGCTCACCCCGGCGGAGCGCGACGTCGTCCGTCTGGTCAGCGAGGGTCTGACCAACAACGACATCGCCACAAGGCTTTTCGTGTCACCGCGCACCGTGCAAACCCACCTGACCCACGTCTACACCAAACTCGGGCTCACCTCCCGCGTGCAGTTGGCCCAGGAAGCGGCCCGCCACGCCTGACCGAAAGCAGTACGTGGGATGGCCGCCATCGACCCGAGCCGGAGGGCCACCAGGTGAGCGAAGCGGTCCCCGTCGCCGCGTTTCAGTTGGCGTGTTCGAGTTCTGTTCGGGCCTGGTCGATTTGGTCGTAGGCGTACGTCGCCACGGCGGCGGTGGTCATCGTTTCGCCCTTGCGGGCGAGCGATTCGTAGGTCTGCTCGCCGAGGACCTCACGTAGGTGGGTGATCGCGGTGGTGATTTCGGGGACCGCCGCTGCGGCCATGGGGGCGAAGCCGGCGATGGTGGCCGCCGGTTCGTAGCGTCCGAGCCGGTCGAAAAGAACGGCGAGGACGGCCAGCGGGGAGCGGATCGTCGTGGTGTTGCCCGCATTGTGGTAGTTGCGGATCGCCACAGTGAGGTGATCGAGCGCGGACACGGTGCCGCCGGACTCGGCCTCACGTCGTGCCAGACCGTTCGCCAGGGCTGACGCGGCGGCGCGGTTGCCGCTGTCTTGAGCGATCGCCAGACCCCGCCCGAGGGCGTTAAGCGCTCCGACGGGATCTGCGTCACGGAAAGCGGCTCCGTAGGCACCGAGCGCCGCCGCGAGCCAAGACGGGTTGCCTGTTGCCTCCGCAGCCTCGATGAGGCCATCCGCGGAATCCATCGCCTCCCCACCGGAACCGGCCACTGCAAGGGCCATAACCAGCCATGCCCGGATGTGGACGTCGGTGTCGCGGCGGCGTGCGAGCTGGGCGCGGCACACCTCGGCCAACCGCTCAGGCTGCCCGATGACGAAGTACACAACTCCAAGCAAGGCTTCGCTGCCGTACGGCAGCGCCTCGTGGCTCATGCCGAGAACGATCTGGCCGGCGTCGCTATAGCCGACAGCCGCCTCGATCCGTCCGGTCGTGTAGCACAGCGACGCAATCGCGTACAGGAACGCCAGCCGGGGGTGGTCGGCGAGGCGGGCGGGCTCGATGAGCTCTTCAGCCCAGGCTATCGGCTCATAGGTTTGGACCCCAGCGCCGAGCAACCCCACATAGGTGGCGAGGGTGGCGGCGATATCAAGATCGCCGTGGTCGGCGGCCCACCGAAACGCGGTGCGCAGGTTGGCCAGTTCGATAGTTAACCAGTCGTAGGCCTGTCGCTGCCGGGGGCCCTCCCACAGGGCCAGGATGTCGGCTTCGCGCCCGGCGAAGTAGCGGGCATGCGCCGTACGCGCCTCGGTCGCCTCGCCACGGGCGACGAGTTGTTCCTCGGCGAACTGGCGGATCGTCTCCAGCATGGAAAACCGGGTCCGCTGCGACGAGCGGTCGGCGACCAGCAGCGACTTTCGCACCAGGGCATCGAGCAGATCCAGCACGGCGTAGTCCCCGGATTCATCGAAACCGGCTATCGCGCAGGCACTTTGGAGATCGAATCCGCCCGCGAACACCGAACACTGTGTCAACAGCAATTTTTCGGCGTCGTCGAGCAGGTCATAAGACCAGGCCACCGCGTGGCGCAGGGTGTGGTGGCGGTGTAGGCCGCGCCGGGACCCGACCAGCAGTTGGAACCGATGATCGAGTCGATCCCGCACCTCGCTCGGGGTCATTGATGCCATCCGCGAGGCCGCCAACTCGATGGCCAACGGGATCCCGTCCAGTCGGCCGCAGATTTCCACCACCGCGTCGGCCTTGCCGGGCTGGGCCAGCGAAAAGTCCGACACGACACTGTGCGCACGGTCGACGAAAAGGTTCACGGCGGCGGATTCGGTTCCGGAGTTGACGTCCAGCGACGGGACACGCCATAACTGTTCGTCGCTGACCCCCACTCCTTCGCGGCTGGTCGCCAGAATCGTTACCGTCGCCGAGGCGGCCAGAATCGCCTCCACCAGATCCGCGACACTGTCGACAACGTGCTCGCAGTTGTCGAACACCAGCAGCCGCACCCTGCCCTCCAACGCGGCCGCGACACTGTTAGCCACGCTCTTCCCGGGCTGTTGGATGATGCCCAGCACCGCGGCCACCGCATCAGGCACCGCCGCCGGATCGGTGACCGCCGCCAAGTCGAAAAACCAGACCCCGTCCGGAAATTCATCGACGAGACGCGCCGCAACCTCCACCGCCAGCCGGGTTTTGCCGACCCCACCCACCCCAGTCAACGTCACCAGCCGATGCGCATGCAGCGCGGCTTGCAGCTCGGCGACCTCGGACTCGCGCCCGATGAAACTGGTGGTCGCAGGCCGCAGGTTCCCCGAACTCGGGTCAAGCGCCCGCAACGGCGGAAAGTCCGTGCCCAGGCCCTCCGCTTGGACCTGGAACACCCCGACCGGAGTGGGCACATCCCGCAACCGGCGCGGCCCCAGATCCACCAGATCTACCCCGCTGAGCAGACCCGCCGTCGACTCGGCCACCAGGATCTGACCACCGTGCCCGGCGGCCATCACCCGTGCAGCGCGGTTGAGCACCGCACCGAAATAGTCGCTTCCCCGCAGTTGGGCCTCGCCGGTCGCAATCCCCATGCGGACCGGCAATTCCAGGGCACGCTGTGCGGCCACTGCCGCATCGACCGCACCGGTGGGGGAGGCGAATGCGGCACACACCCCGTCCCCGGTGTGTTTGAACAACCAACCCCCGTGTGTCCCGATCGCCTGACGCAACACCTCGTCATGGCCGGCCAGCGCTGCCCGCATCGCATCCGCATCTGCCTCCCACCGACGAGTCGAACCCTCCACATCGGTGAACAAAAACGTCACCACCCCCGACGGAGCAGCCGCCGTCATGTCATCGCCTGGGCCCACGCGATATGCCCCTCGTAGCCAAGCGTTCTCGCCATGTCGCGGTAGCGATCCCGGAACTCCGCATAGGCCGTGTCATCACGGTGAGCCCGCGCTAGGACGGCGCTGAATAACTCGTCCAATGCTGGGCGTGTCTGACGGCTGCGCCCTGTGTGGCGTGTGATGATGTTGTGGTGCAAGGGATTTCACGGTCGGATCGGGAGTTGTTGGACGCGCAGGC
>Ga0335069_10000611_pt1 | contig 59379 bp, 53 predicted proteins | sample Lox_Sample_11_FD_206714 | JGI IMG/M metagenome (GOLD analysis project Ga0335069, IMG submission 206714) | Soil microbial communities from Loxahatchee National Wildlife Refuge, Florida, United States - Lox_Sample_1.1 | ecosystem: Environmental > Terrestrial > Soil > Wetlands | place: USA... | reverse complement strand
TCAGAAGCAACCCTCGCGACAGATGTGCAACGGCAACTGTTTGGCAAGAGCCGTCCCTTGTGGCTTGCCGCCGGAGCCATGCTGGTGTTGGCGCTGGTTCCCGGCCTTCCCAAGTTGTCATTCGTCGTCGTGGCCGCCGGATTGATGGTGGTGGCTCGCCGGATCCAGAACAAACCCGCCGATCAGAAGGCCCAGGCCGACGTTCACAAGGCGGGAACGCTGTCCAAGCCGGCGGCCGATGCCGCGGATGGTTCATTCAAGCTCGATGAATTGGCCCTGGAAGTCGGGTTCGGCCTGGTCCCGCTGGCGGACGAAAAGCAGAATGGCCAACTCCTGCCCAAGATCCGCGCTCTCCGAAAGCATCTGGCAAAGCAGCTCGGCTTCCTGATTCCGCCCATTCACATCACGGACAATCTCGCGCTGCGCGAACACGAATACGTCGTTTACCTGCGGGGAGTAGAAGTAGCGCGCTGGGAGTTGCGGCGAGATTGCATGCTGGCCATCAGCTCCGACGATGCGGCCACTCTGCTTCCGGGGCAGGAGACTCGCGAACCCGCATTCAGCACTCCGGCGCGCTGGATTGCCAAAGAGATGGAAGCCAAGGCGCTGTCTTCGGGCTATACCGTGGTAGATGCGACGACGGTCCTGAGCACGCATCTGAGCGAAATCATCCGGCAGAATGCGCACGAGCTTCTGACCCGCAAAGAGACGAAACGGCTGATCGACCAGCTCGGCGAGAGCCATCCCAAGCTGATCGAGGAACTGGTGCCCAAGTTGATGACACTGGGCGAAGTCCAGAAGGTGCTGCAGCAGCTGCTGCGGGAACAGGTTTCCATCCGCGATCTGGGCACGATTCTGGAAGCGATGGTGGAAACCGCTGCCATCAACAAGAACCCGGTGCTGTTGGTGGAATCGGCACGGCATGCTTTGGGGCGTGCGCTGGTGCGGCCGCTGCTCAATCCGGCCGGCGAACTCAAAGTCGTAACAGTGACGGGAGCGATTGAAGACGAATGCACACGCGGGGCGAACGGTGGGGCTGCCGCCGCAGCCGCAGAATCACAGCCATCGCTCGTACGCCGCGTTCTCGAAGGACTGAACCGGCTGCTCGGAGAACACGGGACGCAGGCACCTCCGGTGCTGCTGTGCGCGTCTCCGGCGCGCTTCTATCTGCGACGCGTTCTTGAGCCGTTCTTGCCGCGCATCGTCGTACTCGCGCCTACCGAGATTCCGGCTGCGACCCAAGTGCAGTCCGTGGGGGTGCTGCAGTGAGCAGGCGCTTAACTTTTGACAGGACCAGACCATGACACCGACGGAAGAGCAATACGTTGAGACACAACAGGACTTCGCAGAACGGAACCAGCTCATCTTGAGCCAACTCCAGGAGGTGCAGTTCATCGCCCGCCGGATTCACGAGCGCCTTCCCCAATCGGTGCTCTTTGAAGACCTCGTTCATGCCGGAATCCTGGGCCTGATGGAAGCCACGCGGAACTACGATCCACGGAAGAATGTGCAGTTCAAGTCCTACGCGCAGTTTCGCATCCGCGGCGCCATCCTCGACAGCCTGCGGAGACTCGATCCGGCCTCTCGGCGTCTGCGGCGCCGCGGGCGCAAGCTGGATGAAGCGGTCTCCAGCCTCTCGATGGAACTGGGCCGGCCTCCCGCGGAAGAAGAAGTGGCGGAGAAACTGGGCGTGACGCTACTCGCGTTGCGGAAGTTGCGAAGAACTCTCGACAGCCTGGAGACCGTTGGACAAACGGTGGCCCACGGTGCGGACCGCAGCGGGACTCACGACCTGGTGGAATCCGCGCCTGCAACCCCGGAGGAAAGTCCTTTCGCGCGCTGCCTGAACTCAGAAATGCGGCAACATCTTAGCCAGGCTATCCGGCAATTGCCCGAGCGCGAACAACAGGTGATCTCGCTCTACTACGTCGAACAACTGACCATGCAGGAAATTGCCACCATCCTCGATGTTCGCGAGTCGAGGATTTCCCAGATTCATTGCGCGGCCTTGGCGAAGTTGCGTGCCAGCCTGGAGAAGAAGGAAATCGAGGGCGTGCGGTCGTTCGCCGCCGGAGCCTGAGAATACGTCATGCCCAATGCCAATGACACGATCGTCGCGGCCGAAGTGGCCCAGGCAGTAGCCGCCGGCGCTCCGCCCATGCAAACCCCTGCTCCTGCATTCGCCTCGGTGGAGAGGTGGGACTCTCAAAGGCCCTCTTCGCTTTCCGAAGAGAAAATCCATTCGGTCGCAGGGTTTCACAGTACGTTCGCGCGCGGACTGGCACGCTGTCTCAGCCTGTCTCTGGGCGTCGCCGTCGAAATCGAGCTCGCGGTGGGCCGCTTATGTCCGTACCAGGATTTCGTTGCGGCGGCAGGGCCCGGCAGCGTCCGCATCGCCATCCGCGTGGAATCGCAGCCGTTGCCGGTGATTCTGCACCTGGATTCCCCGCTGGCGGCGGCAGTTTTGGACTTGTCGCTGGGAGGGTCGGGTGAGAAAGTGCCGGCGCGCACGGAATTCACTGATCTCGACCTGAAGATGCTGACAGAAGCGGGTCGCATGGCTGCAAAAGAACTGCAAGCGGCCTGGCGTGACCTGGGTGTCCGCCTTCTGCCTGAAGTGACCATCGACAAAGACAAGCGGTCCCGTTTGCCGGGCGCGACGAGCGTGCTGGCATTGACATTCAGCATGCGGATGGGAGGAGCTTCGGGCAGTATGAGCCTCTTGCTCTCCGTCTCGGTGACCGAGCGCATCCTGCATGCGGTCGCGGCGTCCTCTGAGCCGCCACAACTGGCGTTCGCTTCGACAATCGGAGCGGAGTGTTCTGCCGCCCTGCTGGGAATTGCCGTCGATGTGTCGTTGGAACTACCCGCCTTGCGAGTGACGGTCGGGGACTTGGCCGGCCTCGCGAAAGACTCCGTCCTGCGCCTGCCGATGGCTGCCAATCGGCCGGCAAAGGTGCTGGTAGCCGGCTTAGAAGCTTTCACAGCGTTCCCGGTCAGAAGCGGGCACTGGAGAGCGGCAAAGCTCGAAGTGGGTTTGATGACGGGCAAGGAGATACAAAAACGCCATGAGTGAACTGACATTGGACAACACGCTGGCCGGGTTTGTGGAATGTCTTGGAAGGAGCTGGAGCGGAGTGCTCCAGCACTTTCGGGGAATGCCACACACCATCACGCGGAGCGAAGTTCCCCGTCCTGATCCCGGCGCCGAACCAGTCTGGCTGGCGATCACCTTCGCCGGCGTAATGGAAGGCGAGGCCGCTCTCGTGATCTCGGCAGAGGATGCTCGCACCCTGTTTGCCAAAGCCGAGAGCGGTGAGCCGAGTGCAACACCTGCATCTCTTCAGGATGCTTTGCGTCAGTCCGTGGCGCTCGCTCTGTCCGCTTTTCAGGAGCAGCACGGGAAGCTGATGGCGAAAACGGAAGTCGCGCAGACGCCGGCGTGGGTATCGGAGAAAGTTCTGGTTCTGACCGCGAGTGCCGACGGCAAACCGGGCTTACGCGCGTCATTGTTATGCGGTCCCAACCTACGGATCAACCAGATCGTTGAGGAGCAACCAAGGATGGAATCGAAGAATGAAACGCTCAATCTGGTGATGGAGGCAGGTCTCGACGTTTCCTTGCGATTCGGGCAGCAGCGTCTTACGCTCGGGCGTCTTGCCGAACTGGGGCCGGGAGCCGTCGTGGAGTTAGACCGGCGGTTACATGATCCGGTGGAACTGGTTCTCAACGGAAAAGTGCTGGCGCGGGGTGAAGTGATGGTTGTCGACGGCAACTACGGGTTGCGCGTGACCGAGGTCTGCCAGCGGGGGCTCGTATGACGATTCCACCAGCCCCATGGAGGGACATCTCGCTGCTGGATCGCCTGGTCGGTTTCCTGTCGTTGCCGGGTTCGCGGCTGCAGGCACTTGGCAGAACCTGCGCGCATCCGGGCTGCCGGCGCCGGTCGGTCCAGTATTCGTTCTCACGCAGGCTCGAGGGAGTGGATCTTGCCGGCCGCTGGCTTTGCGGTCCCGCGTGTTACGAGGCAGAGATGCTGCGCATGTTCAACGCGCTCATCGTGAGTCGGAGACGCCAACCTGCTCCGCGGAAAGCGCGGATTCCGCTGGGTCTCATGCTGTTGTCGCGGGGAGAACTCACGCAGGCGCAATTGCGGGAAGTCCTCGAAGAACATCGCGCCAAGGGTACTCGAGTAGGCGACATTCTTCTACAGAAGGGCTATGCCAGCGAAGAGCAACTCACGTATGCCTTAGCGGCGCAATGGGGACATCCAACATTTCCATCCAATACCGGCATCACCTGGCTTCCTGTCCGCGTTCCGATATTCCTGGCAGAGCGTTATCGCGTCATCCCGTTGCATTACATTGAGGCATCGCGGACACTCCTCATGGGTTTTGCCGATGGTCCGGACCACAGAATCTTGCCCGAGATCCAGCGTATGCTGGGTTGTCAGGTCGGACCATGCTTTATCACTATGAGCGAGTATCAGCGGCGACTCCATTCCCTGAAGGGGGAGGACCGTGCGAACGAACTTCTCTTCGATCGAGCTTGCTCTCCCGCGGAAATAGCCAGAGTGAGCGCAAGCTACATTCGGCAGTTGGGAGCTCCGCGGGCGGATTTTTCGATGTGTGGGCAGTACCTCTGGGTCCGGCTTCATGCCCGCCTGCAGGTGGACTTGCTGTTCCGCTGCGGGGCATGACCTGAGGTTGGCAGGCTTGGCTAAGCTCGCCTGTGCGTGTGGCCGATATAGAGTCGGCCCATGCAACAGGAAACCCAGACCGGAAGCGCCGGAATCCCAATCCGGCCGTGGCTGGCGGCGGAGGCGGTTCACGTCCCGCCGGGTTCCTGCGGCTATGCGCCGCCATTTCCGGCGTTGCCCTCGACCCTGGTTGCTCTTGACCTGTTGCTTGCCGGCGCCTCCGTCGATCTGGACAGACTCGTCTCCGCAGTGCGCACGGATCCCGGCTTCACGGCAGAAGTCCTTCGTCTGAGCCACCGTCACCTGCGACGGGATCCGCTCTCCTTGCAGACGTCCATCGTGCATTTGGGTCAGAACACACTGCGCCGTGCAACGCAGATTGTGCCGGTGTGGACGCGTGGATTGAGCCACACCCGGATTTGCAGGCTGCGCTGGCGACTGAAGAGGACCCGGCTCGTGGCATTGGCGGCAGAAGCCGCTTCGGCATGCATCGGGGATATTTCGCCGGAATCCGCCTATCTTGCGGGCCTGCTTCACGATCTGCCGGGGCTCACCTGCCTTGGGCAGGGATGCCACTGCACCGTAACCGAGTTCCAGCCTAGCCTTGAAGCCTGGAATCTGCCCGAACAACTGGTGGAGGTGATGCGGTGGCACCGTCAGCCGTGGTATGCGCCTCCGGAGCACACGGTTCTAGCGCAGAGGATCGCTGCAGTTCGCGCCTGGGTGAATGAGATTCAGTTGTCCTCGACCAGTCTCTCCGCAGGCTGGAGGGAACGCGTCTGCCGCCGAAGCGAATGGGAGCGCCTGCCGAACTGCATGGAAGTGTTGCACGAGTTGTCCGGCAAGCTCGACGCGTGGCGTCTTTGGAGCCTGGACTAGAGGACTGTGAAATAGACCAACGTTAGAGGCCCCGCCGGCGCGCCGGATCGCTGGCTGCCGTCTGAAGTCGCGACCCTCATCCGGCTCTCATCCAGCCTGGCGTCCTTCTCCATCTTTCAATCACTTACTCATGAGTGCGGGCAAAGCCAGCGGTGGTCTACGTGCTCCTCCGTCAGTGGCCAGAAGGAGCGCTTCATGGATCCGGGGTACTACGCTGCCTGCACCGCGATGATGGCACAGGCTCAATCTCTCGAATTGGTTGCCAACAACCTTGCCAACGGCAGCACCACCGGGTATCGCGCCCACCATAGCGTCTTCCGCTCGCTTCTGGCCACCAATCTGGAACGCCCCATGAGCGATCTGAACCAGGCAACCAACAACTATGGAGTCCTTGAAGGCAGCCGTCTCGATCTGTCGCAGGGAGGACTCCAGACGACCAGCAATGATCTCGACTTTGCGCTCGAAGGCAGCGCGTTCTTTGTTGTGCAGACGGCCGGCGGAAGACTCTACACGCGCAACGGTTCTTTTCATCTGAACCGGCAGGGCCAATTAGTCACGAGCGACGGCGATGCAGTTCTCGGGGACAAGGGCCTGATCCGGATTCCCAACGGCCCGATTTCGGTGAGCCCCGACGGCACCATCTCCGTCGACGGCGCGATCACCGGCAAGATCGAACTGGTCGAGTTCGGCCCGGAAGCGAAGCTGGAGAGTGTTGGGAAGAACTACTACTCCGCTCGCTCCAAAGGAACCCCCTCGACCCACACGCGCTTGCGCCAGGGGATGCTGGAATCCTCGAACGTCGATCCGGTCATGAGCGCGGTCGATCTGGTTACCGTGCAACGGTCAACCGAAATGATGCAGCGCGCGCTGTCCGTTTTCGATTCACAGTTCAATCGCATCGCGGCAGAAGAGCTGCCGCGCATCGGGTAGGCATAGGAGATCTGAATGTTCCGAGCTCTCTACACGGCGGCGAGTGGGATGATCGCCCAGCAACTGAATCTCGACAACATCGCCAACAACCTGGCCAACGCCAGCACCAGCGGATTCCGCCGCCGGCGCCTGCAGTTCTCCGACATGATCTACCAGAACATGGTGATGCCGGGCGCTGCGGCGACGCAGCAGACTACAGTTGCCGCCGGTCTTCAAGTCGGGCTCGGCACTCGGCCGGGGGCCTCCGAAATGGTGCAGCAGCAGGGCGAGCTCTCGCAGACAGGCAACCCGCTCGATCTGACCATCCAGGGCGCGGGCTTCTTCCAGGTACGGCAGCCCGATGGCTCCATCGCCTACACGCGCGCCGGAAACTTCCACCTCGACTCGGAAGGCAACATCGTTACCGCCGACGGCAATCCTCTGGATCCTGCGATTACGATCCCGCCCGATGCGCTCTCGGTCACGATCGGGGAAGACGGAACGGTTTCTGTCACGCAACCTGGACAAACCGCAGCTCAGCAGGTGGGAAACATCCAGCTTGCGCTGTTTGCTAATCCGGGCGGGCTGAACAGCGTGGGCAAGAACCTGTTCCTGGCGACGACGGCTTCGGGCGATCCGATCGTTGGAACTCCGGGTGGGGCCGAGGGGCTGGGTACGCTGCAGCAGGGATTTCTCGAACAATCCAATGTCAGCGTGGTCGATGAGTTTATTCAGATGATTCTGGCCCAGCGCTCCTACGAATCGAATTCCCGAGTTGTGCAAGCGGCCGATCAGATGTTGCAGCAGTTGAATACGCTGGGCAGGTGAGCGGAAAGAATGACTCGTACCCTCCATTTTGCTTGGGTGCTGGGACTGCTGGTTGCCGGGTTGTCCGGGAATCTTGGCGCCTCCTCGTCTGCGGTCGTGAACGCGGACCACGTCGTCGAAGCGCTGCGGGAATCGGGCCTCACGGCGGAAGCACACGAAATCGAATTTCCCGTTTCCGTGCCGGTGGCAACACCCGACGCGCCGTTGCGCGTTCAGTACTGGCGGAAGCTCGACGACAACTCCATCTGGATCCGGCTGGTGTGCCGGCAGCCCAAGGATTGTCTGCCGTTCTTCATCATGCTGCATCCGGGCAATCCTCAAGCTTGGCCGGACCTTTCCCATCGGCTGAGTTCTTCGCGCCAGGTATCGCCGGAAGCAAAATCGCGCGCGCCAGTTCTCGTTCGCGCTGGCCGAAGAGCGATCCTGCTGCTTGAGAACCGCGGAACGCGTATTTCAACCCCAGTGACCTGTCTTGAGAACGGAAGCCTCGGCGGAAAGGTGCGAGTCAGGAACACCGCCACCAAACGAATCTACCTGGCACAAGTCGTTGACCGGGGAGTGGTACGAGCGTGGTTCGAATGAAGAACTCAATGCGCGCCATGACGTCAGTCCTGTTCGCGGTGGGGATCGTTCTGTTGCTGCCCCAGCCGGCCGGGGCTCGGGCGAAACTCAAGACCAGCCAGCAACTCCGCACGGAATACCTCGAACGGGTAATGCAGTCGTCCGGTCCGACCGAGGAAGCAACTTTGGGGAGTCTGTGGGTGGACAGTGGGCGGCTCGCCAATCTCGCCTCTGATTACAAGGCTGCGCACGCGCACGACACCATCATCATTCAAGTCGTGCAGCAGACGAGCGCCGCCGCCGGGGGCACGACCGACGCCGAGCGTTCCTACGACACTTCTTCCGCCATCACCGCTCTTCCTGGACGCTTGAAGGTCGGTGGCGTCAATCCTCTCTTCGGCGCGAATTCGGCCAGCAAACTCAAAGGGCAGGGACAAGTCTCCGCCAACTCGAAATTGCAGACCAGCCTGGCGGGTGAAGTGATTGCCGTCCTGCCAAACGGAAATCTTGTCGTCGAAGCACAGCGCGAAGTGCTGCTGAACCACGAGCGCGAAACAGCCATTGTGCGTGGTGTCGCCCGTCCCGGCGACGTCGGACCAAACAATGTCGTTCTTTCCACCGCGCTGGCGAACCTGGAGATTGAATTGAAAGGCAAAGGTGTGATTTCGGATGCGACGCGTCCGCCCAACGTCATCATGAGGAGCCTGCAATGGATTTTCGGCTTCTGATCCGCGGCTGGTTGGGCGGTTGGAGTCATGCTCTCTTGCTGCTGGCGGCCGGCACATGCATTCCGCCGGCAGCTGCGAGAGACGCTTCGACTCCGCTGATCACCAAGACCCCGCCGCCTTCCTCGGAGAGCGCGCAACCCATGCGGGAGCGCGTACTCCTCCGTGACATCACCACGATTGAGGGAGTTCGCTCGAATCCGCTTGTCGGATACGGCCTGGTGATCGGACTCAACGGCACAGGCGATCGCCGTCAGACCTTCTTTACCACGCAAACTCTGGCCAACATCATGCAGCGCATGGGCGTGCAGATTCCCGCCAGCGCGGTGCGCGTGAATAACATCGCCGCCGTTTTTGTCACGGGCACGTTGCCACCATTCGCGAGGTCGGGGACCACGTTGGACGTGAATGTCGCCTCGGTCGGCGATGCCAAAAGCCTTGAGGGCGGCGTCTTATTGCTGACCCCACTGCAGGGCCCGGACGGCAGGGTCTATGCATCTGCACAAGGCCCACTCACCCTTGGCGGGTACTCGGCGGGCGGCAGCGGCAACACGAAGCAGGTCAACCATCCCACTGTGGGCCAGGTCGCAAACGGGGCAACCGTCGAACGCGACACAGCCCTCGATCTCACGCGGATGAACACGATCTCTTTCATGCTGCAGGATGCGGACTTCACTGCCAGCCGGGACGTTGCCGAAGCCATCGACAAAGAATTCGGACGGCACCTGGCTACGGCGATCGACAGCCGCCGCATCGATGTAAGCGTCAGCCTGGCCGGACCGATTCCCACGCCGGAACTGATTTCAAAGGTGCAGAATCTCTCGATCACATTTCATCCGCGCGCCAAAGTCGTGATCAACGAACGAACCGGCACGATCGTCCTCGGAGGCGACGTCAAGCTCTCCGCCGTCTCCGTGCTGCACGGCAATCTGACCATCGATGTGGTCACAACTCTGGAAGTTTCCCAGCCGCAACCATTTGCCAAGGGCGACACCACCGTAGTGCCGGACATTTCGATACACGCGAAGGAAGGGCCGGTGGGGAAGATCCAGCTCCCCGAGGGAGCGCGCGTCGAAGACCTGGTCAGCGGCTTGCATGAGATGGGAGCAACCGCACGCGACGTTGTGGCGATCCTGCAGGCGATCAAGGCAGCGGGCGGCCTTCGCGCCGAACTGGAGGTCCTATAAATGCCGGATCCTCTCGGGCTGACCGGTACCGTCGGACTCCACGACTGGCAACGTTCGCGGGAGGAGCGTGCCGTCGCGGACCTCAAATCGCCGGGGGCGGCAGGGGATAAGAAGGTGGCCGAATCCGCGCGCGCCTTCGAATCTTTACTAATCGGGAAGTGGCTCGAGGCTGCCGAGGAGTCGCTGGCAACAGTGCCCGGAGGCGACCCAGATCAGGAAGAAGGGGCGTTACATCAGTTTTCCGTATTGGGAATGCAGTCGCTGGCGGAGAGTGTGACCGCGGGCGGCGGATTCGGCATCGCGAAGTTGTTGCTGAAGAGCCTGGTCAGACATGTAAGTGAGTGAAAATAAGGGTGTTCGGGAAGTCTGCATGGCCTGTAAGGAAGATGTCGGAGGTAACTAAAGTCTAGGACCGAAGTGACCGATAAGGAGTCACCCGGAAAAGTAGGTGCAGAGATGAGAATCGACCTCAACAATTCAATCGCCCAACAGATCGCGGCCGAGCGTACGGACAAGTCCAGCAACAAGCCCGGCTCCTCTACTTCCGTTTCGGAGGACAAAGCGAGCTTCTCGCAAGCCGCGGAGTCGATGTCGTCCCTAATGGAGCGGGCATTGGCGGCGTCGACAAGCCGTCAGGAGCGCATCGCAGCTCTCCGGGAAGCGGTTGCCAACGGACAGTATCGCCTTGACGCTGACGCCATGGCTGAAGCCATGTTGAACGAAGGCGGCGCGTAAGGACGCCCGGAACCCGGCGACAAACCATCCCGATGGACAACGTTCATAATTCCGGGCAAACGCCGTGGCATCTCGTGCTGCCGGTGTTACGCCAGCTCTCGTCAGAACTTGATGCCGGCGCACGCGCCCTCGCGCGCCAGGACCTGAAGGAGTTCGAGAGGCATGTTGCGCTGCAGGGTGAACTCTGCGCTCTGCTGGCTGATGCTGGCCTCTTTCCAACTGAGTCTCGTGCTGTGCGCCCGGCGCCTGCACCAGTCCAGCAGATCGCGCACGAGATCCGGCAACAGAAGCGGGTCTATGCGAGTCTGCTGGGCCGCGCTGAACGTTTCGTCCAAGTCCTTCTGACGTTTCACCAATCCAGCCGCGGCTATTCTGCAAAGGGTCGCGCTCCTCTCGAAATCGTTACCTGGTCGAGCGAGGTGTAGGCATGGGTGGACTTACCAGTTCGCTGATGATGGCGGTGCAGGCCCTGATCGCTGAGCAAGGCGCCTTGAGCGTTACTTCCAACAACATCGCCAACGTCAATACTCCCGGTTATTCGCGGGAAGCGCCAACCTTCACGGACAATCCCCCGGTGCAGATGGGCGATTTGATGTTTGGTCAGGGGGTCAACCTCAAGAGCATCGACAGCATCCGCGACCGGCTTCTCGAATTGCGCATTCTGGGCGAAACACAGCAACAGAGCAACGCCGGCGCTCAACTTGGCTTTCTCAATCAGGTGCAGGGGCTCTTCAGCAACACTTCGCAGAACATCGGGACGGATATCACGGCGTTCTTCAATAGCCTGACGCAGTTGTCGACTGATCCCACCAGCCTTCCGCTCCGCCAGGCCGTGCTAACCGCCGCCAGCAATCTGGCCGCAGACTTCCACAACACCGTGAACCAGCTCGATGCCCTGACGGTGAATCTCAATCAGAACGTCGTACAGTCGGTCAACGACATCAACCGGCTGACGTCCGAGATCGCCAAACTGAACGCCCAAGTCGGCACGCTGAAGAGCCTGGGGAAGGACGCGGGCGTCCTCGAAGATCAGCGCAACGAACTCGTCAACCAGCTTGCGCAATTGACCGAGGTCCACGTGATCAGCACGGAGCAGGGCGATACGATCACGACTGGAAACGGGACTGCATTAGTTGTAGGCGGGCAGAGCTTCGAGTTGCAGGCCGGAACCGCTGCGGACGGGGCGCAGCATGTTTTCGCACTGGGTCAGGACATCACCGCGTCGCTGACGGGCGGCCGCATCGGTGGATTCCTGTCAGTTCGTGACCAGGCCATTCCCGACGGGATGAAGCAACTCGACGACTTGGCCGGCGGCCTTGCGACCAATTTCAACACAGCTCACCACGGTGGTTTTGATCTGAACGGAGCGGCAGGCCAGGATTTCTTCGCTCCGATCACGGGCACCGGAGCGGCGCGCAACTTCGCACTGGCGATCACCGACCCGGCAGCCATCGCGGCCAGTTCCGACGGTTCGCCCGGAAGCAGCGGAAACATCACGAACCTGCTGGCGGTGCAAACCAACAGCCTCCCGTCAGGCAAGAACCCAGGCGACGCCTACGCCGCACTGGTTTTCACGGTGGGTGATCGGACCGCGCAGGTGAAAGCAGAATCCACGGCCTCGTCTCTGTCGTTGCAGCAGCTTCAGGACCAGCGCCAGGGGGTTTCTGGCGTGTCGCTCGATGAAGAAGCAACCAACCTAATCCGCTATCAACATGCATTCTCCGCCGCGGCCAGGATCATTACCACGGTCGATGAGATGACGCAGACGGTGATTGCCATGGGAAGCCCGACTGGATAACGATCTATGCGCATCAATCCCAATCCTACCGACGACCTTCTCGCAGCCTTATGGCAGACGCAACAGGACCAGCAGACGGCTCTGCAACAGCTCTCCTCCGGCAAGCGAGTCAATCAGCCCTCGGACGATCCGGCAGCCGCAGCCATTTACTCCGGCAATGTCGCCACCGAGTCTCGTATTGATCAGTACTTGCAGAGCGTCGCCAGTTTGCGCGCACTGTTCCAGTCGGCCGACGCCGCGCTGGGATCGGTGGTGACTGCTCTCAACCAGGCCATCACGTTGGGAACGGAAGCTGCGAACGGCGATATGAACCCGGATAACCTGCAGCAGATCCTTCAGGGAGTGCAGGGTGTGCAGAACCAGGTTCTGCAGCTCGCCAATACTTCATTCCGCGGGACCTATATCTTTGCCGGAACGGCAACGACGACGGTCCCATTTGCTCTCAACGGCGGGGTTGTCACCTATAACGGCAATTCGGGTGTCAACAATGTGGCGATTGCCGACGGGCGGACACTGGAAATGAATCAGGCCGGCGATCAGATCTTTCAAAACGCGTCCGGAGATGTCTTTGGGTCGCTCCAGGCACTGATCACGGGCCTGCAGAATGGCGACAAGACTGCGATCGCGTCGGCGACGACGGCCGTCGGCGAGGCCCTGCAGCGACTCAACGTCCAACGCACGTTCTACGGCAACAACCTCAACCAGTTGAATGGCGACGAGTCGGCTCTGCAGCAGCAGAATCTGAACCTGAAATCGCAGGATAATACGCTCGTCGGTATCGACCTGGCGGAAGCGGCCACGAATCTATCGCAAGCACAAACGGCGCATCAGGCGACGCTGTCCGCAGCCGCCCAGGTGCTGCAGCCAAGTCTCCTGGACTACCTGCGGTAGCGTCTGCCGCGAGATACGACGTTCTGTCCTGGAAGGCAGGGGGCAGGCGAGACTCTTGGATCAGCTCTCAGGCGGAGCAGCTCAGGCCGGAACGGTTCCGCAATTCTGCGCTACCGGAATTGTCGTCGGTGCGAGGATCCGAGACCTTCTCCCAAGCCGACCGCACCTCAAGGAACAAGTCGATCAGTTCGCGGAACTGCGCCGGATCCACGGTCGCGTGTCCGCGCAGGATCTTCCCCCTGGCCAGGGCGTAGAAGCGGCTCAGCGAAGCCGCCGCCTCTCCTCCTCGCGACACGTCGAGCTGTGCTTCCAGCTGTTGCAGGACCAGCAGTGCGTGCTTCACTTCGCCAGCGCGGGCTTCGACGTTCTCCTCGGCGATGGCCGAGATAATGCGGCCAAAGTCGCGGATCAGCGTGTCGTAGAGCATGCACGCCAGTTGGATCGGCGTCGCGCTCTGCACCGCAGCAGCCCGGTATCGGAGAGTCTCAGAGTTCATTTGCTGCTCGTGCTATAGGTCCCCAGCTGGATCTCGATCTGCTTTTCCAGCTGCGGGAGCTGTTGCAGGACGATATTGGCCTGCTCGTATTGCTTCTGCCACTGCTGTTGCTGGGCAACGAGGAATTGCTCGAAGTTGTCGATCTGGTCCTGCAGGCTCTCCTGTGTCGACTGAAGCCCCTTCAGATCGGCAAACAACACTCCCTGCGTGGGATCGGTCTCCTGTGTCAGTTCCTTCGAGAAGAACGTCGCGAATCCGGCATCGCTTTGAAAGAACGACTTGACATCCGTGTAGTTGCCAGCGACTGCGTTCTTCAAGGTGTTGGCGTTGACGCTCAACGTGCCATCATTGGCCAAAGAGATCCCCAACGACCGCAGGGTCGCAAAGCTTCCAGCACCGGTGACCGAATACGTCATCATGTCGAGCAACTGCTGCTGCATCATGTCGGCCGAGCTGTCTCCAACCAGCGCTCCGGCCTGTTTCGATGTCGGATCGACCGCAAAACCCTGGGTGAACTGCTGCGCCACGGTGTTGTAAGCGTCCACGAAATCGTTGACTGCCTGCACGATAGCGTCGGTGTCCGGAGCTACCCCAATCGTCACCTGCGTTCCGGGCGATGCACCGATGAGATTGAACGTCACGTCCGGCACGACCCCACTGACGGAGTTGGTTGCGCTCTCGATGGGCACGCCGTCAACCGTCAACTTCGCGTTCGTTCCCGCAGCAGCCTTGGTGAGGCCCAAGCCACTTGTGTCGCCGCTGATGGTGATGTCGCTCGCGGCTCCCGACGACTTAGCAACGATCGTGAGCCTTGCACCCGAAACATCGGTTGTGACGCCCGCCGTCACTCCCAGCCCCAGCCCGTTAATGGTTGCGGCCAGTTTGTTCAGGGTGTTGTTGGTACCGTCGATCGTGACGGTGACGGGGGCAGCAGAGCCAACCTGAATGGAGAAGCTGCCATTCGAGATAGTGGTGTCGCCTGTCGCCACGGCGGCGCTGTAGTAGGAGGCGGTCGTCGCCAGACTGTTCACGACGACTACGTGACTTCCAATGGAAGCTCCGGCGCTGGCTGAAGCCGTGACCAGGTCACTGTTGGAGGAACTCGTGACCACCGATCCCATGGCCCCCGAGAAGTCTTTCAGGCTGTTGAGCTTGTCGAGGATAGCGGAGACGCCGGTGTTCAGGCTGGTTAGCGCGTTCATCTGGACCTGCAGTCCCTGCTGCTGTACCTGCCAAACCCGCTCGGGAGCACGTGCCACATAACTCAACTGTGAAATCAGAGAATTGACGTCGATCCCCTGCGAGCCCGTGAGCGAGCTGAGATCAATCCCGAAGGTTCCCATTCATTCCACCCTATCGTTGGTTGGTTTTCTGTTGTTCTGCGGCGATCTGCCCGCTGATGGCGCGCGCAATGCGAAGCATCTCTTCCGGCGGGATCTGACGCACGACTTCCCCGGTTTTCTGGTCGACCATCTTTACCACGATCTCCTTGGTTGTTGCGTCGGACTCAATGACCGATTGCAGCGCGGAAGACTCGGAGGTGTGAACGGTGACCGCGGGATCCGCGGACACCCGTTGCGCTCGCTCGCGGACCTTGGCCGTCTCGTGGGCGAGTTGCCGCCATGCGTCCGTTGCCGGGCGGCCCGTCGGCATCGTGTTGATCGGTTCAATCCGCATGGTCTAAAAGAGTGCTGGTGGGGCGTTTCCGCCCCACCACGTGGATCCACGGCCTTGCTTCGTTACCGCAACAGCTGGAGCACAGCCTGCTGCATCTGGTTCGACTGTTGCAGAGCGGCAACGCCGGTCTGCTGCAGGATGCTGTACTTCGACATGTTGGCAACTTCCTGCGCGATGTCGGCCGAACGGATGGAGCTCTCGGCCTGCGTCAGGTTCTGCACCTGGTTGCTGATAACGTTGCCGGCGCTCTGCAGCCGGTTCATCACAGCGCCCAGCGAGCCGCGGTCAGCAGCGACATTCGCGATTGCCGTGTCGATGTTGGTCAGCGCGGTTTGGGCATTGGCGGCGGTCGTCAGGTCGTTCTTGCTGAGGTCGACGGCGGTGACGCCCGTGCTGAAGCCGATGCTGTTCGAGGCCAGCTTGCCGACAGTGATGTCGATGGAGTTGCTGCCGGCTGCGGTCGCATCCGTCAGATACACAGAGGACACTGTTCCGCTGAACACCTGCGCGCTGTTGTAGGTCGTGTTCGCGCCGATGCGGTCGATTTCGGCCTTGATCGCCGTGAATTCTGCGTCCAGCGCGGTGCGCTGGGTGTCGCTCACGGTGCCGGTGGCAGCTTCGGTCGCCAGTGTGACGGCGCGGTTGAGCAGTGTGGTCACCTGCGCCAGCGAACCGTCGGCTACTTGCAGGGCGCCGAGGCCGTCGCTCGCGTTGCGGGCTGACTGGGTCAGCGCCGTGACGTTGGCTTGCAGACCATCGGCAATAGCCAGGCCGGCAGCATCGTCCGCGCCGGAGTTGATCCGCGAGCCCGAAGACAAGCGGTAGAGGGTTTGCTGCAGCGACGCGCTAGTCATGTTCATCTGGTTCTGCGCCGCCAGGGACGGAACGTTATACAGAATGTTAAACGCCATTTGTAAGGCTCCTTAGTCAGGTGGATTCGACCTGTGCAAAGCTTGCTGGTTAGCGCATCGCGTGAACCTCTGCTCCTGCAGAAGGTCGATTTGTGTCGCACCCTTATCGGCACATTCCCCAATCCCTCACTAATTCCCCTCTCTACACCCGGGTAATGGGGCCATCCTTACGTTCCTGGCGGTTCGGCAACCGGCCAATGTACGTTCGTTTTTCCTGAGTTCGAAACCTGCGGACCTTATCTCCGGGCACGGAAACCATACCGATCGCCTTAAGAAATCATGCTGAAGTACCGATGAGGAGGCCGGGCCGGGAGTGTCTTCTTCCGGGCTCGACCCAGGGGGGAAGGAGGCGATTCCGATGATTCGACTGACCCGGCTCAACAGTCAGCCGATCGCAGTGAACTCCGATCTTATTAAGTTCATCGAAAACGCCCACGATACCGTCCTGACGCTGCTGTCCGGCGAGAAGGTCATCGTCAAGGAGCGCACGGAAGAGGTGATCGATCGGATCATCGCATTCCGGAGAACCGTTCTGGCCGGCCTGCCTGCGGTCAACCCAAGCCTGGCGGCCGGAAACACGAGTCACACCCCGGATCAACCTGACTCAGACTCGAGTTCGGAGATGAATCTCCGTGGATAAGAGCACGTTTGTAGGCATTCTGCTTGCGGTCGCCGGCATTCTCGTGGGTCTCCTGCTGGAAGGAGGCCGCATTGGACAGATTCTCCAGCCAACCGCAGCCATGATCGTCTTCGGAGGCACCATCGGCGCCGTCATGGTTCAGTTCCCTTTACCGGTGGTGATTCGCGCTGCCAAATCGCTTTCACAGGTTTTCCGTGAACCAGCCGTGGACCCTTCCCAGCTGATCAACGACCTGGTGGCATATGCCCACAAGGCCCGCAAGGAAGGCATCGTCGCCCTCGATGCAGACCTCCAGAACATCCAGGATCCAGTTCTGAAGAAATCTCTCATGCTGGCGGTGGACGGAACCGAACCCCAGGAACTGCGAAAGATGATGGAACTCGATCTCGGGAACCGCGCCGAGGAGGAAGATCGAATCCCGCAAGTGTTCGAGTCTGCCGGAGGATTCTCGCCGACCATCGGAATTATTGGTGCTGTACTCGGCCTGATTCAGGTGATGCAGCACCTCGACAACATCGATGAAGTGGGGAAGGGAATTGCGGTAGCCTTCGTGGCGACCATCTATGGGGTCGGCGCGGCCAATATCTTCTTCCTGCCTGCATCCGGGAAACTCAAGATCCGCATGCGCAAAGAACAGCTTCTCCGCGAAATGACGTTGGAAGGTGTTGTTTCGATCCTCGAGGGCATCAATCCACGCATGCTTGAAACCAAGTTGCTGGGATTCCTCGAACAGCAGCAAGAGCAGCAATCGTCACAAAAAGCTGGAGTGGTCGCGTGACGCGGCGGAAGAAAGCGCACGGTCATTCCAGTCATGAGCGCTGGCTCGTCTCCTATGCCGATTTCATCACGCTTCTGTTTGCGTTCTTTGTCGTTCTGTATGCCTCTTCCCAGGTTGACAACCGCAAAGTTGCGCAGGTTGCCCGCGCCATCCAGGGAGGGTTCTCCGATCTTGGGGTATTTTCCACGCCGCGGCAGGGGTCGATTCTGCGAGTGGAGGAGTCCGGCCCTGCGATTATGGCGCCGTCGCCGAAATTCCCGGAATTGGCGCGCTTGATCAACGACATGGCGCCTGCTCCTGCTCCCAGCCGCAGCAGCGTTCCGGTCTCGGTCGTCAAACGCCAACTCGAAGTGGCTCTGCAGGACGAGATTCGCCAGAACCGCATTGAAATGCGAGTCGTACCTGATGGCCTGGTCGTGAGTCTTCGCGAAGTCGGACTTTTTGACAGTGGGGAAGCCCATCTGCTGCCGGGGGCTGAGCCGACGCTGGCCCACATCGGGCGCGTACTGGCGGAACGCGGCTTCGATTTTCGCGTCGAAGGTCACACGGACAACATGCCCATCCACAATTCGTCGTTCCGTTCGAACTGGGAGCTCTCGACTGCCCGGGCGACGGAGGTAGTTCAGGTCCTGATTTCCAAATATCGCTTCGACCCGGCCAAGATCGCAGTCGCCGGGTACGCGGAATACCGGCCCATCGCGGACAACTCCACGGAAGACGGCCGCCGAAAGAATCGCCGGATCGACTTGGTGGTTCTGGCCAGTGCCGCTTCCGTACCCGACCCACATGCTCCCGGTTCCCAGCCAAACAGGCCGGTCCAGCCCACCCAGGCCCGCACGCAGGTAACTCCGGTCATGTACGAAAGGGTCCGCTAAAAACTAAGCAGCACCCATCCCGGTCCCGATAAGAGATTGACCGATTCTGGTCATCGAGGGGATTAGCCTGTGATCAAGTTCGACGAGGGGACTTCCATGGGTATGCGGTTGCGGCTCGTTTTCTTAACGATAGCGCTAGTGTTTACGGTTGCCGGAGAATCCTGGACTGAGCCGGTTTCTCCGAAGCGTCTGCCTTCTCAACAGCCTTTGTTGCAGTTTCTCGCACACGCCCCGAAACACAGGGCGACGGCGCTGCGCCACGCAAAAATCCCCCGCTCCAATCAAGCAGCTGCCGCTGTGTCGGGTTCTGAATTCTTGTCGGCATCGATCGTTGATGCCGGCGGCGTAACCCGTTATCCCGTGGTGAAAGGTGATGTGAACGGCGACAAGAAGCTGGATGCCATTGTCGTGGTGCAGAACAGCGTGTCTTCAACCGGCAGCTTCCTGCAAGTCCTGCTCGGCCACGGCGATGGGACATTCACCGCCACCACTCCAATTCCTGTGGACTTCGGCACCAATCATTTTGTCCTGGTGTCGGATCTCAACAAGGATGGCAAAGACGACATCGTTCTGGTTCACCCCGGTTCAATCGACGTTCTGTTGTCGAATGGGAATGGAACTTTTGCCGCTCCGCTGTCCACCGTTACCGGCATCAATTGGCCGATCGCGGCCGCAATCTGGGATGTGAATCGCGACAAGCAGCCTGACATCGCGCTCGTGGACGGAATCTCAAGCCAGGCTGCATTCCTGCCGGGGAACGGAAACGGGACTTTCCAGGCGGCGCACAGTGCGGCCTTCCCTGCACAAGCATCGGCAGGAGTGCTCGCGGACATTGATCTCGACGGCAATCTCGATCTCGTGACCAACACGGCCGTGTATCCCGGAGACGGCAACGGTGGTTTCCTCACTGCCGTGGCTTTTGTCAGCAGTGACGGGGAGAATACCGGCGCTACGTCCGCTGCGTCGGTCGCCATCGCGGATATCAACGGAGACGGCCGCCCCGATGTCGTCACGGCGAACGGATACTGGAACACTGTGAGTGTCTTTCTCAACCAGGGTAGCCGCTCGTTCGTGCAGAACGGTGTTTCGGACTGGGTGGGAAACGATCCGGTCGCGGTCGCCATTGCCGACCTGAACTGGGACGGCTTCCCCGACCTGGTTGTCACCAACACGGCTCAGTCAGACCTGGCCGTGCTGATAGGAAAAGGGAATGGCACGTTCTTGCCGGTGTCCGCAGCTTACGCGGTTGGCGGGTCGGCATCGACCGCTGCTGTGCTGGCGGATTTCGATGGTGACGGCAATCCGGACGCTCTGGTAGCGGACAACATCTCGGGGGTTGTGCTCGCGTCGGGCGGCGCCGATGGCACTTTTGCTGCGGCTCGCGATAGTGCGCTCGTCGTGCCTCCAGGGTCGAATGCCCTGGGAGGCGCGCTCAGCATCGCTTCTGCCGATTTCAATGGCGACGGCTTGCCCGACATCGTGGTGGGTCAGAGCGCGGTCTCGACGGGACTGGGTGTCGTCGTGTTCCTTACGCAGAGTGACGGAAGCCTTGGGCCGGGCACCGTCTATGCTGCGGATCAGGCCCTCAGCTTCGTTGCAACCGGAGACCTGAACCACGATGGCAAGATGGACATCGTCGCCTCCGACTGGAGTACCGGCGGCCTGGAGGTTTTCCTGGGCAGAGGAGATGGCACTTTTCAAGCTCCCATCGATGTCGCCGTTCCCGGCTATGCGAACGGCGTCGTGGTCGCTGATCTCAATGGCGACGGCTGGGCCGACGTGGCGCTGGCGGGTATCAATCCCGTGGCCTATGTGCTGCTCAACGATGGCGCGGGGCATCTCAATCCGGCAGCGACATATCCACTGTCCGGGATGGCCAATGAACTGACCGCGGCAGATCTGAACAACGATGGCAAACTCGACCTCTGCCTGCCCGTCACCGGCTCTTCTGAAGTCGCAGTCTTGATGGGAAGCGGCAGTGGGACCTTCGCTGCGGCCCCCAGCTTCGACACCACTCTTAGCGCTCCCTATGGCGTGGCCGTGGGTGATGTCAATAAGGACGGCAAACCCGACCTCGTCGTGACATCGCTTGGCGACGGAGAGTTGGCGGTTGCGTTGGGGAACGGCAACGGCACGTTCCAGGCTCCCACGGTCTATTCCGCGAGCACACGCGCGTCGGAAGTGAGCCCGTTCCCGGCAGAGGTCAAACTCGCCGACGTGAATGGCGACGGCAGCCTCGATATCGTGTATGCCAATTCCGGCCCCAGCGCGATTGGGCTCTTGCTTGGGTCGGGCGACGGCACTTTCTCCGGCCCGCGCGAGTTTCCAGCGGGATCGGATGCTTTCGGCCTGGTCACCGCCGACCTGAACAACGATGGTTGGACAGATGTCATAACGGCAAACGTCAGCTTTACCGGTGTCTCCGTATTTCGCAACGCTTCTGCCGTGCAATCCGTGTCCGACTTTTCGATTGCAGTCAATCCCACGACGTACCAGTTGGCCAGCGGCGGCGCTGGAACGGGAACTGTTTCGATCACATCCATCAACGGATTCAACGAGTCGATTCAGCTCTCGTGTCAGAGCCTTCCCGCGGCGCTGTCTTGTACCTTTACCCCTAGTGTGATCCATCCGCCGAAAGGTGCAACGGTGACGTCGCAACTTTCGATCGGAGCTTCCGGGAGCGCGATTGCATCTTCTCGCTTCGGAACATCGGCGCTGGCTGCCACGTTTCTAGCCCCGCTCGTGGCTGGACTGTTCTTCTTCCGAAAACCAAAGATCGCCCGGAAGCAAATGCTGCTGGCCGCACTGGCAGGGCTCTTGCTGCTTTCCGGCTGTGGGTCTCTGGGATCGGGAAGCCCGAAGCAACCGAAAACGTATACGGTATCGGTGGCAGCAGTAAGCGCGAAGGGTACGACTCACTCCGTGCAGGTGCAGGTCACGGTGCAGCAGTAGGGCGCACTGGGCGACTGCGGGGGTACTCCAAGCACCGGAAACCCGCAGTCGCCTGTCCGATCCGACAGGCTTAGAGAGCTTCGAGGTGGAGTTGGCGCTGAAGCGCAGCTCTTTGCGAGGATCTCGCTATCTGTACGAGATAAGTCGGGCTCCGAGGGCGGAGCCAACGGGCAGGGAAGCCGCGGTGTGCAGGTAGTCGTCGAGTACCGACTTGATCTCTTCGGACAAGTCGGTGAATTTCACGCCCATGCCGACGCCTGGATGGCAGGTTTGCACCGTTCCGTGGCCTTTGATAGGTTGTTCGCCCATCCAGAGCGTAAAGCTGATCCCCGATCCGACTGCGAGCGGGAAGATCGTCGCAATGTAGCATCCACCCAGGCTGATATCGGTAGTCGTGCCGCGGGAGGAGAAGTTGCTGCCGGCCTCTCGCACCTCGATTTCGAGCGCGATCAGATAGCGGTAATGTTCTCGACGTTCCATAGCGGCAGACTGATGCACATTTTTCCTTCTCCCTATATCGGCACTTTTCGACCCCACCTGCGGCTTCAGCCGACACGTTAGTCACTTCACTTTCGGGGACGGAGGCACTCGTGGCAGGCCAGGCGTGAGTCGGCGTCTGATCTGAGCGACTCAAGTCTCGGCTGGCGCGCATTTGCTGATTCCCGGGGTCGCTCCGGCGACACGTTACCTCGGTCAAGCTCCTCAGGATCAGCTGCTTATCCCGAGGATGGGCAACCATGTTCATCCGCTCAGGCATCTTGAATATGACGCTGCACGTATGCGAACGAATTGGGTGGGGTTTGCCTTTCTGATTGCGTTCATTTTGTTACTGCGGGTTTCCCTGCTGCATCTGTACGTGAGGGACATCTCAAACGGAGTCGATCGCATGACTCATACCGAACCATTTCGTTTCAATACTGTCTGGAGTCTCGTGGAACTCACGGGGCTGGAGGCACACAACCTGCAGGAACTCGCTGCCACACTCCGCGACGTCCCGGGATCCTGCGTCTTTCACCACACTCACGACGGCTTTCTCTCGCACCATTTCGAGAAGCCTGTGGTCTATAACGATTTTGCCTCATGGGTTGCCGATGCCCTGCAGGAAGACGAGTTGGCGGAAAAGCTCGCCTCGATCGATCTCCTGGCGTTCACCACGATCCGTGACCTGCGCGAGGCCATCATCGTCATGATTGAAAGTCATCTTCGCCGGAACCGCGGCTATCTCCGGCCATGCCCCCCGGGGGATGAATTTCACTTCTGCGAGTCCAGGAGCTTCGTGATCCCCACCGGCCTAGTGGCCCATGATGTTCCGGAATTCTTTGAGAGGCTCCGCACGATCACGAACTCTTCTCTGTACTTCCACTTTCTGGAGGCCCGTCTGCGCATCGGGCGTCCCACGAACGACTTCTCGCATTGGCTCATGGGTCGGGGAGAGGTGAAGCTGGCGGAAGCCGTCAACAATCTGGACCCGTACAGCCTCACTCTTGAGGAACTTAAAGATGAAATCATTGCCCTCGGCGCTGCCTGACGGAGAGCACGAAATATGTCGCTGAAGTTGCAGGACTATGAAGCGGTCGTCGGCGCCGAGATTTTGCACGAGTTGCACGTGATCGCGGACCGGGTACGCCACAAACGGCTGCAGAACATCAATTCCACACCCGTGGGTGGCGGAGTCGCGGAGATTCTCACGCGCATGGTGCCGTTGCTCCGGGAATTGGGCATTGATACGAGCTGGGATGTGGTCAAAGGCGACAGCGCCTTTTTCAACGTAACTAAAGCCTTCCACAATGCCCTGCATGGAAAGCACGAGGAGATTTCGGAGGAGATGCTCGACTGTTTTCGTGCCACCACCGAAGCGAATCTTCAGGAAATGAACATTACCGGCGACGTGGTCTGGATTCACGATCCGCAACCGGTGGGCCTGATTGCCCGCAAGAAGGACCTGGGCCGCCAGTGGGTTTGGCGTTGCCACATCGATGTCTCCACCCCCGATCCGCGAGTCTGGAGCTTCCTCCAGCCGTATGTGGAGCAATATGACGCCTCGATCTTTTCCATGCCCGATTTCTCCCAGCAACTGCGCATCCCGCAGTACATGGTGGCGCCGTCGATCGACCCGCTGAGCGATAAGAACCGCGAACTCGACACGCAGCAGGTGACGGCGGTTCTGGAGAAGTATTCCATCGATCCCAATCGTCCAGTCCTCACGCAAATTTCACGCTTCGATCGATTGAAGGATCCTCTCGGCGTGATCGCCGCCTATCGCACAGTGAAAAGGCGGCGTGATTGTCAGCTCGTGCTGGCCGGCGGCGCCGCCGATGACGACCCCGAGGGCCAGGACGTCCTGCGGGAAGTCCGCGAAGCCGCCGACCGGGATCCTGACATCCATGTGCTCATGTTGCCGCCCTTCAGTGATCTGGAGATCAATGCTCTGGTTCGCGGTTCAACGATCGTCATGCAGAAGTCGATCAAGGAAGGGTTCGGCCTGACGGTCAGCGAAGCGCTTTGGAAGCGGAAACCGGTGATCGGCGGCGCTGTAGGCGGGATCAAGACCCAGGTGATCAACGGCATCACCGGGTATCTTGTACATTCGCCCGAAGGTGCGGCGACCCGTACCCTGCAATTGCTCGACGATCCCCAACTTTGCCGGCGCATGGGCGAAAACGGCTACTTGCATGTAAAGCAGAACTTCCTGCTGACGCGCCACGTTAAGGAATACATGCTGGTGATGCTGGCCCTCGATCATCCTGGCGAAGATATTGTGCATGCCGACTAGCGCTGAGCCTCGCCACCGAACAACTTCACGCCAAGGCCGCTTTCAGTCCCAGGGCAGGCCGACATAATTTTCCGCGAGCGTCTGCGCCGCGGCTCTGGACGTCGTGACGTAATTCAGCTCGGCGAGCTGGCGCCGCGCATCGAAAGGATTCTCATCCGGAAACCGGTGGAGCATGGAGGTCATCCACCAAGAGAAGCGCTGCACTTTCCATACGCGGTGCAGGCAGGTGGAGGAGTATTCGTTGAGAGGGCCGTGACTACCGGTGGAATAGAACTTCGTCAAAGCGCGAGCCAGAACACGGACATCCGCAACCGCCAGATTGAGGCCTTTGGCGCCCGTGGGCGGCACGATGTGCGCTGCATCTCCCGCAAGAAACAGCCGCCCATATTGCATGGGCTCGACAACAAAGCTCCGCATGCCGGTTACGCCCTTTTGCACGATGGGCCCTTCTGTTAGTTTCCAGTCATCAGAAGCAAGCCGCACCTGCAGTTCCTGCCAGATCGCTTCGTCGGTCCAGTGAGTGATGTCTTCTTCGGGCTGACACTGAAGATAGAGCCGGCTGATTTGCGGCGTGCGCATACTGTGCAATGCGAAGCCACGTTCATGATAGGCATAAATCAATTCCTGGGAAGAAGGCGGCGCTCCGGCGAGGATGCCAAGCCAGCCAAATGGATATTCGCGTTCAAACGTGGTGAGCACACCGTCAGGAATACTGGGGCGGCAGATCCCGTGGAAGCCGTCACAGCCTGCAATGAAATCGCAAGCCAGTTCGTATTCCTCTCCGCCTCTTCGGTAGCGAATCCTGGGGTTGGAGCCGTTGAAGTCGTCCACGCTCACGTCTTCGACTTCGAAATGAACCTGGCCTCCCGCCGCGATCCGTGCATTATTGAGGTCCTTGAGCACTTCATGCTGAGCGTAGATCGTGATGCCTTTGCCGCCGGTGAGTTCGTGGAAATCGATGCGGTGGCCCCGCCCGCTGAAGCGCAACTCGATGCCGTGGTGCACCAGGCCTTCCTTCTTCATGCGCTCGCCGACACCCATTTCGGTGAGCAGATCGGCGGTTCCCTGTTCCAGGACACCAGCGCGAACACGTTCCTCCACATGTTGCCGGCTGCGATTCTCGACCACGACCGACTCAATTCCCTGCAGGTAGAGGAGATGAGAAAGAACGAGGCCGGCCGGTCCGGCGCCGACAATACCGACTTGTGTGCGAGTCTTGATAGGCACTGACGTGGACTTTCCCGCCCCCTACGGTGCTGGTTCCCGATCCATTTTACCTACGGGCCGATGATTGATTGAGACTGCCGATGAGGGACTTCTTCCGGGCAGCATCCCTTCGCACGAGGGAACAGCGTAGAAATCAGATCGGACATTTATATTCTTAAAGAAGTCGATGGTTACTCGCCCAAGGACTGCTGTCGGAGGGGAGGCTTGTGGCATGTTTGTGAACCGGAAACGTATCCAGGTGGAATTCGCGGATTGCGATCCGGCGAATATCGTTTTTTTCGCCAATTACTTTCGCTGGTTTGACGATTGCACCACGGCGTTGTTTGCCGCCGCCGGGTTGCCGCCGTGGAAGGTGTTCAAGGTCCACGGCGTCGTGGGCATGCCCATCGTCGATGCGCGCGCCAGATACATCCTTCCGTCGAGCTATGGGGACAACCTGCTCGTAGAGTCCGCTGTGACGGAATGGCGCAAAAGCAGCTTCGTCATCACGCACAAGTTTTTCCGGAATGGCGAACTCGCAGTGGAGGGGCATGAGACGCGCGTATGGGCCGCCCTCCATCCGACAAAGGCCGGGAGGCTGAAGTCTGTGCCCCTGCCGAAGGAAATTGTCGAGAAGCTGTCAAAACCGAGGAAACGGCGCTAGCTTAGCGTACATCTTGCTTCAGTTTGCTTCAGTGTCGCTTCCGCTTCTTCGTCCCGACACTCGCGTGTTCCACTTCTTTGAAAACTTCAGCGGCGTGATGAAACGCCGAATTTGCCGCGGGCACACCGCAATAGACCGCGCACTGCAACAGGACTTCCTTGACTTCGTCCCGGGTGACGCCGTTGTTGAAAGCCGCTCTCACATGCAGGTCGAATTCATCCATACGATTGAGAGCGACCAGCATGGCGATCGTGAGCAGGCTACGAGTATGGCGAGGCAACCCGGGACGAGTCCAGATTTCTCCCCAGGCGGCGCGGGTGATGAAGTCCTGAAAGTCGTGGTTGAAGTCGTCGGTCGAAGCAATGGCGCGGTCGACGTGGCCATCTCCGAGAACGGCCCGCCGTACCTCCATACCTTGCTTGCGGCGCATGGCGTCATCCATGGTTGGCTCCTCGACTCAACAGGAATTCAGTCACAGCCTGATTGAACGCGTCCGCCTGCTCGACGTTAGAGAGGTGCGAGCAGCTTAGTTCAACGCCCCGCGCTCCCGGAATCTGGTCGACCAGGAACTGCGCGTCGGCGACGGAGATCGCGGGGTCCCTGGAGCCGTAGATCACCAGGGTGCGGGATTGGATTCGGGAGACAGTCTCGCGAAAGTCGGCGTCCCGGACCGCGGCACAATTTGACGCGTAGCCGTCGGGTGGAGCGCTTTCCAGCATCTTCTGTGCGGGGGCGATTTTCTCCGGATATGCCGTGCGAAACTCCGGTGTAAACCAGCGCTCGATAACAGCGGAAGCGACCGGTTTCATGCCCTCCTTGCGCACGGTATGGATGCGAGTCGCCCAGTTGTCGGGCGTACCGATCTTCGCGGCGGTGTTGCAGAGGACGAGGCGGTCGATCCGCTCGGGAGCGTTGATCCCGAGCCACATGCCGGTCGTGCCGCCCATGGATAGTCCGCAGAAATCGACGCGATCAAGCTTGAGCGAGTCAAGCAACGTCAGAACATCTCCCCCCAGTTGTTCGACCGTGTAGTCGCCGGGCGGGACGGAAGAACCCCCGTGCCCTCGCGTGTCATAGCGGAGGATGCGGAAATGGCGAGACAAAGCGGACATTTGCCGGTCCCACATTGTGTAGTCCGTGCCGAGCGAGTTGGACAGGACGAGCACAGGACCGGAATGGCCGGTCAGGTTATAGCGGATGCGAACGTCTCCGAGATCGGCGATGGGCATTTTGCGCTCCGTGCCCGCAAAGGGCTGGCGCCCTCTTGAACGATTTCAAAAGGGCGCGACTCCGCCCCCTTCAAAATTACGCCTTTCGACTCGCGGCGATCACTCGATCGACAAACTCCACAGCTGCGCCGAGGTAGTTTTCCGGATCGAAAAGACGGTCGAGATCCGCAGCGCTCAAGCGGTCAGTGACGCCTTTGTCCTGCTCGAGCACTTCGCGGAAATGCTTCTTCGATCGCACCGCCCGCTGACTGGCTACTTCCACCAGTCGGTGCGCATCTGATTTTCCCATGTGAGCACTCAGCGCCATGGCCACGGCTTCGGCAAAGATGAGGCCGCGCGTCGCATCAACGTTGTCCCGCATCCGCTCGGCGTTTACTTCAAGATGGGGAAGGATGTCCGCCATCTGGGAAAGAGCGGCGGCGGTCAAGCGGAATATCTCCGGCAAAGTCTCCCATTCCGCATGCCAATTGCCGAGGCCCCGCTCATCTTCTTGGACCATGGCGCCGAGCATTGTGCTGACCAATCCGGGGACGCGCGTCGCAGCCGCCAAGACTACCGCCGCCGAAACCGGATTGCGTTTGTGCGGCATGGTGGAGGAACCGCCTCGGCCTTCGCCTGCGGGTTCGAAAATCTCGGAGACCTCGGTCTGCATGTGAAGAGAAATGTCACGGGCCATCTTGGCGAGAGTTCCTGTGCAGAGGCCGAGCAGCGCGGCGACTTCGGCAATCCGGTCGCGCTGCGTGTGCCAGGGAACAGCGGGTACGCTCAGTTTCAATTCGGTCGCAAGCGCGGCCATGACTTCGATGCCTTTGTCGCGCAGCGCGGCGAGTGTCCCGACAGCGCCGCCAAACTGCACGACCAGCGTCCGTTTTCGAGTCTCTGCCAGGCGCTCGCGATGACGGGTAACGGAATCAAGCCAGCCGGCGACTTTGACGCCCAGCGTAGTGGGCATGGCATGTTGCATCAGGGTGCGGCCAGCCATCGGCGTCGAGCGATGTTTCGCCGCAAGTTCGACCAACCCCTGCGAGAGGCGATGCAGGTCGGCTTCGAGGAGGTCAATCGCTTCCCGAATCTGGAGGACAAGTCCGGTGTCGTTTGCATCCTGGCTCGTCGCGCCCCAATGGACAAAGCGCGCGGCCTTGGCATCATCTTTTGCGACGAGCGCCGTGAGTTGCTTCACGAGCGGAATCGCCGGATTGACCGACAGGGCAGTGGCCTTCAAGAGAGCTTCGACGTCGATCAGGTTCGCTCTGCATTTCGAAGCAATCGCAGTTGCGGCGGTTTCGGGAATCACTCCGCAACGCGCTTCAACGCGAGCGAGGGCAGCCTCAAAGTCGAGCATGCGCTGCAGACGCGCCGAGTCGGAGAAGACCTCGTTCATTGTCGCCGAGCCGAAGAGTGTGTCGAACAGTGCCATCCAGGCGGGTCACAACCCCATATCGAAGAATACCGTTTCGTCGGTTCCCTGCAAAACAACATTCCACTCCAAGGAGTCGGCCGCATGCTTCGCCATCAGAGTCGGACGGCGCTGTGGAGCGACCAGATTGAGAATCGGGTCGGCGGCGTTGCGCGCGTCGTTTGGAAAGTACATGCGAGTCGTAAGGCGCTTCAGCAATCCACGCATGAAAATGGAGATCAGAAGGTGCGGCGCCTGCTCTTTGCCATCGAGGCCGGGAACCGGCCCAGGCTTGATGGTCGTGAACCTGAATGTCCCTTGATCATCCGTCGGAATGCGTCCGTAGCCCCGAAAAGCGGGCTCAAGCGGCTTCTCCTGCTTGTCGGCCGGGTGAGCATATTTGCCGAAGGAATTCGCCTGCCAGACTTCAATCACTGCGTCGGGCACGCCGATGCCATCACCGTCGAGTACCTGGCCCCGCACAACCACGCGTTCTCCGGCGATACTCTCGGGCACCAGATTGTCGCAGTACAGCCACTGCAGGCCGATCCTGAAAAAAGGGCCAACGGTCTGAGAAGTCGTTGCCGGCAGAGTCACCTATCCCTCCATCGGGGTCGCATCGCGCCCGCGCAGGACGATGTCGAAACGGTAGCCGAGCGCCTGCGCCGGCAGGGTAGTTTCCCAGTCAAAGACCGAGATCAGATGGCGGCGGGCCTCCTCGTCGGCCGTGCAATTGAAGATCGGATCGAACGGCAGCAATGGATCTCCCGGGAAATACATCTGCGTGACCAGGCGAGTGGCAAACGCAGGACCGAACAATGAGAAATGAATGTGCGCTGGACGCCAGGCATTGTGATGATTGCGCCATGGGTATTCTCCGGGGCGAATGGTCACGAAACGATAGCGGCCTTCGGAGTCAGTGATGGCCTGGCCGCAACCGGTGAAGTTCGGATCGAGAGGAGCATCATGCTGGTCGATTTCGTGGAGATAACGTCCAGCGGCATTGGCCTGCCAGATCTCAACGAGTGTGTTAGAGACGGCACGACCGTTTTCATCGATCACGCGGCCGCTCACGATGATGCGCTCTCCCAGCGGCTCGCCCTTGTGCTGGCGTGTCAGGTCATAGGCCGCCGGAGGGAGCAACTGCGAACCAAATGATGGCCCGGTTACTTCTGAAAGTGTGTATGGAACTTGGACAAGGGCCTGGGTTGGAGATCGCTTGACCGACGAAACATAGGGTGCATGTAGAAGGTTGGGCTGTGTTCCGGGACGAACCGGGAGATATCCAGCAATTGGGTTCATTACAGGGCGTTCGGACCCACCGAATGTATGCAAGGCGTATTGGCGTGTCAACGGGATTGCCTGGTAGTAAGTGAGGCATGGGCATCCGTAAACGCATACACAGAACAGGAGGAAGTGCTGCATAAGGCGAACTCGAGCGGAAATTGATAAGGGGCTGGATACAAGGCGGTTATACAAATCGGTTGACAAACGTCGGTTGCCGCCGTAGCTTCGGTAACGTTTACGGTCACGTTTTCGTACGAGTCAGCCATTCTTCATATGGGAAATGGAAGGTGACTGACAGCGCGACTGCTGTTCCCGGAGCGCTGCAATGACTCGAAAAGCCAAACTCCTCGACATCGCCCAGGCGCTAGGTATCTCGACGGGTACCGTGCATCGAGCGCTACATAACCATCGCGGCGTGAGCCCCATGACGAAGGCACGCGTACTGCAGATGGCAAAGACTCTGCATTATCGGCCGAACCTGGCGGCGCGATATCTTTCGACCAGAAGAAACCTTCGGATCTCGATCAATACGCTACAGGGTACGACTTCGTTCTGGGACGAAGTACGTTCGGGAATTGCCGAGGCGGCGCGCTCCCTGGTAATGGAGAATGTGGAACTCGAGTACCGGACCTATCCAAGGCTGGGGGAGGGCGAGGAAGAGGCCTTCGAGGCGGCGCTGGAGGCCGGGGTGAACGGGATCATCACTTTCCCAAGCCGTCCCCAGGGCATGCATGGGAGGATGCGGCGCGCGTCGCGGAAAGGGATTCCCGTCGTATGCGTCGCCACCGACGCGCCACAGACGGGGAGACTGGCGGTTGTCTCCATCGATGCGCTGGGCAGCGGGGCCCTTGCTGCTGACCTGATGGGGACATTCCTTCGCGGCGAGGGTCGCGTGGGAGTGACGCTCAGCGCATCAGGAATCACTGAGCACACCGAGAAATATCGCGCTTTCAAGGACACGCTGAAACGATTCTATCCACTCATCGAGACCGTAGAGCCGATCGAGGACCATGACGTTGAGGCCGAAGCCTATGAGAAGTGTCGAGCGCTCTTTGAGAGTTGTCCTGATCTAAAGGGCATGTATGTCACGACGGAAGCGTCCGTTCCAGTCCTCAGGGCCGCTCGGGATGCCGGGATACTCGAGAACCTGAAAGTGATCACCACCGACCTGTTTCCGGCACTGATTCCGGAGATCTGTTCCGGCGCGGTGGCGGCAACGATCTATCAGCGGCCCCGTGCCCAGGGACGGATGGCGTTTCGAATCCTGCACGATTTTCTGGTCGAGGGAGAATGCCCCGCATATCAGGTCACGCTGGCCCCGCACATCGTGATGCGCGGCAACCTCGATTATTTCCTGCAGAACCAAACGCGCGAATCGAGCGCGAGACTGGGGCACAAAGCCAAGAGCGCTGCACCAGTACTTTCGGAATACTATAGTTAGCTCGGCGGGCCAGGAGTGGCCCGGCTAGAGGAGGGACTTATCTTTTTTCTAGGAATCGATGTTGGCACCGGCGGAACGCGTGCTCTCGTCATGGATGAGAGTGGAAAGGTTGTGGCTTCGGGGACGGCGGAACACATTCCCTTTGCCAGTCCACAACTGGGATGGGCGGAACAGGATCCGCGGGATTGGTGGCGTGCGTGCACCGAAGCGGTCCAACTCGCATTGAAGGAACTGGGGAAGGGCGGCGAATCGATCGCGTGCGTCGGATTCTCCGGGCAGATGCACGGTGCTGTCATGCTCGACGGCCGAGATGAAGTGGTTCGGCCTGCGTTGATCTGGTGCGACCAGCGAACCGAAGAGCAGGGCCAGGAACTGGCACAGCTTTTTGGGATCGACCGGCTGATTCAGCTTACCTGCAATCCTCCGCTGACGAACTTCACGCTGACCAAGTTCCTGTGGGTACGGAAGTACGAACCGCGCAACTGGGAACGCGTGGCGCATGTCATGCTGCCGAAGGACTACGTGAGGTTCCGGCTGACGGGCGAACGTGCGATCGACATGGCGGATGCTTCGGGCACGTTGATGCTCAACGTTTCGAAGCGAGAGTGGTCAGACGAGGTGTTGGCCGGGACCGGTATCGACAAGGCGTCGTTACCGACGTTGTGGGAATCTCCGCAAGTCTGCGGGCGGTTGTCGGCAGCAGGAGCCGCGGCCACCGGGCTGAAGCCGGGAACGCCGGTAGTGGCCGGAGCGGGCGATCAGGCTGCGGGCGCGGTAGGAATGGGAATCGTCCGTCCGGGGACAGTGAGCGCGACGATTGGAACTTCGGGTGTGGTGTTCGCGGCTACCGACGCGCCTTCGCTTGACCCGCGCGGGCGTCTGCACACGTTTTGTCACGCGATTCCGGGGCGTTGGCACGTCATGGGAGTCACACAGGCGGCAGGGTTGTCATTGCGCTGGTTCCGAGATCGATTTGGAGCCGGCGCGGATGACGGCCGTGATCCGTATGAGAGGCTCTCGGATGAGGCGGCGAAGACTCCGGTGGGTTCGGACGGTGTCCTATGGGCGCCGTATCTGATGGGAGAGCGCACGCCTCATCTCGATCCGAATGCGCGCGGGGCGCTGGTGGGCTTGTCGGCGTCGCATACCCGTGGACACATCATTCGCGCGATTCTGGAAGGGGTGGCTTTCAGCCTCCGAGACACGTTCACCATCTTCCGCGAGATGAAGGTGCCGGTGACGCGGATCCGGCTGGGTGGTGGCGGAGCACGGTCGCCACTGTGGCGACAGATTCAGGCCGACGTGTATGGGCACTCGGTCGAAATCGTTGAGGCGGAAGAAGGCGCCGCGTATGGGGCGGCCATTCTCGCCGGAGTGGGTGCCGGGAAGTGGGCCTCCGTCGATGAGGCTTGCGATGCGGTGGTGAAGACGGCGCAGAAAGTGGATCCGGTTGCGCAGAACGTGTCGGTGCTCGACCGAGCGTATCAGGAATATCGCAGAGTCTATCCGGCGCTGAAACAGATCAGCGGTTGAGGAACCGGGCGATCGGGTGCTGCTTCGGCGAAGGCCTCAAGCTCTTGTGCGGACTGATGTCGTGATTTTCCTTCAACCCGACTTCGAATCGCACGCTCATTTCGTTGAGAACTGGTAGATCGTCTGCGTGCGGTACGTCTCACCCGGCCGCAAAATGATGGAGGGAAAATTCGGGTGATTTACCGAGTCCGGGTAGTGCTGTGTCTCCAGGCAGAACCCCGAATGTTTTCCGTAAACCACGCCTTCCTTGCCAGTGAGTGTGCCGTCTAGAAAGTTACCGGAGTAGAACTGCACGCCTGGCTCGGTGGTCCAGACCTCCATTTGACGTCCGGACTGGGGATCGAAGACACGAGCTGCCAGCTTCTTGCCCGCTCCGCCGCGGAGAATGAAATTGTGATCGTATCCGCCGGGATCGCCCTTCATGCCGGCGATATGCTCGCCAATCGGTGCCGGCTTGGTGAAGTCGAGCGGTGTTCCCTTCACGGGTGCAATTTCGCCGGTGGGAATGAGATTGGAATCCACGGGCGTGTAGGAATCAGCCGGCAAATACACGATGTAGCCAAGGACGTCCTTCTCGTGGCCCAGGTTGAAGTAACTGTGATTGGTGAGATTGACGGGCGTGGGCTTGTCAGTCGCAGCGGAATAATCGATTTGCAGTTCGTTATTGTCAGTGAGGCGGTAGACCACCGTGATAGAGACATTCCCCGGAAAGCCTGCGTCACCGTCAGGAGAGACATAAGTGAAGCGAGCGGCCGCTGCCTGGGCCTCGTGGAGAGGCTCAGCCTTCCACACGACGCGGCTAATGCCCTTCTGCCCGCTGTGCAGGTTATTCGGCGGATTGTTGACTTCGAGTGAGTATTCTTTGCCGTCGAGCGTGAACTTGCCCTTGGCAATCCGGTTCGCAACCCTTCCCACCGTGGAGCCGAACCAAGGGTGGTTCCCAACGTATCCGTTGAGATTGTCGAAACCGAGGACGACGTCGGCCATTTTGCCCTTGCGGTCGGGTACCCAGAGTTCCGTCAGCGTCGCGCCATAGGTGATGACTTTTGCGATGGCGCCCTTCGAGTTCTTGAGCGTCAACATTTCGACAGCAGTGCCGTCGTCGAGCGTTCCAAACTTGCTGGTTTCCACCGAAGCCTCCGGGGCCTTATGACCGGGCTCACTCCAGGCGGGAGCACAGATCGCTACCAGAAAGAGGATGAGGAACAATTGCCAGCGGGAAGCGCGCATCCGTACCGGACCTCCTCAGAAGTGTGCCTCGGTCTTTTTTCAGAATTGCTAGTGTAGCGTAAGTGTCTCCGAGCTTGGAGTGCAAGGACATGAGGCACCCAAAGCTGGGTTTGTCATTGACAAATGTCGGGAGCGGGTGCCAGAGTTTCGGTCGGATATTCTCGCGTTCCAGTTCGCAAACGTTTCCGATCCCTTGGCGCAGCTTGGTTTCTGGCCGGGGACACGAGGTCGATTCATGTCCAGCAATACTCATGTTTCTCCGCGATATATCTTGGCGATCCTAGGGGCAGTATGGGCCTTCGCCCCCTTGGCCCACGCACAGTGGGCGCCAATGAATCCGGTGGTGAACGTCCAGAAGCAAGCCGACGGCGTCCTGCTGAAAATGAAATCCGGCACCTTGAAGGTGCAGGTCTGTTCAGATTCCATCGTGCATGTTCTGTACTCGGCAACATCGTCGTTTCCGACTCGCTTTGACCCGGTCGTCATCAAGACGAGCTGGCCAGCTGCCGACTGGAAGATGGATTCCAACGATGACGAAATCACGTTATCGACTTCACGTCTGAAGTTGGTGATCACGCGTAAAGATGGGGCGATCACCTATCGCGATCTCGCAGACAAGCAGTTGGTACAGGAGGCGACGCGAAAGCTGACCCCGGTGAAGGTGAATGGAGAGGATACGTATCGGGCGGAGTCGTTCGTCAATATCTATGGTTCGCGCGAAGGTTTTTACGGTCTGGGGCAGCATCAGGGCGGAGTGTGGAACTACCGCGGAGAGTCCGTCGATATTTCGCACGACAACACGAACATCTCCGTGCCGTTACTGGTTTCGAGCAACGGGTATGGAATCTTCTGGAATAGCGCCGCGCGCAGCCGCTTCAACAACCGCTTCGCCAATTACCTGTACGTCAGCTCGGAAGTCGCCGATGTCATTGACTACTACTTCTTCTATGGGCCGGAACTGGATCAAGTGGTCGCCGGCTATCGTGAACTGACTGGCCAGGTTCCGATGTTCGGCAAGTGGGCGTATGGCTTCTGGCAGTGCAAGAACCACTATAAATCGCAGGAAGAGATTCTCGGCGTCGCGGCCAAATACCGCCAACTGCACATTCCTGTCGACAACATCGTCCAGGACTGGTTCTGGTGGAACCGCAAGGGTGAATTTGTGTTCAACAAGAGCTATCCCAACCCAAAGGGAATGGTCGATGAACTGCACGAGAAGAACTTCCACCTGATGATCTCCATTTGGCCGTTCTTTGAGCCAGGTTCCGCCAACTACGACTACATGGACAAGAGAGGCTGGTTTGTCGACAAGTTCAAATTTGCCAAGCCTCCTTACCACACGGACGCGATGGCCGTGTATGACGCAACGAATCCTGAGGCGAGGAAATACTATTGGGATCAGGTGAACAAGGGGCTGTTCGGCATCGGGCTTGATGCCTGGTGGATGGACACGACCGAGCCGGAAACCGAAGGTCAGGAAGACAATATTCAGCTTGGACACAAGCTCGCAGCCGGAAGCGGCGATCGCTATGTCAACCTCTTCCCGATGCTGACCACGGGCGCAGTTTACGACGGGCAGCGCGCTGCCTCGGACAAAAAGCGGGTGTACATCCTGTCGCGCTCGGCTTTTGCCGCTTCGCAGCGATATGGCGTTACCGCCTGGTCGGGCGACATCAACTCCGACTGGTTCAGCCTGCGGCGGCAGATTCCGGCCGGACTCAATTTCGCGCTTTCTGGAATCCCGTATTGGACGACGGACATTGGCGGGTTTGTCTTCGGCAGCCCGACGGATCCGGCGTTCCGGGAACTGTTCGTTCGCTGGTTCCAGTTCGGGACCTTCAATCCAATCTTGCGCGTTCATGGCACACGCAACCCGGATGAGAACGAGTTGTGGTCGTACGGGCCGGATGCGCAGAAAATTCTTGTGAACTTCGATCGGCTACGCTATCGCCTGTTGCCCTACATCTATTCGCTGGCGTGGAAGACCACTTCGGAGAGCTACACGCCGATGCGTCCGCTGGTCATGGATTTCCGCACCGATGTGCGGGCGCAAAACACCTGGGATGAGTTCATGTACGGTCCGTCATTTCTGGTGAGTCCGGTGACGGAGCCGGGCGCCACCAGTCGCCGCGTCTATCTGCCCAAGGCGAAGTGGTACGACTTCTGGAACGGAATCGTGGTGGGTGGCGAAAGGGAAGTCACCGGAGAGGCGCCTCTCGATCGCCTGCCCCTCTATGTACGCGCGGGCTCGATCCTGCCGCTAGGCCCCGAGCTCGAGTGGTCTACGGAGAAGGCTGCCGATCCGATCGAAGTGCGCGTGTATCGCGGGTCCGACGGCACCTTCACGATGTACGAAGACGAGAACGATACCTACAACTACGAGAAGGGCGCATACGCGACGATCCCGTTACGATGGGACGACGCCAAAGGAATACTGACCATCGGCGACCGGCAGGGCCAGTTCCCCGGAATGCTCGCCAGCCGGACATTCCGCGTCGTTTTTGTCGGCGAGAATCATGGCGTTGGTATCGCGCCGTCCGACACTGCTGACAAGGTCGTGACTTACTCGGGAAAGCAAGTTACAGTGACGCCGTAATTTCTTCATCGACAACTGGAGGCAGCTGTGTCCTCATCTTCTGCTATTCGCATGCTGTGGTGTTTCCTGCTGTTCCTTGCTCTGACGACTTTTGCGCAATCGCCGTCCCTTCCCACGCAAATTCCCGGCCAGAACGCCATCCTGATGGGCACCGATTGGTACCCCGAACAGTGGCCCGAAGCGCGCTGGGAAGAAGATCTGCGCATGATGGAAGCCGCAGACCTGAAAGTAGTCCGAATCGCGGAGTTTGCCTGGAGCCGCATGGAGCCATCCGACGGCCACTTCGATTTCGACTGGCTCGACCGCGCCATAGCCCTGGCCGCCAAGCATCACATCGTTTCGGTTGTGGGAACGCCGACCGCAGCTCCCCCCGCGTGGCTCACGCAAAAATATCCGGATACATTGCGGATTGACGAACACGGTGAACGCGCGACGCACGGCAATCGCGCGCACGGTTCGGTAAGTTCTCCGCGCTATCGCGAGTATTGCCGCCGCATAGCGGAGCAGATGGCGCTCCACTTCGGCCACAATCCGAACGTGGTCGGATGGCAGATCGACAACGAGTACGGTTACGCATTGATGTCGTATGACGACGTCACGCGCAAGCAATTCCAGGACTGGTTGCAGGCCAAGTACAAGACCCTCGACAACCTGAACACTCGTTGGACGACGTCTTACTGGAGCCAGACCTATGACAACTGGGCCGAGATCCCGATTCCGGTTGGCGGTCACAATCCCGGCCTCATGCTCGAGTGGAAGCGGTTCGTTACCTATGCCTGGACTTCGTACCAGCAGAACCAGGTGGACGCGATCCGCAAGCACGCGGAGCCGCGCCAGTTCATCACCGGCAACTTCATGGGTTTCTTTGACGGGTTCGATCACTACATCATCACTGAGCCGCTTACGTTCTCGTCCTGGGATGACTACGTCGGCACAGGCCATGTGGATCCGGCGTTCAACGGCCTGTCGCATGATCTGACGCATGGTTTCCGGCGGCAGAACTTCTGGGTCATCGAGACCCAGCCCGGAGCGGTGAACTGGTCGTCCCTGAACAACTTTCTGAACCGCGGAGAGGCGCGAGCCATGGCGTGGCAGGCCATCGGTCACGGCGCCGACGATGTCAATTACTGGCAGTGGCGCAGCGCTCTCAACGGCCAGGAAGAGATTCATGGCGTTCTTGTCGGCCCCGATGGCACGCCGGTTCCGTTCCTTGACGAGGTCAGCCAGACCGCGCATGAGTTCGCAAAGGTCGAGGCGGCCTTCCGCGGCACCACCCCAGTCTCGGAGGTTGCTCTGCTCTACTCCTACGACAGCCACTGGGCCGTGCAGTTCCAGAAACACACGGAGAAATATGACGACATCGGATTGCTGAAGAGCTACTACGCCGCCCTGCGGCCGCTTTCGCAATCCGTCGATGTGGTCAGCGCCTACGCCCCGCTCAGCGGTTACAAACTGGTGGTGGCGCCGAATCTGAATGTGCTTCCAAAAGATATGGCCGAGCACCTGCTCGACTACGTGCGCAGCGGCGGTCATTTTGTGCTGGGGCCGCGCTCTGGCATGAAGGATGAGTTCAACGGTCTCTTGCCGCAGCGGCAGCCGGGATTTCTGGTGGATGCGCTGAGCGGTCGCGTCGAACAGTACTACGCCCTGGAAAAAGACATGCCTGTCTCCGGCTTATGGGGATCGGGCAGTACCAGCGTCTGGGCCGAGCAGCTAAAGACGAATGCCGCCGACGCTGAAGTCCTTCTCAGATACGGCAAGAGCAACGGCTGGCTCGACGATCAGCCTGCAGTTGTAACGCGGGCGTATGGCAAAGGAAGCATCACCTATATCGGGGCCGTGCTCGATGACAAACTCATGTCGGCGGCTGCGCAGTGGCTGGTGCAGAAGAGCGGCGTCAAGCCGGTACTCGGACCTGTGCCCGACGGAGTCGAGGTGAGTCGCCGCGCTGGCGGAGGGAAACAGGTCTACGTTCTCGTCAACTACGCGCCAGAGAGCCGGACCGTGGCTCTACCCCGGACGATGAAGCAGTTGCTCACAGGCAAGCAAGGAGACAGTGTCGAGCTCCCGCAGTATGGAGTGGAAGTGCTCGTGGATGCGAAGTGAGTCGTTCGGGTGGTCGCCCGCTCTACTGGAGCGCGATTCGGTAGACGCAAGGGTACTTGTCGGCCCTGCGACGGAAGCTGAAAGTGGAAGCCATCTGGCCGCTGGTCCCATGCGGGTATTGGATCCGAATCCGGCAGCGTGGCGCTCTGGACCTTCTTGTCGCCAAGCCTATCTGCGCTGAACATGAAACGGGTTGGACTAGCTCGGGCGCTGTCAAAGCTCGGATACTGCTCGCGCTCGCAGGCAGCAGGTCTGATTCGTGGCGGGCGAGTCACTTTGAATGGGCAGGTGGCGCGAGATCCGGAAATGCCGGTGCGGATGGAGCGCGACCGGATTGCAGTCGACGGCTCCGGAATCCGCCAGGAGTCCATGGTCTACCTGATGATGAACAAGCCGCGCGGCGTGGTGACGACCGCGTCGGATGAACGAGGGCGCACGACGGTTTACGACCTGCTCGAAACCGATTTCTGGGTGGGGCCGGTTGGACGATTGGACAAAGCAAGCGAAGGCCTACTTTTGCTGACCAACGATTCAGAATGGGCGGCAAGGATTACGGACCCGGCTGGCCATGTGGACAAGCGTTATCACGTGCAAATCGATCGCGTAGCGGATGACAGTCTGGTGGAGCAGGTTGAGCGTGGGATCGAGGCCGATGGGGTTCGCCTTCGCGCCAAGGCAGCACGGATTCTGCGTCTTGGTGAAAAGAACAGCTGGCTGGAAGTCACGCTCGACGAAGGGAAGAACCGGCAGATTCGCCGCATGTTGGCGGCGCTCGATATCGAAGTGCTGCGACTTGTGCGAGTGGCGGTAGGACCGCTGGAACTAAGCGACCTGAAGAAGGGCGGTGTGCGAGCGCTAACGGCCAGGGAGAAGGCCCGTCTCGACGATCGATTGGCAACCAGGAAACGGCCCTAAAAAGACAGCGGGCGCATGCCGATAGATGTGGGGTGAGGATGGCAACGGCATGCGCCCTATTAAGTTGTATCGAGGTTATGCTTCCGTCGTCCGTCTGTCAATATAAATCTTTTCGATTCAGTTACTTACGAGATAAATCCATTCACAATTCAAGGAATCTGCGCAAGTGCATGGATCACATATCCGTGTGACTTCCTGCGCCATCCCGCTTCCCGGGTTTCCCGGCAGTCGCTTCAACGAGATCGGCATGATTTTCGACGAACTCCGGCGCTTGGCGAAGAACCTTGCGCTCGTTGCCGTAAGCGAGCTGGCGGGAGGTTTCCGCGAGAGGCACCCAAAGCGCGCGTTTGACTTCGATCCGCATCTCGGGAGCGATGGCATCAATTTCTCCCGAGCTATAACGCAGAAGATAGAAGCTGACGATCTTAAAGACGCGTTCACCATCGCCCCAGGTTCGAACATAGACGTACTTGATATCGGCGAGTTTCGTGATGACTTCCGCGGTGATGCCGGTTTCTTCGCGCACCTCGCGGATAGCTGCGTCCTGCGCTTTCTCTCCGCTATCGAGTAGGCCCTTGGGCAGCGCGAGTACGGCGCGCGTACGTTTTGCAGAAGAACTGGCCTCCGACTTCTCCCGCTGCGGTTCGATGAGAGCAACATGCCAGGCATCGGAGATCTTGCGAAGGACGACACCGCCGGCTGAGATTTCACGCACCATGTCCCTTCAACATATCAAGATTTGGCCAGGCTGGCAGTCGTCTGCTGAATCAGCTGCCACGCATGCTCGACATGGCGCGCCTCGGTATGGGTCTGGCCCACGCAGAGGCGCAACGTGAGCTTGCCGTCGAGTTTCGTGTGTGTCAGGTACATCTGGCCGCTCTGGTTCAGGCGATCCATCAGTTTCTGATTGTCGGTGTCGCCGGAACGGAGACGAAAGCAAACCAGATTCACGGGCACAGGCGCTGCCAGTTCAAAGCGAGCGTCTTCCTTCACCCATCCGGCAAATTGTTGCGCCAGCCGCACATGCTCGCGAACATGCTGCTGCAAGCCCTCGATTCCGTAGTAGCGAATCACGAACCATAGCTTGAGCGAACGAAATCGTCGGCCCAAAGGGATTTGCCAATCGCGATAGTCGATGACGGCGCCGGACTCGGTGGCCTGGTTACGAAGATATTCCGGCAATACGGAGAGGGTTTGAATCAGGTGCTTGCGATCGGCGACGTAAAAGCAGTCGCAATCGAAGTTGGTAAGCATCCATTTGTGTGGATTGAAGCAGTAACTGTCGGCGAGTTCCAGGCCGTCGTGGAGGAAGCGGAATTCTGGGCAGAGGGCGGCGGTTCCACTCATCGCCGAATCGACATGGAGCCAGAGGTTGTGTTCGCGGCAGATCGCACCGATCGCGCGCACTGGGTCGATTGCGTTGGACGAAGTTGTGCCGACCGTCGCGCAGACGAAACAGGGAACCAGGCCGGCCTGCTTGTCGGCGTCGATCTGGCGCGCGAGGGCATCGGGACGCATCGCAAAGGTCCGGTCAACGTCGATGACGCGCAGGTTGTCGGAGCCCAGTCCGGCAATCTTGACTGCCTTTTCGACCGAGGAATGCGTCTGCGTGGAAACGTAGGCGAGAAGACGGCCGTCGCATCCCTTCCGATTGCCGGCGAACTGCGTGGCGCGCTCGCGGGCGGCGAGTACCGCGCAGAGCGAGGCGCTGGACGCGCTGTCCTGGATGACGCCGCCCCCCGTGCTGGTTGAAAGGAAATTGCCAGGCAAGCCCAGCATGGGGACAAGCCAGTCCAGCACGTGCGTTTCGAGCTCGGTACACGCCGGACTCGTAGACCACAACATGCCTTGAATGCCGAAACCGGTGGACAGCAGATCCGCGAGAATCGCAGGGCCGGAAGTGCTGGTCGGAAAATAGGCGAAGAAATTCGGGGACTGCCAGTGAGTGATGCCGGGAAGGATGAGGGCCTCCACATCGCCGAAGATGCGGTCGAACGGCTCTCCGGTCTGAGGCGGATGAGGCGCGAGCTTGGCGCGAATCTCACCCGGGTGGACGCGAGAGAGCACAGGAAAGCTCTCGATGCGGGAATAGTAGTCGGCAATCCAATCCACGACGGCGTGGCCGTGGCGGCGGAATTCGTCTGCGGACATGTGAAAAGAATTGGACTCAGGCATGGGATTTGTAATTCGTGATTTGTAATTTGTAATTGAAAATTCAAGACTTCCGATGGTCAATCGCAAATTACAAATTACCAGCTACAAATTCAGCTGCCCGTAGTACACGCGCGTGTTGTACTCGAACGCGACGGCTCCCGCCTGAGCGTGCGCGCGAAAGATGCGCTGCAGTTCCCGCATCATAGGCTCGTGATTGGGATGATCGGCGAGCGGCGCGTAGGACGAAGACAGGAGCCGTCCGGCAACGCCCTCGAAGTCGAATTCCTGGCGCAGTTCGAAGGTGCGTTCCTTGTACGGCGCGGGCGCGAAGAACTCATGGATGACGGCTGTCGTGCGTTCGTGGCGCACTTCCTTGTAGTCAGTACCGTAGGCAAGCAGGAGATCTTCGTAGTCGCGAAGAAACGGTGTGCTCGAAGTGCGTCGCTCGTTCCAGATCAGAACACACCAGCCGGCGGGCTTCAAAATGCGGGCGAATTCGGCGCGGGCACGGCTGCGGTCGAACCAGTGTGCCGCCTGGGCTGCAGCGACAATATCGACAGACGCAGAGGACAATGTCGTCGCCTCTGCCGTACCGGCAAGCGACGTCAGCGCAGGATAACCGGCCAGCAATCGCTCTCCGGCCTGACGCATGGGAGCATTCGGTTCGACGGCGAACACACGGTTGCCATTTTCCAGCAGCAAGCGCGTGAGTGCTCCCGTTCCCGAGGCGATGTCGGCGATGACGTGGAAAGGACGCAATCCACACTCGCTTCGAAGCACGTCGATCACCTCGGGCGGATATCCTGGCCGATAGCGGAGGTAGTCCTCGACGCGATCGGAAAACCGTGCCGTGGGCGCCTTGTCCATTACGATTCAGTGTAACGCGCGCATCGCAATGGCTGCGCACGATACAATTTGCATCTTGTGCCCAACCAAATAGGGCAGAGGGTTGGATCCAGGTGGTCAACGGGAAGCCTATGAAGATCGTTTCCGGTGCTGTCGTCTTTCTTGCACTGCTGCTTTCAGTTCCCCAGGCGTTCAGCGGTCCAGACCGGGAGAGCCGCTCGTCGGAAGTAACGATCATCACCGGGTTTCGAGATGTTGCCGCCGAGCAGGAACTGGAGCGGCGTTTTCTCGCAGCGCCGGATCCAAAACTCGCCGAAGCGCACCTGCGGACTCTCACGCAGGCGCCGCACATTGCCGGCTCGCCGGAAGACAAGGCCACTGCGGATTACGTGGCGCAGAAATTCCGCGAAGCAGGCCTCGACACAGAAATCGTCGAGTACAGGGTGTGGATGAATTATCCGGCAGAGATCAGCGTCGACATGACCTCCCCCGAAGGAGTCATGATGCACGGCCCGCGCCGTGAGCACGTGGAAAGCGATCCGTTCCAGGACGATCCGCGAGTCGTGAATACCTACAACGGCATGTCACCGTCGGGCGACGTGGATGCTGAAGTTGTCTATGCGAACTACGGTGCCCCGGAAGATTTCGACAGGCTCAAGAAACTCAACGTCGACGTCCGCGGCAAGATCGTGGTCGTCCGCTACGGGCAGAACTTCCGTGGTGTGAAGGCATTCGTAGCCCAGGAGCGGGGGGCGGCGGCAGTCATCATCTATTCCGATCCCAAAGACGACGGCTACTACCGCGGCGACGCGTATCCGAACGGACCGTGGCGTCCGGCGAGCGGTACGCAGCGCGGATCGGTGGGTTATATGTTCCAGTTCGCCGGCGATCCGACGACGCCTGGAATTGCATCGGTGCCTTCTCTGCCCGATTCGAAACGTACGCCCCCGGCGGAATCAGCACAGCTGCCCAAGATTCCGGTGACGCCGCTCTCGTATGCCGACGCTTCGCCAATCCTTGAGCATCTGGGCGGCCCAGCTTCACCCCGCGAGTGGCAAGGCGCGTTGCCATTTACGTATCACGTCGGGCCCGGTCCCGCTAAGGTGAAAATCCATCTCAAGCAGGACTATCAGTATCGGACGATCTGGGATGTCATCGGCAAAGTGAAGGGAACGACCTGGCCGGATGAGTGGGTTGTAGCAGGCAATCACCGCGACGCCTGGGTATATGGCGCGGTGGATCCGAACAGCGGCACGGCGGCGATGCTCGAGTCGGTGCACGGCCTTGGGGAACTCCTGAAGTGGGGATGGAAACCGAAGCGCACGATTGTGATCGGCAGCTGGGACGCGGAAGAAGAAGGCCTGATCGGTTCCACCGAATGGGGCGAGGATCATGGCAAAGAACTGGGCAACGCTGCGGCTTACTTCAACATGGACGTGGCCGTCTCAGGGCCGAAGTTCGGGGCGTCCGCGGTTCCGAGCTTGAAGCAGTTCATCCGCGAGATCGCGAAGGCGGTGTCTTCTCCCCAGGGCGGCACGGTATACGACGCATGGAAGAAGGCAGCACAGTCCGCTCGTCAGGCAGCTCGCTCTCAGGAGGGCACCGGGACGTATCGTCCTCCGAACGCGGAGGTACGGGACGACGTGCCGGTGGGCGATCTTGGAAGCGGCTCGGACTATACCGTGTTTCTGCAGCACTTGGGCGTGCCTTCTACGGACGTGGGATCGACGGGTGACTACGGCGTATATCACTCGGTCTTCGATAATTTCGCCTGGTTCAAGAAGTTCGGCGATCCCGATTTTCGTTACGAGCAACAGATGGCGCGCGTATATGGACTGGAGGTTGTCCGCATGGCCAGTGCGGACGTACTGCCGTACGACTACGAGGACTACGGTAAGGAAGTTCTGGTGTATCTCGATACGGCGAAGAAGAAGGCGCAAGACCGCTTCGGAGACAAAGCTCCAGACTTTTCGGCGGCTGTCCAGGGAGCACGACGTCTGGAACAGGCCGGCGCGAAAATGCTGCAGAAGCAGCGCAAGAACAGTGGGGATTCCACGCGGATGAACACCACACTCCGGATGACGGAAAGGTCATTGTTGATTCCGGAGGGCCTGCCCAACCGGTCCTGGTACCACCACTCGATTTATGCACCGGGGCAATACACCGGATACGCGGCAGTCGTCATTCCCGGCGTCAACGAAGCCATCGACGCCGGCGATGTGCGCCGCACGGAGCAACAGATCTCGGCCCTGGCGGCGGCTTTGCATCGGGCCGCCATGACGCTGGAGGAATACCGCTAAAGCATGGCGTTGGCAATGAATCCCGAGATGACGATCCGGCACGTATTGGAAGATCTGCCGACTGCCGCGATGGCGACCTTCCTCGCCTTGTTTCCAATCGTGAACCCGTTCGGCGGGATTCCGATGTTCTTTACTCTGACGGCCAATTACTCGCGCCAGGAGCGGCACAGGACTGCACTACGGACTTCCTTCTACGTGATCGCAATCCTGGTGATCTTCATGTTGTTTGGGCGGTTCGTGCTGAACTTTTTCGGCATCTCGCTGCCTGTGCTGAAAATCGCAGGCGGGTTGATCGTGGCGAATACCGCGTGGGGCATGGTCACGGCATCGAGCCGGATCACCCATGAAGAAAGCAGCGAAGCGCTTACCAAAGAAGATATCTCGTTGACGCCGATGGCGATGCCCATGCTGTCCGGACCAGGTTCAGTCGGAGTCGTGATGGGTCTGGCGGCTCATGCATCGGGCATGCTCGCATATGTAGGAATGATCGTTGGAATTGTTGCGATTGGACTCGCCGTGTACCTGCTGCTGTGCACAGGCGGGCCGCTGGTGAAACGTCTCGGCCCCAGCGGCATGGGAGCGATCACCCGAATTTTCGGGTTCTTGATCCTGGCGATCGCGGTGCAGTTGGTATGGGACGGTGTGGCGGACTTCAGAACGTAACGCTCAGGCCGTCGATTCCAGAGTCATTTGATTGTAACCAGCTTCTCCACCAGCCCCGAGTAGTCCTTCTTTTCCAACCCGTGCACCTGCTTGTTGTACTCGTCGACCTTGCTGGAGTAGTTCATCGAACAGAACTTCGGGCCACACATGGAGCAGAAGGCTGCCGTTTTGTATCCCTCTTCGGGCAGCGTTTCGTCGTGCATGGAGCGGGCCGTTTCCGGATCAAGTGAGAGTTCGAACTGTTTTTCCCAGTCGAACTTGTAGCGCGCGTAGCTGAGAGCGTCATCACGGTCGCGGCTGCCAGGACGTTGGCGGGCTACGTCGGCAGCGTGGGCGGCTATCTTGTACGCGATGATACCGTCTTTTACGTCCTTCTCGTTAGGCAGACCCAGGTGTTCTTTCGGCGTGACGTAGCAGAGCATCGAGGCTCCGTACCAGCCGATCATGGCGGCCCCGATGGCTGACGTAATGTGATCGTAGCCAGGAGCGATATCAGTCACAAGCGGGCCCAACGTATAAAAGGGCGCTTCGTAGCAGTACTCGTTCTCGAGGTCGACCTGCTCCTTGATCTTGTGCATCGGCACATGTCCCGGGCCTTCGATCATGGTTTGCACGTCGTGTTTCCAGGCGATCTTCGTCAACTCGCCCAGGGTTTTGAGTTCGGCGAACTGAGCTTCGTCGCTGGCGTCGGCGAGACAGCCCGGACGCAGCCCGTCGCCGAGCGAGAAGCTGACGTCATACTTCGCGAAGATTCTGCAGATGTCTTCGAAGCACTCGTAGAGAAAATTCTGCTTGTGGTGGTAGGCCATCCATTGCGCGAGGATTGCACCACCACGGCTGACGATGCCCGTGATCCGTTTGGAAACCATGGGCAGGTACTGGATCAGCACTCCAGCGTGAATCGTCATGTAGTCGACACCCTGCGCCGCCTGCCCTTCGATCACCTCCAGCATGACCGCCGAGTTCAGATCCTCAACACGCTTCACGCGCGAGATGGCTTCATAGATCGGCACCGTGCCGATCGGTACGGGCGAGTGTCGCAAGATGGCTTCACGAATCTCGTGAATGCCGCCGCCGGTGGAGAGATCCATTACTGTGTCGGCGCCGTAGTGGACGGCAGTGTGCAGCTTCTTGAGTTCCTCGTCGACGTTCGAAGTGACGGCGGAGTTGCCGATATTGGCGTTGATTTTGCACAGGGAAGCGACGCCGATCGCCATCGGCTCAAGTTCCGCGTGGTTGATGTTGGCGGGAATAATCATCCGCCCGCGGGCTACTTCATCGCGCACCAGTTCCGGTGAGACCTTCTCCCGTTCCGCGACGTACATCATTTCTTCCGTGACAACGCCGCGACGCGCATAGTGCATCTGCGAGAAGTTGCCGTCGCTGTTTTCCGATTTGCGCCGGGCGATCCACTCGGCTCGGGGCTTCAAGACCGCGTTAAGACCATTGCCGTTCGATCCGTTTGCGGGGTTGCCGTTTACTGCAGACATGCGCGTGCACCATCCTCAGGAAGATCCGACGAAGAAATTATACGCGCTCAAAGTCCCGGCCGGAGCGGGCCATGGCGGCGATACACGCGCCCGGTACGGCTGGCAATCGCGAGCCGTCAGAAAACTTGAATCCAGCGAGCCCATGGACGAATCTCATGCAGGTAGTCGTTATAACGAATATATGACGGGCAAAAGCGCCCGCTGACGGAGGCAAGGATGTTCAACAAACTGATTTCCACTTCCGACGACGTTTCCCTGACGATCCTGCGAGTGGTGCTGGGCGTGGTCTTTTTCGTCCACGGAGCGCAGAAACTGCTCGGATGGTTCGGTGGATTCGGCCTGGCCGGCACCCTCGGATTCATGCACCAGCTGGGGATACCGGCTCCGCTCGCCTACCTTGCGATCGCGACCGAGTTCTTTGGCGGCCTCGGGCTGATTGTCGGATTTCTCACACGGATTCCGGCGCTGGGCATCGCGGTAGACATGATCGTAGCGGTCTTTACGGTTCATTACCCGAACGGGTTCTTCATGAATTGGATCGGGAACCAAAAAGGCGAGGGCTACGAATACCATCTGCTGGCGATCGCGATGGCGGCTGCGTTGTTGCTGAGGGGCGCGGGCAGGTTCTCAATCGATCGGACGCTGGCGAAGTAAGCAGCGTCGTGTCAGCAGGCGATAGGCTCGCCTGGTCTGCAACCGGTCGTGGTGATCAAACCACTCGGCTGTCAGCGCGCCACGGGAATCATCCGGCAAATTGGGTAGAGTGCAGGGCGAACCACTTTTCGATGGATCGGAACGAAGTGCACAGGCTCGCCGCTGAAGCCCTCTTTAAAGAATGCAGGGCCGGAGATAGCGCCCGGAGTGTAGCCTCCGAAGTCGTATTCGGTACATCCTTGCGCTTTCGCCCAAAGGATGGCGTGCCACTGCACAAGGTGGCCGACGCTGAAGTCCTCGCGCCGGTCGTTTGCTCCCCACACATACCAGCAGCGGCGTCCGCTGCGTACAATCACGGCTCCGCCCACCGCCGCCGAGCCGAGCCAGGCCAGGAGCAACGCTCCGCGTGCCGGTCCTGCGATCAGCCAGCGGATGATGCCACGCAGGTGATCAGGGCGATCCGCGGGGAATCCCTTGCTTATGACGGTGCGCGCATAGAGTTGGAGGAACTCCTCAGCGTCCTCTTCACCCACGGCTGCCCTCACTTGCACTTCCGCGCGTTCCGCCTTGCGCACTTTGTAACGTGTCGTGGGGCGAAACCGCGCCAGGATTTCTTCCGCCGCTTTTGTTACATCCAGACGCATCGAGAACCGGCCCTCATCCAGCGCACTCCAGCCATGGTCGAACAGCGACCGGTCGGGAAGGGCGGCGAGCGGCCGCTCCGGTGCGGCGTCGACGTAAACGGCCTTTTCACGACGCATCTGTTCGGCGAATTCGTTCAGGGAGTCGCTAAAAAGTCCTTCGTCGTCACAGACGGGTCCACGATTCAGGCGCGCCGCCCGCGGCCAGTTCAGCCGGCTTCCGAGAAGCGGTTGTACGCCGAAACTTGAAAACCACACGATTCTGCCTGACTCTCGGCGCGCCGCGAATCGCGTTTGCGGAGCGGCCCATTGAGGAAACTGGAACGGATGCCCCGTGTTCTGGCTATCGAGGAATGCCGTCACTTCTGCCAGGTTTGAGGCCGAAAGACCGTTCGGCGTGAAGAACTCGAAAGCCATCAACGCGATTCTAGGGGCTGCGCGCTTCTGCGACAACGTGGTTGCCCTTCGAATCATTGTCGAAGGGTGGACGAGATGCTAGTGTGATAAAAAGCTCTCACGCGTTCGCATCGGAATGACCCAGACATACCTCAGCGTCCACAACACGCCGGAAGTAGCGTCTTACTACGCGGCGATGCGCTTCATTTCTCCGTGCGAAAAACTGCTGTTCGACCGTTACATACCTGCCGGCGCCGCAGTGCTGGACCTGGGCGTTGGAGGAGGCCGAACCACGGCGTATCTTGCCCCGCAAGCATCCCGATATGTCGGCGTGGACTACGCGGAGGAGATGGTACGGGTCTGCCGGGAGAAATTCCCGGAGTTCGAATTCCAGCAGGCAGACGCATCCGACCTGTCGCGATTTCGGCCCGCCGAGTTCGATGTCGTCCTCATGGCATTCAACGGCATCGATTCACTCTCTGCGGAGGGGCGTAACCGCTGCTTCGCGGAATGCTTTCGACTGCTTCGATCCGGTGGCACGCTCATCTTCTCTTCACACAACGTGCGTGCCGTCCTGGTCGCTCCGGTTTGGGACCGCGAGCGGGTCCTGGAACTGGCGAGCCGATTGTCCTTGCGAAAGAAAGCGCTGCGGTATCCCATGGTGCCGCTTGTCACCTGCGCTGCCGTGATGCGCGCCTGGGCACGGGCAAGTTGGGCCAGCGCGCGCCGGTCCCCGCGTATGGCCACACGAGCCTTCTGGAGAGGAGAAGGTTACATGGAGGATCCCGCCTACGGAGGCTTCCTGCAGCATTACAGCGTCCCGAAACTGGTCGTCGCGGAAGTGGAGAGTCATGGGTTTCGGTGCCGCGAGATTCAGAGCAGCGAGTATCCGGTTGCCAAAGGCGAGTTGTTTACCAAGTGGTATTACTACGCGTTTGTGAAACCTGAGTCTTCCTGACGTTTCATGCCGACTCCGTCCATCTTCACTCTTGAGCACTGGAAAATCCGGTGAGCACCGAGACGCCTGAAAGCACAGTGTCGGTCGACGAAATCGGGGCCGCGGATAGCGGTCATCAGGAGTTCCACAAGAGTGTCTCCGAAATTACCCGGCAGTCGTCCGTGTCGTTTCTCGGAACCATCTCGACTCTGCTTGTCGGCTACCTGTTTAGGATCTATCTGGCTCGGAACCTGGGCGCGGAACTGCTGGGCTGGAACGCCCTCGGCATCGGACTGTACGCGCTGTTTCGCATGATTGGCGATCTAGGCATGCCCTACGCGGCCGGCCGGTATGTTTCAGTCTATAGCGCGACCGGACAGAACGATCGTCTTCGCGCCTTCTTTTGGCGTGCTCTGCTCTGGTCGATGTTGGGAAGCGGCATCTTCTGTGCCGGCCTGATCGCTGCCCGGCACTGGATTGCTGTCCAGTTCTTTCACGACAACGAACTCGCCGGCTACATTCCTTTTTATGCCTTTCTTATTCCAGTCGGTGCCGCCAATTCCTTCGTGCTCCAGACGCTCAGCGGGCTGAAAAAAGTAAGCCGCCGGACCTTTATCACGAACTTTGTTTCGGTTCCATTCATGATGGTCGCTACTATCGTCGCAGTGAGCCTTGGATTCTCCCTGCGCGGCTACATCGTGGCTCAGATCCTCGGCGAACTGCTGGCGATGGTGCTGGCGATCCTGAGCATACGGCGGTTTTCTCCCATCCCCCTTCGTTTTTCTGGCAGTTGGGGCGGCCGGTTACAACCCGAGGTATGGTGGTTTGCCCTGGCGCTGCTGGCCATGACTGTGCTCGAGTATGCGGCGTCGCGAGCCGACCGGCTCATCCTCGGGCATTACCTGCTGGCCAAAGAGATCGGTATCTACGCGGTAGCGAGTTCGGCTGCGGCTCTGTGTTCGCTGGTACTCCAGGCCGTCAACACGATTTTCGGTCCGGTAATCGCCGATCTTCACGCGCGCCAGGAACAGCAACTGCTGTCGAGGCTTTTTCAGACGGTGACGAAGTGGGTAATCGCGTTTACCCTTCCCCTGATCCTTTTGTTGTCGGTATTCGCGAGCACCGTGCTGGGGATCTTCGGAGCGGACTTTCAGGCTGGCAGCGTTGTGCTGATGATTCTGTGCGTAGGACAGTTGGCGAATGTGGGAACCGGTTCGGTGGGAACTTTGCTGTATATGTCAGGAAACCAGAACAAAATGCTGCCGGTCCAGGTCGCGGCTGCTGTATTGGCAGTGGCGGGAAACATCGCTCTGATTCCGCTCTTTGGCATAAAGGCAGCGGCCGTTGTCTCCGTACTGGCGACGGCTGTCAACAACGTCGTTTTTCTTGTCGTGGTGTGGCGCAAGATGCACTTGTTCCCGTACAACGCCAGCTATGTGCGCTTGCTTGTCCCGGTGTCGGCGACAGGCGCAGCCATCTGGTTCCTGCATGCGTATACAGTGGGAAGGTTGCCGGCGGTTCCTTTGTTACTGCTCGTGTTCATGAGTTCATATGTGGTGTTTTTCGGCGGAATCCTCATTTCCGGGCTGACCGAAGACGATCGCGTCGTTGTCCGCTTGATGCGGGAGAGGCTCGGGCCCTTCTTCAAACGAACGTCTTCCCAGAACGCACAGTAGAGACTTTTTTCGTGATCGAGAAACAACCGGCTCCAGCTCAGCTCAGTTCCGCAGTGTCTTTCCCGTCTTCAGCGTGTACCGAATCCGTTCCTGCGTTTTCTTTTCACCGCACAGAGACTTGAAGGCTTCGCGCTCGAGATCGAGTAGATACTGTTCGCTGACCGGCGTGCCGGGCGTGACATTCCCGCCACAGAGAACTTCGGCAACCTTGGCGCCCAGTTTCTGCTCGTAGTCGCTGATGTATTCACCCTGGCGCATCAGGTACACGCCCATCTTGAGGGCGGCAAGGATGTTCTCTCCGGGGGCGGGAATGTCAGTTCGCATCACCGGTGGCTCGTAGCCCGCCCGCACAAGTTCGAGCGCACGCCCTTTGGCCTCAGAAAGGAGGCGGTCGCGGTTCATGGTGACGCGGTCCGAGTCGGAGAGGAATCCGAGACCACGCGCTTCGTGAGCGGACGTCGCGACCTTTCCCGTTGCGATCGTCTCAAAGATCTTCTTCATCGCTTCCATAGTCTCGACTGACTCGCCGCGTCCATCGGGCCGGATGGAGCGGGCGGAGTCGACGGCGCGCAGCAACATCTCTTTGCAGCCACCGCCTCCGGGTAGAAGGCCGACACCGACCTCGACGAGGCCCATGTACAGTTCGGCGTGGGGTTGGCGGGCAGCAGCGTGCAGCGACATTTCGCACCCGCCGCCGAGGGTCAGACCGAACGGCGCCAGAACGACCGGCTTGGGAGAGAGCTTGATCGCCTGCGTCATCCCCTGGAACTGGCGGATGGCAAAGTCGACTTCATCCCATTCGTCCTCCTGGACGGACATGAGCAACATCATCAGATTGGCGCCCACGGAGAAATTCTGAGCGTCGTTGGTGATGACAAAGGCATCGAAGCCGTCGCCGGGCCCTTCGGGCTTCAGGCTCTGCACGATCAGCGAAATAATGTCGCCGCCGATCGTGTTCATCTTGGAGTGGAATTCGATGCAACCGACGCCGTCGCCGATGTCGACTAACGAAGCTCCGGAATTCTTTTTCACAACACCGTTCGACTTCTTGGCGACAGAGACTGACCACACTCCGGCCGGTACCTGGAGTAGTACCCGGCTGCCCGTGCTCAAGTCCCAGTAGGATTTTCCTGACGACGCTTTCGCATCGTCCACATACCAGGATTTTTGACCCAAGGCGAGTAATTTCTCGACGTTCGCTGCGACCGGACGACCTTCTTTCTTCATCCGAGCTACGGTGCCTTCGACGCCGGCCGCATCCCAGAGTTCGAAAGGCCCCAGTTCCCAGTTGAAGCCCAGTCGCATGGCACGATCGATTTCCACCACCGTCTCAGAGATTTCCGGAATACGATTCGCAGAGTAGGTCCAAAGATCGGTGAGCGCCGACCAGAGGAAAGTTCCGGCCTGATCACCTTTTTGCGGACCCGCACCTCCAAGCCCGAGCAACATGCGGAGTCGCGCGCCCGTCTCCTCGACATTCTTGGCCATGTCAAGCGCAGGGAATTTGGCCTTCTGGCGCGGACGATACTCCAGCGTTTTCCAGTCGAGGGCAAGCCGCTCGTCCTCGCCACCTTCGCCGCCTTTTAGCTTTTTGTAAAAGCCGCCCTTGGTCTTGTCGCCGAGCCATTTGCGGTCGAGCATCCGTCGGAAGAAATCGGGCAGATGGAGATCACTGCGTTCGTCGTGCACGTTCTGCGTCATGTTGGAAACGACGTGGCCGAGGATGTCGAGCCCGACGAGGTCAATCGTGCGAAAGGTTGCCGAACGCGGCCAACCCACCGCCTGGCCCGTGAGTGCGTCGATGTCCTCGATGCCAAGATCCATTTCCTGCATCAGGCGCATTACGTTCAGAACCGAGAAGGTACCGATGCGATTGCCGATGAAATTGGGAGTATCTTTCGCGCGTACGATTCCCTTGCCAAGTTGGGCGTCGCTGAAACGAGCGACGCAGTCCATCAATGCAGGATCGGAATCGGGTGTGGGGATGATCTCCAGCAGTCGCATGTAGCGCGGCGGGTTGAAGAAGTGTGTACCGAACCAGGATTTGCGGAAATCGTCGGAAAATCCTTCTGCGATCTTTGCTACGGGCAGGCCGCTGGTATTCGTTGTGATGATTGTCCCGGGCTTGCGAATCGCCTCGACCTTTCTGAGCAGCGAGCGCTTTATGTCGAGATTCTCGACGACAGCTTCGATCACCCAATCAACATCGGCCAGGCGTTTGAGGTCGTCTTCGAAATTCCCGATCGTGATAAGACGGGCAAGCGAGGTTTCAAAGAATGCGGCAGGCTTGGATTTGCGTGCGCCTTCCAGGCCCGCAGCGGCGATCTTGTTGCGAGTGGGGCCCTCCGCGTCGGATGGGACGATGTCCAGAAGGAGAGAAGGAACACCGGCGTTGGCGAAGTGCGCGGCGATACGGGCGCCCATGGTGCCCGCTCCGAGAACTGCAACTTTGTGGATCCGCTTCATGAGTGCGAGACTCCGCGATGACGATACTGCCTGAACTGCAATTGCAGACTTATCGATGGATCGGATTATGGCAGTTTATCCACCGCCCAGTCATTCTTGCCAGTGTCGATAAGGATGATATCGGAGGCCTTGCGACAGATCTGGCTCCCGCGCGTGGTTACGAGGACGACTGGAAAGCGATAACGTCCGCGGGAGCCGGCGCCGCGCGCGATCTCGAACCCGCGGCCTGATTCTACGGAAAAAAGAGTCTCGAATACGTCGGGATTCTGAGCGTGGCGCACACGATTGCTCAGCAGCACCATTCCGGTTTCCAGATCGCCGGTCGCCCAGGCATGCAGGAAGCGGTTAGCGGCCGCCAGCGCCGATGCGTAACCGGGGTCGGGTGGAGCCTTCTTCCTGCCATGTTGCTTGTGCGAGTTGCTGGCCCATAGCAGGCCCTGGGAGAGAAAAACGATGGCTATGGTCATGCCGAGATTGAGGACGTTGGAGTGGCCGCGACGAGCCGAGAGGCAGTTGAGACCGGAGCAACGATAGGAATGATAGGTGGACATCGTTCCCAGCCATTGTGCGCGGCGAGTTGGCCCGAGTTCAAGGCCAGTAACCTCTGTACTCGGGATTGGGGTTCGAGAGGTTCCGGGAGCGCTCTGTTTATGGCCTGTTTTGTCGTATCATGGGGCAGCGGGGTGAGCGCATGAGTACTCCCTACGGTCTGCAAATCACGGAGAGCTGTGTTATCTGCAAGCTACGGAACAACGGCTTTTTCTGTGATTTGCCGAAACCATCCGTAGAACATCTCGACAAGATCAAGTACGCCAGCGCATTCCCCCAAGGCGCCGTCCTGTTCGTTGAAGGCCAGGCGCCGCGCGGCATCTACATCATCTGTTCGGGCCGCGTGAAACTCACCACGACGTCGCGGGACGGCAAGACGCTGATCCTCCGGATCGCGCAGGGCGGCGAAGTGCTGGGCTTGCACGGAACTGTTTCAGGCAAGCCTTACGAGTTGACGGCAGAGACCCTGCAACCCTGCCAGTTGGATTTCATCAAGCGCGAAGATTTCCTGAAATTTCTCCAGACCCATGCCGATGCGTGCCTGAACGCGGCCGAGCACCTGAGCCAGAACTGCCAGAATGCGTACGAAATGATCCGTTCTCTGGGGCTTTCGCATTCTGTGTCGGAAAAACTGGCGCGTCTCCTTCTGGAATGGGCAAGCGACGGCGAGACCACGAAAGAAGGCATCCGCATCAAGATCGCCTTGACGCATGAAGAGATTGCGCAACTGATCGGCACGTCGCGCGAGACCGTGACCCGCGTCCTCGGTGAGTTCCGCGACAAGCAATTCGCACAGTTGCGTGGTTCGACGCTCCTCATACGCAACAAGTCGGCGCTGGAGAAACTGATCGGTGCCTAAGCTCCGAAGGCTTGAACTGGGTCGCTACAACCCTTGGCGCTGCATGCGTTCTCCTTTTTACGCGTGGTAGACTCCAGCTTCCTGACTAGTCATGGCGCAGTCAACGATTCCTTCCGCTTCCACCCTTGCAGCCGATATTTGTTCCAAGGCCGTTTCTCCTGTTGAAGTTGCTCGCGAGCATCTGGACCGCATCGAGCGTCTCAATCCCAGGCTGAACGCGTTTGTGGATTGGAACCCGGAGTTGGTTCTGCGCCGGGCCCGCGACGCCGAAAGAGCTGTCATGGCGGGAACTGCTCTCGGCCCATTGCACGGAGTCCCGCTTTCGATCAAAGCCTCGATCGATGTCTCGGGTCACCGCTGCGAAACAGGAACGCGATTGCGCGCCGGATACGTTGCGCCGCAGGATGCTCCACTGGTTTCGCGCTTGCGCACAGCAGGCGCGGTGATTCTCGGCGTCACCAATACACCGGAACTGCTCATGGCGTGGGAGACCGACAATCTGCTTTACGGGCGCACGAACAATCCCTGGGATCCGAGTCGGACCTCGGGCGGATCGAGCGGTGGCGAATCAGCGGCGATCGCAGCTGGTCTTTCGGCGGGAGGCGTCGGCAGCGATGGCGGGGGCTCGATTCGGGAACCGGCGCACTTCACCGGTATTTGCGGGTTGAAGCCCACGCCGGGACGCATTCCGATTACCGGACACTTTCCGAAATCCGGCGGTCCATTCGCACTGCTGGGTGTCGTTGGACCGATGGCGCGGACTGTCGCCGATCTGAAGTTGCTCTTTGACGCAATGGCAGGCGCCGATGATGGCGACCCATGCTCGGCGCCAGTACTGCTGCGCGAAATCGCTGCGCCGGAACTCCGGTCGCTTACGGTAGGGTTTTTTGAGGACGACAGCCGTACGCCCGTTACAAAAGACACCCGCGCAGCAGTGTCGCGGGCTGCCGGTCTTTTATTACGAGCTGGACTCCACGTTGAGCAATTTCGTCCCGAGGGTCTGGAAGAGGCTAGGCACCTTTGGTGGAAGTTCTTTGGCATCGCCGGTGAGATGATTCTTGGCCCCATGCTGCGGGGCCATGAATCGGAATTGAGCCCGATCCTGCGACAGTTTTCGGCGTGGACGTCGGCCGAGCCTGCGCTGAGCGGTGATTCATTTCTGGCGGCCTGGCTTGGACGTGATGACGTGCGTGAGAGAATTCTGATGCAGATGAAAAAGTATCCGATTCTGATCTGCCCGGTCGCTGCGATCCCCGCATTTCGCCACGGCGAGCGCGAGTGGCAGGTGGAAGGGCAGACCGTGAAATACCTGGATGCATGGAGCTACTGCGAGTGGTTCAACCTGCTCGGGTTTCCGGCGGCGGTCGTGCCGATGGCGCAATCTCCGGAAGGTTTGCCCATTGGCGTGCAGATCGTGGGGCGCCCATGGGAAGAGGAGCGCGTGCTCGCGATCGCGAAGGCGCTGGAAGAAGCGCGTGGTCTCTTCCCGTCACCGGCTGTTTCTTGAGGGCAGTGGACTCCTAGTATTTTTGTACTATTATCCACGTTATTTTCATGCATTAGGCTGGAGCACTCCGAGCCTTGAGCGCCGTTTTTCTTTGTGGGGGACGGTGAATGTGGGGTGAGCCGAGATCTCCGTGAGGCCCTAGTTTGTCAAAGACTCAAAAGTTGCTGCGTGGTCTGGTTCTTGTTCTGATTGCCTCGGCGGCCTACCTGTATCCCTTTCCTCAGGCGAATGTTGTGTATCCCGCGGTAGTGGTGCTGCACTTGTTCTGCGGGATTGCTGCCGTCATCCTGCTTCTCGCGCTGTTGCGAAGCTTGCTGCGGGAAGGCAACGCGGTTTGGAAGGCAGGCTGGATTCTCGTGTTCGTAGGCGGCGCCCTCGGATTGATCCTGATCCGCACGGGAACTCCACACAGCGAATACTCGCTCCTTTATGCCCACATCTTGTCGAGTCTGGCGGGAATCGGTTGCCTGTTGTCCGAATTTTTGGGACGACGCGGCTGGATTGGCTCAAATGCTGCGATTCGTGTCGCTGTTTGCCTGGTCATCCTGGGGGGAATTGGATGGGCGGCACGATATCAGCGCGAAACTCGATTTCTGAGCAGCCACCTGATCAAGAATCCCACTATGCCTCCGGCAACCATGAACACGGAGGGTGACGGCTCCAATGGCCCCTTCTTCCCGAGCTCAGCGCAGGTTTATGGCGGCGAGAAGATTCCCAGCAAGTTCTTCATGGAGTCGGAATCCTGCAAGCGTTGCCACGAGGACATCTACAACCAGTGGAATAGTTCCGCGCACCATTTTTCTTCGTTCAACAACCAGTGGTACCGCAAGTCGATCGAGTACATGCAGGACACGATCGGCACCAAGCCTTCGAAGTGGTGCGGCGGGTGTCATGATCCAGCGGTTCTGTATGCCGGCAAAATGGACCGGCCCATCAAAGAATTTGTCCACAGCCCTGAGGCGCAGGCGGGCCTGGGCTGTATGATGTGTCACTCCATTGCTGACGTGAAGAGCACGATGGGCCAGGCGGATTTCTATCTGGAATATCCCAAACTTCACGAACTGGCAGCCAGCAAGAATCCGGTGGTCCGGTACCTGCACGATACGATTACCAAACTCAATCCCGAACCGCACCGGCGCGTCTTTCTGAAGCCCTTCATGCGGAATCAGACAGCGGAATTCTGCTCGGCGTGTCACAAGGTGCACCTGGATGTGCCGGTAAATTCCTACCGGTGGATTCGCGGATTCAACGAGTACGACAACTGGCAGGCGAGCGGAGTTTCTGGACAGGGCGCGCGGTCGTTCTACTATCCGCCGAAGCCGCAGCAGTGCGCCGACTGTCATATGCCTCTCGAGCCTTCGAACGACTTCGGGAACGTCGCGGGCAAAGTGCACTCGCATCGCTTCCCCGCTGCCAACATGGCGCTGGCTGCGGCAAATGGGGATGAAGCGCAACTGAAGGCGACGGAGAACTTTCTGACCAGCGGCGCGCTGACCGTCGACATCTTCGCGATTTCACCGGCGCGCGAAGTGAAGGCCGGAGCGTCCGCCCAGCACGAGGTCTCAACGACCTTTGCCGTGGGCGAAGAAGCCGAAGTGAAGGTCACTCCCGGTTCCGGCGAAGAAGCCATCCCGGTTACGGCGCCCCTGGATCGGGTGCGGCCGGCGGTGCGCCGCGGCGACACGGTGAGAGTCGATGTCGTGGTGCGCACCAAGCGCGTTGGCCATTTCTTCCCGGGCGGCACCGTAGATGCGTATGACACGTGGTTGGAACTGAAGGGTGTCGATGACAAGGGCCAGACTGTCTTCTGGAGCGGCATGGTCGAGGATAACGGCAAGGGACCAGTGGAAAAGGGCGCACACTTCTACCGGTCGCTGCAGATCGACGAGCATGGTAACCCGATCAACAAGCGGAATGCCTGGGCCACCCGTTCCGTCGTGTACGTGCGTCTGATTCCTCCGGGAGCGGCGGATACGGTCCACTTCCGCATGAGAATTCCCGAGAAGGCAGGGGGAAAGATCACGCTTACTGCGCGCCTGCTCTATCGCAAGTTTGCCTGGTGGAATACACAGTTCGCCTTTGCGGGAGTGCCCACGCCAGGCCAGCCCGCTTCGGCGGTGACGCCTCACTACGACGATCGCAAATTCGAGTTCACCGCCCCCTTGAAGGGAGTCTCGGCCAAAGAGGAAAAGATACCTGAACTTCCGATCGTCACCGTGGCCGAGAATCAGGTGACTGTCGACGTCCTGCCGGGGGGCGCACCCGTCGCGCAAGCCAGGGTCGATTTGCAGAAAGAAGACTGGCAGCGCTGGAACGACTACGGC